>JABLTK010052185.1_pt1 | contig 20479 bp, 35 predicted proteins | sample 7160131 | NCBI WGS metagenome assembly JABLTK01 (sample SAMN14651221, study PRJNA627086) | human gut metagenome | isolation source: feces | host: Homo sapiens
GATTGGACAGAAGCAACATCGCCACACACAAACTCAGCTCCATTGTTCTATTGCTCATTCATTTTACATATTCTCACCTTCAACAGATCCACACAGAACTTGGCAGTGTCTTCACAACAACAGAAGGCCTTCATCCGCATCGTAGCCTCCTCTGCATCCACACTCTTGTTTGTCTGATCCACAAATATCACCTTATTCGGGAAGTTCAACAGATTGTCTCCAGCCACAGGCACAAACGCCTTGCCATTCACAATTACGTTGTTATTCACAGTCAGTTCCTTCGCATCCACTTCTTCTCCTGCAAACACTCGGCTCACACCATCACTCGTCAAAACAGCATTATCACTGCAGTATCTGTGTCTCACTCTCTCTCCATAAACCTACAGAGCACCTGCTTTCAGTGCATTCAATGACACATCAGCGCTCAGTCCACACACCAACACTGTGTTACCCTGCTTGTCTGACAGAACACTGCCTCGCACCACGCTCTGGACTACTGGACCCTTTTTGCTAACCTTGGTAGCAGGCTTATCAGGCTCGCTTGCAGCCACTGTCACTTCCACAGTTCCTCGTGCTGTATCCATCTGCTGCATTGTTGCTTTCGCTACCTCCTGCCATCAACCCCCACTCTCAACCCTACCTCCAGTACACGCTCAATCGGAGTGTCACCTGTAGCCAACACTGTTAACGCCTTGCTGTGAGGATCCATTCCTGTAACTGTGAAACTCTCCTCCATTCCTCGAGCCACGATCACACTTAAGGGATGGGGTGTCATTGCATCTCGCTTGGGCATGCGATGCTATACGTGAACTCAACAAAACAACCTTACAAGCATATTCTTCAGAGCCATTGCAGTTACTGGATCATTTGTCACAGAACGGATACGGAGTTCTGCACAACGTCCAGAACAAACACCAGCATCCTCAACATAGAGATTGGGAACCTGAGACAGGAATTCCTTCACCTAGAGTTCATCTCTCCACTGCTCCATTACAGAATCGCTAATGTCACCGAAGTCACCTTTTTTCGTTTGTACATCCTTGGAAGCAATGTAGGTTCTGGTACACACAGCATTCTGATTCTCGTCGAGCTCTCCCTTGCTGTTGGTCTTAAGAACATCGACAGAAGGATTTCTGTAAGCATTTCCCCAAACGGTGAACCACTCGTTTGCCAGGGCCCAATTCAGTGAATAGTCCTTTCCAGCAGATTCGCGAGGGAAATTCTATTTATTAGTCCCAATTGCACTCTCAAGAAGCACTTACAAGGAGATCAGAGTCATTGAAGGGTTCAAACTGGAATAGGTCTTGTGTCTTCATGTTGCTAATGTGCTCATATACAGCACTTGAGGGAGAAGCTGCCGCTGAGAAAAGTCTCATAGAACTTCTCATACAAAACAGCTTCTCTGTGCATCGCACAAGTCCCTTCATGCCTTTCAATCTAGCCTGCATCCTTATCTATTGACAAAGGTTTCAATGAGATATAGGGAGTTTCTCCGATCGAAACTCAAAATCAGGGGTATTTGTGACACTTCTGTAACAAACACTTAGTAACAGATTACTCAGAGTAGTCTCCTATCATGACCTGAACGTCCTGGCAGAAATCCGTAGCCTCCTCGAGTTGGACACGGAAGACACGAATGGTACCATTCTTATCCTGTAGATACAAAGAAAGAATTGTTTTATCACCTTTCTTGAACGTCATCTTCTTGATGTCCAAGACATTGAGATTACATTCTACCACACAGTTAGCTCCTTGCCTATAGAAACAGATCATCCGATTTGCAAATAATAGGATACTATGTGGATTCTACGTTTCATTCTTCCCCCCTTTCCTCACTTCCGTCATTACACAATCTGTAAGCGAGACACTATCAACATCGTACACTAAGCCTCCTCCATGAATAAATCCAGAGTCTTCAAATCGTTGATTTGGTTTCAAATCTGTGATCATCGCTAGAAGAGACTTATCTACTTTCGCTCTCTCATAGAACACATCTTCTTCATCACTAGTACTCATAGTCATCGTCTTCTCTTACTCATCTACTGTAAACACGGATTGGTCCACTTGTTGCGGTACAGTACGTATTTGTTCGGCCTCTGAAACCGCATTCACCTTCTTTGCTACCTCTTCCATTAACGTAGCACTCTTTGCCCGAGTCCACATGAATGCCTTCGACAAGAGGTTTTTTCCCTTTTCACCCAACTCTGCTACACTCTCCAGGCCTGTTTCAGGTTTCGCCAAGACTGCCTGTGTCTTCTGTTGAAGGGTTGTCAATGCCTTGCTTGCCTTTTGAGCTTGATATGAACAAGAGAGAGAAAGGATACATGCTTTGGAGGCTAGATTGATACTCGCTGTAACCAGTGAATCCAATGTGTGTGACATTTTGTAATAAGCACATACATCACAATGATCAGGGTCATGATCAACAAGCCAGTCCATACGATGAGAACGATAGAGATACTCATGAATTGCATAGAAACCACCTTTGACAATACAAACATGAGACAAATGATTCTTGCGCAACACTCTTAAGCTTATATTTCCATCCAAAACGTACTTCAAACAATCCATTGTCTCATTCTGTTCTTTGTCAGCCTCTTCAGGCTTTCCTGTATGAAACACAGCAATGATCGTCTAGTCTTCATTCTCTCGCATTCTCTCTTACTGTTGGCTTTAGCTCCTTTAAGCAAGAAATGATTCCCTCTACAAGCATTGGAGTTTTCCATACCTTGCCTTCTGCCGTGACTCCTGTTGCTAGGATTCCTTGATAACCATTCATCAAATTACGAATATCCAGGAAGAAATAATTGCGACCACCACTTGTAGCATTGAGCGAACTTACAGCTTCTTCTGGTTGAATCATCATGCATTCGATAGCTCCCATATCTAGATATCAGGCTCTATTCCTTCACTCACTCATCTGATTCGCCATTGATGCTGATAGAGAATATGGCAAGTCTCGGGAGAGGATACGAGGAATACCATATTCCTTCAGCACATACATCTCCAGTTGTTGTTCGAGACCAGCAAATCGTTGCATTGCTTGGTGAAGTGGACTGCCATCTGGAATCTCCATGTGACTCTGGAAAGCGTCCATACGACGAGTCCATAGATTATCCTCTCCTATGAGAGCATCTGGAAGTAGTTCTGATGCGCACTGCGCTCCTACACTTACTAAGGTTTGATTAACAGAAACTGGGGTGATTTTCTCCATAGCCACAGCCTGCTCGATAAGCGAGTCGAGTTGATCAGGCTGTGTTCTCCAAGGCAGCAACAGAATGAACTCTTCCAGTTCAACTGCAGATTGAATCGATAAAATCTCTTTCTGCGCATTCTGCAGTAATGACAAGAAGAAATAGACCGAAAAGGAAGGAGATCCACGAATCAGCATCTGATCAAGAACAGGCAGACAGAGATCTGAAGACCATACATCCGAATCTCTGTAGATAGCAGGATTCATGAAGTCGGTAAGCAGCCAACATGTGGGCACAATGCCTTCGATTCCTGTGAGAAGATTATGAGGATCTTCTCGTCCTTCAGATGTCTAGAAATGACTCCATTCTACAACGAGAACCGTAACAAAATCTGCTTCATTCTCAATATCATAAGAACGAGGATACCACCATGTATCATCAATCATCATGAAATGATTAAACAAACGTGGAAGGTGAAATTCCACAAAGAGACGAAGTAACGAATGAATTCGTAGAGCTGATTGATTTCGTGATGTTGATAGAATTGCTATTTGATCAGGATAATATTCATCTTTCTTTCCTTCCATCAATACCCGTTCACGATATAATTCCAATTCTTCTACCAATAATTGTCTACTTTTTCTAATACCTTTTTTTCCACTAATAGATTCAATAGAAGAGACTTCATTTAAGAATAGCTTTAATATAGCTAATAATGTTTCACTTCGTGTCATATGAACCTTTGCTAGCAAAAGTAAGGCTATTTCAGAGTATACTATTCGTGTAATCCATTAATCTAAAATACCATGTCTATAGCGAGTACTAGTCAATTCTATTAGACCTAAATGAATCCATACAACATCTTCAATGAGTTGAGACTTTTCAAAAACTAGGTATAATGGAATCGAGTCAATCAAACCATCTGAAGAGAATCTGAAGAAGATGTGCTCCACGTAATCACGAATCATCTCTTTGTTTACAGTTGTAACCGACCATTCCATTGAATGAACTAGTTTCACTTTCTCTTGTGTGATCTACATTTAACGGCAATGATCATTTGTACTCCTAGAAGACTACAATAGACACCATGACGATAATCGTCAGGGATAGATGGGACAGAATGATACGAGAGGAGTTGTCGAATGAGATGTGTATCAGGAGTATCAGAATTGATCTGTTGATTGAGCATAAAGAGGCGTGTATTCAGTTCATCAGGGATTTGAGATGAAGAGCGTGTGAGACTCACAGTATCTGAGATCAGATCAGATAATTTCAGGTGAGAGAGAGATCGAGGAGTGGATTCTTTCTCTGGTACTGGTTGAGCAATAGGTTCAACAGCAGATTCGTTAGTTGGTTCAGCAACAGGCTCAACAGTAGGTTCAGCAGCAGACTCATGAAGTTCAGTAGCAGGCTCGGCAACAGGCTCAGGAATAGGCTCAGCCATTTGTTCACTTACTAGGTCAGCATCTGGGGTAATAACTGACTCACTGACCTGCTCAACGGCTGACTCAGAAGGTTCAGTTGCAGATTCCACTATCTGATCAATACCAGACTTCTCAACAGATATAGACGAATTTCCAACATCCGTAGAATCATCTAACTCGTTCAAAACATCACAGTTCTCAATCTGCCGAGAAATCTCTTCAACCGTCTCCCCTGTACTTTCCACATCAATTTGATCTAAGAAGGTCTCCAGATCGTCTACAACTCATTTCCACAAAGAAAGACACTACCTTCATTAACAGACTCCACTTTCTCTTCTGATATCTGTATTGATTCCCCTGTTTCATTTTCAACGGGTGTTAACGGTGATTCTCCTTGGTTCATATCCAATGGGTGAAGAATAAAGGATCCACAAATTATATGATCTGGTTAAGGATATTTCTTTCTCATCTTCAATATCATCTTTTCCAAAACCAACATCAACTGAATCCTTTCCAGGCTCATCTCCTCTTAATCCTCGAGTTGGAAAATGGATCACTTTCGTCGGTTCATCTCGAATTTCACGAAGATCAACTTAACCTACCAAAATCCCAGTCATCGTCGCTATCCCAATCATCACCTTTGGAAATACCAGTTTGTTGCATTTATATAAAAACCAAATATCAAATAGCGAAAACAAGAAAACGAATGAATCAATACAAATACTAACAAACAATAGGAAGTCAAACATCATCATCGGGTGAACTAGTATTGCTCTTGGTATCGGAATTCCCTTCAATCCGCTTCTTCAAAACCATTACCAACGATTCCAGTTTTTCAGGTTCCCGTAGAACGTCCTGTGACCACATCAAAAAGTGAACTTGTTGTTCTGGAGTGAGTGTATTCACAATTCCCTCCAATTGTTCTTTCATGCTATTCATCGTTTCTCGAAGTCGTTTCTGAACTTGATCAACGATATCTAATACAGAGGCAACGTTTTCTTGTTGTTGAACTGTCCCTCGTCGACTTCGGAGAATCTCCTTCATCTGTCCAGGAGTAGGCTATGTGTGAATCTATATACTCGTATCTACTTGCAGAACAGAGGCAATCATATTCCAGATGCCTCCTCCATATCTCATCTCATTCAACTGTTGATCAAAGAACTCATCACCTTGCTCCATAGCCCACATGCACATCTTAGTCACCTACAAGCGGTTATGTCGGTTTGTGTTCTCTTCATCACACAACATCACATGACAAGCAAAACACACACCACCTTCAAGATCGGAGCTCCACAGCTCCACCCCTCAAAAGAGTAGTATTGTGTGTAGATTTCATTCGTTTAGCAGCTCTGTTTCGAAGGATAAACAACTATTATCATTCGCTTTCAACTGCATACACTCCAAACAAACCACCACATACCTGTGTAGGAAGAACAAGCATCTTCAACTGCTCTAAATGGAATTCAGCCATTGTAAGCCGCTTCTGAACAAAGAATCCCCATTGCCGAACATATTCTTGAATCTCACTCTTCATTGCTTCTCGATCATGTGTCTCATAGAATTGACATAACCGTTCCAGACTTTCAGAACGCTTCTGTCGAAGACTTTGATCATCAGTGTCATTCTCTAACTGAATCCGCATCCGACAATTCTCCTCACGCAGTCGCGTAATCTGAGCATCAGAAAATCATCACATATCTACTTCTTCTTCGAGAGCTTCACGCTTCTCCTTTTTTCGTTTCCGACAATTTTTGGCAATCTCACGGTTCTTCTCCAAACGTTTCTTCCTCTTTTCATCCATTGAACTGCTTGTTTCGACAGTTTGAGATCGTTTTCTCGAGCCATTCACTATTCCTAACCCAAATTCATAATTTTTCTACTTGGCATTGTTGCTGGATAATAAGGATATGGATAGGATACATATGGAGTCCCGAGAAGCGATTGTTGATTTAAGGGAGTACTTGGAGGCGCTAATTGTGGATTAATAACAGTAGGATGTTGAACGGGGTTTCCAGAAGTTGTGTCATCGAGTTTGCTGGAGTCTCGAAGAGCTGGAGGAGGCAAAGCAATTGGGTTTAAGGAATTCAGACCATCCGTAGAGTCTGCAGAAGAATCAGGAAGTTGAAGAGAAAAAGAAGAAAGCATGCTGTCTTCATATGGGTTCGTTGTATCCCACCCTAAGAAGTCCTGTCCGACTCGGTCTTCCAATTAATAATGATCTATGTCCTTACCTCCGTCATTCACGAGACCACTTGAAGGACGAAGGGAATTTGGAGAAAATGGGACTAGATCAGTAGCCATAAGTAGCCATGATCCTGCTTCTGCAATTCATCACAAACAGGCAACAACCCACCTCTTTCTCTCAACTTTTCTTTGTCCTGTGTCGGTTTTCCCGTCACAAATGAGAGCACGGACTCAAACGGACTCTGGTTTGCTCCATTCATCTCAAGACTGTGGCAAGAATATGAATTGAGAGGAAGGCGACATAACGGTTATTTCAACAATTTGGCGGTATCTTACATGAATAAACAATTACATTCAAAACTGAAAAAGTGGAGAATGGATGCAAATGAAGAAACGCAACCACCTGTAATGTCAAAAGAAGAAACCGAATCACCTGTTGATACCATTCCTGTGAAGTCTGACTTGTCTCTCGATATTCATGAGTTGGATTGTGATGGAGTCTTTAGAAGTAGAGATAAACCGACTGTTGAAGAACAGACTGTTTGTGATGAGAGTTTAGTGCACAATGAAACAGGAAAAAAGGAGTATATTGGTGAAGACGATCTGAAAGAGGATTTGAAGACTGGTGAAGAGAGTACTGAACTCGGTTCAGGAAGTGATAAAAGCCATACAGAAGAGAAGGAAGATCCTTTGAATGAAGGAACAAAGATGCAAAAGAAGGGAGAAACACAAGATCCCACGATTGTTCCTCGAAACACTCGATACTTTGCCCACGATCTTCGTGGAAATGCTGCGTAGTTAATTTTACATTGGTTGAGATATAGGCAAACGATTGTGCAAAGTCGCGTTGTACCAAAGAGAAAGAGTGACGGTGAGTGGAAACACGATCGTTTTGAGCAGGAATCTCAATCTTCACGGCGTAATTCTCACAACCGTTCGAATCGAGGAAAGTCCAATTCAAAGACTCATCAGCAGAACGAAAAGCCTATTAGTGAGGAGAAGTGCTATTTATGTCAGCAACTTGGTCATATTGCGAGGGATTGTCCGAATAGTGATGTGGGAGTTGTGAAGAGTGAAACAGTTCCTGAGGTGAAGTCGGAGGTGAAGCCAAAGATAAAGCTTCCAAAGTCTAACAAACACGAGGCTTCTCCAGCAACCATTAAGAAGCCCTTAGGTTATTCCCAAAAGCCTTTTAAATGGACTAGGAAACGCCGAGAACCAGAAAAGAATATGGAATCAACAGTTCCTGAGAAATTAACTCCAAATCCTGGTCCTCGGACTATTTCAGGGAAACCTATAGAACCCACCAAACCATGTCTTAAACCCACGAAGCAGAATAAAAAGCCGCGAGAAGGACCTGCAGAAAAGGAGTCAGAAGTGTTCTGTCCTCAGAGAAGGCAGCCAACAATGGATCTGTCTGAAAGTTCTGGATCCGCCCGTTCCTCGACTCTAGTTATGCCCTCTATGTCTTCGCAACATCAAGACCTTCATCGCAGAGAGATCCCAGTTCCTAAATCGAACCATCATTTCACCAGGGACCGGAGAAGAGGATCGAAGCAAATGGAGATTCCTAATATGCGAGACCAATCTCGAAATACACATCGAGAACCAACACGCCAGACTCCAGGGTCTCGAGAACGGGTCTCAGAGCCTGTGAAAGAAGACATGAAGCCAAAGGGTTCATGGGGAGCTCGCCAGCGTCAGATGGAGTTGAAGCCAAGTACAGAAGGAAAGTCATTGCATCCTCTTTCAACCCCTTCCTATCACCCGACGAATGTAAATACCCAATTTAATCCTTCAGATGAAAAGAACATATCTTCTAGTAGAATCACAGCTGAACAATACAGAGTGCAAGGAATACCATCACAGTATCAAGGAGTATCAGACATGCAGTCAGCCCCTAGTATGCAGTCAGCACCAAATATGCAATCGACTCCCAATATGCAATCAGGATCGGACATGCGGTCAGCACCAAATATGCAATCTGCACCTCAAGGAATGTGGCCAAATCCCAATGCTCCAGAATTATACGAAGCTGGAGAAGATAATCGGATGATGTATATGATGCCACAACAACCGATAGTTTTCTATCCTCAACCATTCTTCATGATGGATCAGAATATGCCTGAGATGATGTATCCAATGATGGGTTATCAAGGACAGTGGATGCCTAAATAGTATATATAGTTCTTGCTAATGCTTTGTTCAATAAACAAGAAACGAATCAGTCAGTGTTATACGATCATCTCCTGCACGAGAAGGAGTTGTGTCTCTTCGCAGTTTAGGTACGGTAACACGAATTACATCCTCTAACTGTTTCAATTCTGATTTCTTTAACTACATATCATTCTTATTCTCATTCCATACCATTTTGCACTCATTTAATCCAATAGTCTTCAGCATTTGCATCATTGAAGGAGATACACGATGCCACACACCTTGAATAAACTCATCTCCATTGGATATTTCCTTAAAGTAGATTGATCGGAATAGACCATCCATGGCCTCCTCTGACAGCATCTTCTTACACTTCTTCTTATTCCTATCTCTTATTCAAACCCTTCTTTCTCACTGATAATCCATGTAAGCGAACTTCGATCCTCCTAATACTAATGAGGCGATTCCTGTAACTGCCGTCAGATCCATCGACAACCCTTGTAACCTACCAATCATCTCCATATGTTACACCTACCAGAATCCAGCTGTAAGCAATCCACCCAAGAGAGTGAGAGAAACACTACTAATCCACTTGGATCGATTCAACTGTGAGGTATTCGATTTCAAAGCATTGATCATCCGAGAATGCAGCAGTAACATTTGAGCTGAATCACTGAGATGAGAGATCATATTGTCCATACGCGATGCCGGCGCATTCAAAGTGATATCAAATACCTGCTGACGATTGTGCTGGAGATCCTTAAGAGGAATGCATGATGATTCGGGCTCGTGCATATCCTCATCATGAGGAATGCACATGGTATATATCTCAGGCATATCTTTCCGAGGAATGATCTTTGCTAGATTCCATGCTAATGCTCCATAAGCACGACCAAAATCGTGGATCTTTGAGAATTGATCGACCTTGTTCAGAATGATATGTAACTTGGCATCTTGTCCCTGAAGTGCTTGTGTCAACGCCTGAAGTGTTTCTCCAGTGGTTCCAGGCTTCTCGGGGTCAAAAAAGAAGAGAATCACATCTGCTTTCTCGGCAAACCATTTTGTTACACCCATGAAGTCATATCCTCGATCTCTAAATGTTAAATCAAATAGATACATCCCACCTAGAAGATTGTTTGGTCGAATCTACAGAGGGATTATCGATCATTCCAGGACTGTCGATTAATAGGATATCCTTTGTAGCAATATCATTACGCACCTTCATCGAAAGATGACTGAGGAAAGGATGACCGAAGCGCTGGAGTCCACCAAATCCAAAAGTTGGGTCGTCAACAATGGTCCTTCCGTCCTTGATCGAATTCTCATTCCCAGGAACAATAACAGTAAAGCTATCATCCGTAGGAGCGACACCAGTATGTTGAATATTTCTATTCTTCATCTTTGTCATATCTTCTCCCTACTGGCCTGTGATACAGTTTATAAAAGTTGACTTTCCACTAGAATGATTACCCAAAAGAAAAACAATCGGCATTGCAGGAATTTGTTGATGGGTACTAGTAATAAACTCATTTTCATATGGATCTACTTCTCAAGAGGACCATTGACTTTGCTATTAAGAGGAAGGAGTGTCTATGGATTATACCTTTTCGAATGGAACATACATCATCGTATATTTGTTGGAGCGTATTTCGAAGTTCCGCACTTGTCATCGAGAATAATCGCACCGATACTGTTGCCTTGGCAATCGAACTGTGCCTAATAGAAGACCCTATCCTTCGAAACGCAAGTTGGAACATAAAGAAACAGGTAGTAAAAGAACACTAAAGCATACTTTTAATTATATCATTGATCTTCTCTCCCTGATCTCCTTTCGGGAGGGAGTTCTTATGCAAATAGTTCACTTCAATCCTGGAAAGAGCAGAAGAAAGCACAAAAGGAGCCAAGAACGTAACAACATCATCAAATGCAGGTCCCATGGTTTGAATCTCATGTTGCATATCCGCCACACAAATAACATTCTTACTTCCTAAGTGATCTTCCACCATAGTATTATCCGATACAGCGACACGTTTATCATCAATCTATCCATAAGATTATTCATTCTTATATACGATTGTGAAAGCATGCTTTGTTAGCAATTCCTGGATTGTAGTGAGATTTGGATGGCCCCATGCAACATAGGGTTCAACTAGAATCAGCTTGCGCATCAATTCGGGTGTTCGGCGACAGAATACAACCGCATAGTCCGCAGTCAGACGGAGCTCTTTCAGGATATCAACTGTTCCCTTACTAGCATCTTTCAACGACTGGATACGCAGAACTGCGAGAAGTTGCTCCGATGAATCGAAATGAATAAATGCATTGTTCAGACGCTTCGACTGCCGTCTGAACCGCTTTCTATCGTTCTTTTTCTGTACGTAACACCGAAGACACAACAATACATCAATGCTCAGTTTCATCAACTTCTCAGGAGTCAAAAACTGGTTCTTCTTGCGTTCTTTCCTGATTTCTGCCTATTCCCAATCACTAATTCAACAAAAGGCAAACCTTCTTTTGGAGTGCCGCTGAAGCCAGAGTTTCGGCTGCCACTTTATTGGCATTTCTTCGACGTCGCAATTTGACCTCCTCTACTCTTCGCGATAATAAGTCCAGTCCAATGTCTTACGAATTGCGCATCAGGTCAGGCTTGTTTGCGTTCTCCTCTCCAATCAGTGACATTGTATTTAAATCAACGGTATGAAGCCGAGAATCTATGCTTCTTCACGAATTGACCATAAAGAATGAAACCGTGGGGATTGAATCAAACTAGCGGGGAATCGACTCATGTAAATCTTAGAATCTTAATGGAATTCTGTCATGACGAAAACACAGAATACTTTGTATTTCGTTTTTGGGTCTGTAAATTCAAACATATCTCGGACAGCGGTTCGTTATGAGTGGACCAGTCTTCGATCCGCAACTCATGAATCTTAGTAGTAGTGATCTCAGCGATTCAGATGAGATGCCTTCTCCTCGCAGCTCATCGGATCCTGTTTATATACCGAAAGTAAATGGATTTTTGAATGAATTACAGTTAGGATTCTGCGTGGATTACCATCGAGACGATTCGCAAAGCGACAAAAGGAATTCAGGATGCTCGAGAGTCATTGAAACGAAAGAAACAGCGATATGATAAAAAGAAAAGAGCGTTGGAAATGTGGAGTTATTTGAGAGTTCTAATGTGTAGAAGGGCTATGGAAGTATCAGATCGTGAGAGAAAGATGGATGAAATGGTGAACAAGATCAGTTTTCTGGAGCGAGAAGTCGTTAGTAGTTCCCTTTTATTTGAAGAGTAGAGACGTTTAGAAGGAAAGGAAAATGGGATGGCTTCGCAAGATGAAGGCCGATTCAATCGTTCTCTAGCTGAGGAGAATCTGCAACTGCGTCAGGAGATTAGCAATTTGCATGTGCAACTTGAGCTACAGTCACAAACCACAGATCGTGATATCACGGGTGAACGTGATCGTTTGCGTCGACGTGCACTGGAGCTAACACAACGAGAACAGTCGATTCTTCAGAAGGAACAGGAAGTGGATCAGTGGCACGAGGAGGCGGCTCAACTCCGTCGAGAAGCTGAGGAGAAAGCTCATGAGGTGGAACGTCTGCTGTTCTCAAAACAGAAGTATATTGATGAGTTGGAAGAGTCACAGAAACGAGTCAAAAGTCGTGAAATGGAACTGGATGATGTGCAACGTGTGAAGGAGGAGGCCATCGATCAGCGACGTGAGCAAGTGAGACTACTGGAAGAAGCACTTGCGAAACACAATGAAGAGGTGGAAGCGAAGCTTCAAGAGATCGAGGAACGTGAAAAGGCTTTGAGTGAGCATGAAGAGACACTGGAGCGATCCATGGCAGAACGAGAAGCTCGATTGAGTGAGCATCAAGAGGAAATCGAAGAGGCTTTGAGCAAGCTGAAAGACACACAACAATTGTATGCAAAGATGGATGGATTTGTGAAGGAGAAGCGACAACACCTTCTCTCAAAGGAGACCGAGTTGAAACGAAAAGAGCAACAGTTAGATTTGCGAGAGAAACAACTGAATGATATCACGGGGAAGTTAGCATCTGAGCATTCAGAGCGATTGGATGCCGAGTCGCAAGTAGCAAGTCTGCAGAAGAAACTTGATGATCTGGAGCATCGTTTGAATGACTTGCAAACTCTCTTGGCAGAAGCCCGGAATGAGAATGTGCGACTGAGTCAGGAGTATATGCGATATAAGGATATTGGAGACACGGCCGATCGACGAGTCAGTTTATTCTCAAAGACGAATGAGGAACTGCAGCAGAAGATTGAAAGTCAGAATATTTTCATTCTCCAGCTGCAGAAGAAGATAGCAGAGTTGCAAGAGAGCAATTATTACATTACGAATGATCACAGTCGAGCAACACTGGCTCTAAATGAGGTCAGTGGACAAGTCTCTCGTCTTCTTGCTGTTGTGAATGCGAAATCGCCCCAAAAGTCGGTTCCGAAATCTCCTCAGGACTCCGAACAGGATCTGCACCAGAACTTGCAACAAGATTCACAACAACCTCCAAATGTGACTGTGGATAGATTCTATCATTTGTAGGGCGATCCGGTGAAACGACAACTATTCAAAGAAGACCCTACAGAAGAGGAGAAGGAATTGATGAGTGAATCGAATCCAGCAGTGGCTCTGGGCTCGAGTTTTTCTGTTCACAATAACGATGGACAAAGTGAAATTAGTCTTGATGTAGATACTTCTTGTGTTTGTTCTAACAGATTGATGCTTAAAAACAAACAAAAGAATGGAGAACGATGTTATCGATAAGACGCGTTGTTCCGATCCAAGCAGCAATGGAAACAAAGATGCCGTCCTTTAGATCCTTCTCCTGAAGTGTTCCTGTCAATTCCTGAGCAGTTACTGCATTGGCAACACTCAGGTAGTCAATCTTAAAGCGAGGTTCTTGAGCCAGAGACTCCTAGTTGTCATTATCTCTTTTCTCACTTACTCGTGTGGCCTTGGACAGAACTTCTACATCGCGTTCACCTTTCTCGAATGAAGCACGGAAGGCACAGAGCGATTTGTACAGAGAGGGAGCAGCTGCACGCTCTTCAGCTGACAGATAGGCATTACGGGAGGAGAGAGCAAGACCATCTTCCTACAATATCAGATCCACCTAACAAATCTACAGCACGAACAATAGGACACACTGTAATCGTGACAGGGATATTGAGATCACGAACAAACTGTTTCACCATGATCGCCTGTAAACCGTCCTTTTGACCAAAATAAGCATTTGTGGGCTGAACAATGTTGAAAAGCTTGGTCACTACAGTGGCAACACCACGGAAGAAGCCAGGACGAGCAGCACCTTCACTAATACTATCGCTTCCTTCGATAGTAACATAAGTCAAATATTTAGGTTCCTTGGGATACATAATCTCGTCTGTTGGAGCAAAGGCAGCATCACAACCCACCGACCTAAGTCAAAAATGACAAAAAAAAAGTACTCAATCAATTTGCAATCGGCCTCTAGAGTACGAGGATAGGCAGCAAAATCCTCATGAGGAGCAAACTGTTTAGGATTTACGAAAATACTTGCCATCACAATATCGTTGTTTTCACGAGCCTATATCCTAATACTCCCCATAATTCCCAAACTCTCTTAATTAGACTCAAATGACCCTGATGAAGTGCTCCCATCGTAGGAACAAAGCCAATAGTTGGGAAACGATGGTTCTTCTCGTAAAACTCGGCGACCATCTTGTTTCTATACTCTCTTACCTCTTCGACAGTCTTCAATCTATCCTATTAATACCTCCCATTTCTATCTTACACAACGATACCCATGATTAATAATTTGAGTAACCTACAATTTTCCCCTTTTCCCCGTTCTATTGGATCAATCGTCTACCCAAATGGAAACATGCAAAATCGCATATACATTCAACAAACATATACAACACTATTGCACAAGTTAGACCAACAAATAGAGGTCAAACTGGGTCAAGTCGGAATTCTACAGCTTCATTCCATGGATGATCCATGGTTTGGGAATTCAATTTCACCAAGATTCTCTTTGTCAACACGTCTAGGGATTCTGTTGATTCTCTTCGACAATCTGTACTAGGAATCAAGTCGCGGACTTTCATCTTCCCTGGTGTTCGCTGATACCGACTCAATGGCTCTAGAGATAAGAGTAATAAAATGATTTCACCCTTTCGATCCAGTCCTTGGAGAATCGTATCAATCACTATCATAATCTTAGGAAGAAGCATGTGGTCACTGGTAGCTGCGATCTGCGCAATATCCGCTTGGAGTGCTTCCATCTCTTCATAGGACACAAGTTGAGAAAGTATGCCAGGAGAATCTGTATCTGTAGCCTTGGATATGCATGAAAAGAGACTCAAAAGAGGTAACAAAGATTCCAAAGGATCAACAGAACATCCCTCGGCACACGATGAACACCGACATTTATAGTTACAACAATGAAAATGAAAGGATTTGGGAGAATTAGTAGGAAGATGATTTTCCTCCTTCCAGAAACACATACACTCCATCGTCACCTTCTCATTCCGTCCAGCTAGAGCAATCAGTTGAGGTTGTTGATTTTGCATCAGTTGACGCATATCTGGCTTTCTTGGGACTGTTAGACTAGTATACGGAGAGAGTGTCCGTCGGATCGAATGAGAGGAGCTAGAACGATGCTCGAACTCGTTATCTTGGAGTTCGCGAGCGAATATCTGCCGTAAGGCCGATGTATAGACAAGGAAGAAGGACCGCAGCTGGAGAGTGGAAGGGAGATAGAGAACTAGGAATGAAAATGGACTGTGAAACGAACTTTCCATACGCGAGAGAAGCTTCAGCAAGGAGAATGTATCCATTTGGATCATCCGATCTTGCCAGGAGTCTGTAGAGAAGACGGAGAGAGTATCCAACAGGGCTTGTGTGAGGAGAGAAGTGGATTTCTGCGAATCAATCGACCCTAAGGATAAGTCAAAAGAGGATCTAGCTACAGCGGGGAAGACAACACATGATGAGATAGAGAAGAAAGGCCATTGCAGCAGGATCCAGAAGAGCAGAACGCATGATGACAGAGACGATGGAGGGTGTGAGAAGAGACGAGATATCTATGAATGAGAAGCAACTCATGAACAGACTGGGATCATCCAGGAACTCAGCAAGGACGTTGAAGAGACTCTGGAGTAGAGCGAGCTGACTGTTGACAGAAACATTCCGAAGGAGCTTGCATAAATCTTCCATGCAGTTTCCTTTGCGTAAAATCGCCAATGGTGACTCTGTATTTGTGATGACATGAGCAAGGAGATCCAGAGCTCCCGTAGCTAATGCAGAGAAGTGGTTTTTGGCTGCGATAGAGAGAAGTTGGGTCCAGCCTTCGATGAGACGCACATCAGTGATTACTAGATATGATGTTGAGTATGAGTGAGTACCAATATAATCAAAGAGACTGAAGAGTGATTCATATTGATGCAGAGCATTCACGACAGTGTGAGATGGAACAACCATTGCTGCAAGAAGTGTACGGAGAAGAGGAAGAGTAGCAAAGGCCCAACACTTTAGTCCATCAGACCGAAGACACTTAGTAGCAGCATAGAGAAGGGCTGTAATGTATTGTAAGAGGATGGCAGCATTAGCTGGAGTGAGATCTGAACAGATAAACTCCGTAACAATGGCCAATCGACTCCATTGATTTGTGGTGAGGAGAGCAGCTCCTAGATAGGGATCTAGGAATTGCAAAGTGAGCCAAAGCCTACCTTCACGCAGAATATGAGAAAGGAGGTTCATGATCTCAATGCCAACTTCTCGTTTTCGAGAAGCGAATCGATCCAGCAGTCCACCAAGATGTTTAACCAGTTCCTTATCATGCATCATACTCCGATAGTGTTCTACGTATCAACTGCAATCCATCTACCAACTATTACTGATGAGAATAGCAAGAGATGCAATCGCATGCACTACTTCAGCATCGCTACGACACGTATAGAGAACTTCGAGAGATTCAGAGAGCTTCACCGTGAACGGAGATAGAGAGGAATTGGTTAGAAATTGTGAGGAAAGTTTGGGGACAAACGATCCCAGATAACGAGCAAGAAGCTGGTGTGTGAAGATCATATCATAACTGAGAGCACAGTGAAAGAAGTGTTGTTTCAATACATCAAAATCCTCCTCTTGAAGAGGGATCCGAGAGCTACGAATCAGTAAATACCTGGACCATGTCTCAACAAACTCAGCCGACCGACATACTACCAAAACTGTTGCTTTGGGGAGTTGGATGGGCGGAACTGAGAAGATGTCTACTTCATAGATAGAGAAGTCCCTTACTATTCTGATGGAGAAGTGTTACAAGAGTCACTAACAATGTTAGAAGCTTCGTTTCAGAAGATGAAGTGAAGTAGAGTAATGATGTCCAGGAGAGTTGCGTTTCAATGGATTGACAACAAGCAACTAGATATGAGAACAAATGAATACGGTTACTGTCTTGTGCACAACCACAAAGAGATTCAAGAAGGAGTTCGAGATACACTTTGAAGGGATCTGATTGAATGCATTCAAGAAGAAGAGTACAGAGGATAGATCGAGTAGAAGACAGAAGAGAAAGGTTCAGACAGCCATAATCACGCATACAAACCACGAAATGATAGGTTATATCCTCCCAGAGTGCATACTGACAGACAGAAAGCGAAAAGAGATGAGAAAAGAGTTCAAGTGTTTTGAGTTGAAGAGTTTCGGAGATCTGAATATCCTTGTCAGCATCTATCTCACAAATCTCACTTATTCCTACAACGCTGATGAATAACATGGACTAATCGCAGTAAGGATTGAACATAGGCACTGTATAGTTCTTCTTCTGTTAATGTCATTACTACTGTGGGCAATCGCTTTATAATAGCGTTGAGAGTACTTACAGCAACGAGTAGTAAATGAGAGGGAACAAAATGATGCTCATTCGATAGACACTGAGTACATAAAAGAGTGATTTCGGTCAAATAGGAGATATTCGCAGAATTCCGGAAATCAAAATAACAAAGAGCATCAAAGGCTAGAGAAGGTGTTTGAATAATCGTCATTCTAGAGGTGATAAGGGAGGAACACGAAAACAAATGAGTAACGATACTAATGAGCGAGTTAATGATTGAAGGATGATTCTATGGTTCAGAAAATGAAATAGCAAAGACATTAATTAGGAATGTAACGGTTTCTCCTGCCCAGTAGCGATTTTGATTATTACAGAATGAGTCTGAAACTAAACAATCGTTCACTTTCTTCAGATCCTGAAAATGAGTACCTATAGTCTTTCCCACCTTGACAACATCTGGAGCAGGACGAGTACAGGAATAGGAATTCACAGGAATCGTGAAAACTATGGATTCTCCATACACAACATACACCATGAGGTATTCTCCATAACACACATCCAAATTGGATAGACCATCTTGAATTGTCATCAATTCCGAGAACAGCATTTCTGAATACAAAAGCAGAGGTTTGCTATATAACTGGATAGTACCTCGTGGAACACTTGTTTGTCTCTATCAGAGAATGAAAAGAGGAATCGTTACTTCAATCTCCTTGACAATCTGGCCACAAGTCATTTGATCAGAAATGGGAATAGAACAGTGTATCATTCTTGATTTGACAGATACATCTGCTTCTAGCCACATTGCTAACGAGATAATGTGTGAAGTAAACAAAAAGCGGAATGAAGTAGATAGACTTGAGTGTTTGGGATGTTCACACGAATAAGTCCAGGACCGTTCTGGAAGAAAACGGGAACAAACTGTTCAGTGAGGGAATATGATCATTGATAATTATAATACATGATCACCGTTTGATAGTCTCATTTTTCTGCTATGTCAGCAACTCATCAGTGTGCTAGAGAGGGGTGCACAAATCCTGCAACAAAGAAATGTCCTGTGTGCATTTCATTCGGTCTTCCTGACACTTACTTTTGTTGTCAGGATTGTTTAAAGAAAGCCTGGAAAGATCATAAACAATACCACGAAAGAGAACTACGGAAAATGTAATTGTCTACGTGACCTCTCATTGCTAGAATGCCACCAGAGTTCCACAATTATACGTTTACTGGATCCCTGCGACCTGGAAAGGTGTCACAAAAAGACACTGTTCCTTCATTCATAGTCAAACCAGAATATGCGGATTCAGGTCATTCAGAAGGAGAAGAGAATGAGGGTTCTGGAATTGAGTATAAAACACCCCATGATATTCAGGGAGTGCGTGAGGCGTGTCGTGTGGGAAGAGAGGTGTTGGATGCTGCTGGAAATGCTATTCATGTGGGTATTACAACGGAAGAGATTAATAAGGTTGTTTTGGAGGAGTGTATCAAGCGCAATGCGTATCCTTCGCCTTTGAATTATTACTTCTTCCCTAAGAGTGTTTGTACGTAGGTTATGCTGAATAGGTATTAGGTTAGTTCTGTAAATGAGATTGTCTGTCATGGAATTCCAGATTCTCGAAAACTTCAGAATGGCGATATTGTGAATCTGGATGTGACTGTATATTACAAAGGATATCACGGAGATTTGAATGAAACATTCTTTGTGGGAAATGTTCCTGAGGAGAGCTTGAAGCTCGTGGAATGTGCCTATGAAAGTCTTCGTCATGCCATTTCGTCAGGTTGAACTAATGAAATTAGTTTATGTTTAGTCAAGCCAAATATGAATGTTCATGATATTGGTACATTTGTGAGTGATGTGGTGGATAAGTATGGATTCTACGTGGATCGGAACTATTGTGGTCATGGAATCGGTCATTTATTCCACTGCAACCCGACAATTCCTCACACTCGTAGTAAGCATTTGATGGAGTGTGTGAATGTAGATAATCATGGAAAGGGAAAGATCCGACCTGGAATGATCTTCACGATCGAGCCTATGGTAAATGCCGGGAATCCAAATGACACATTGTGGCCAGACAAGTGGACTGTAGCAACAACCGATGGAAAGCGATCAGCACAATTTGAGCATACCTTACTGGTGACAGAAGAAGGATGTGAGATTCTAACGGCTTCTCCCAAGTTTTATGATGTATCGAAGCCTGTAATGGAGATGCTTCCCTTTGATCGCAAGATGTTTCAGCGGGAATCTAGTGTTTGTTGAAAACAAGGGAATCGCGATATCGTTTTCGCATCTTGGGAGCATCTCCGAGAGCGAGAGGATCAACATTATCCGTTTCCCACTTTTGTTTGGACCGTCGACTTAGGGGAATATTACTTTCTATCTATGAGAGAAGAGAACCAACACAACCTGGCCGTTTCTTATACATTCGAAGTTGTGGTTGCATTCCATACACTTCGCTAGCTCTGCTGTGGATCTGTGAAGGAGGGATTTGTTGTGAAGAATAAATTGATTGCGAAGAGGCGGTTTGTTGAGATGTTTGAGTTGATGGATCAGAACCTGATTTGGACTGAACCAAATCTCTTCCTCGTTCACAATAATCACACTTTCCGGACGAATTCACAAGATCCTTTCCCCATCCTCCACATACCGAACATCGAGTAAATACCATCCCGGAAGAA
>JABLTK010075795.1_pt1 | contig 20477 bp, 22 predicted proteins | sample 7160131 | NCBI WGS metagenome assembly JABLTK01 (sample SAMN14651221, study PRJNA627086) | human gut metagenome | isolation source: feces | host: Homo sapiens
AGATTTGTTTTCAAGACTTCTTGCATTCCCGTTGCAGCAGTGATCTGAACGGCCATTGCTTGTTGTTTCTTCATATACTCGGCCTTTGGGTTCAACAGATTGAGACTTGACATCTTCAAAGTTCCTCTTTATTGAGAACAAAGCCAGACGAGAGAAACGGGAATTTAAAGATATTATCTTAATGTGAAAACCTCCACAAAAAATGACTAAGAAAACCAAAACTCGCAAGTATGCTGTGCGGGCGAAGATCTTGTCTACAAACGATACTCGAATTACGGAAAATGTGAAGAAGAAGGAGCAGAAGGAAAAGGAACGTCTTGAAGCTTTGGTTGTTCGAAAAGAACAGATCCCATCAAGTATGTTCTTCAAATATAATACTGCTTTGGGTCCTCCATTTCGTGTGTTGATCGATACGAACTTTATCAACTTTTCTATTCAGAACAAACTGGACATTGTGAAGAGCATGATGGATTGTCTGTTGGCCAAGTGTATTCCTTATGTAACTGATTGTGTGATTGCAGAATTGGAGAAGTTTGGATCTCGTTATCACTTGGCTCTGTGTTTAGCAAAGGACCCTCGGTTCCAACGTCTCACTTGTACTCACAAAGGAACCTACGCTGATGATTGTATTGTAGATCGTGTCCGAACGGTAAGAATAATCCTTTTGTTTCATTTTTAGAATCGTTGTTACATTGTTGCTACTTGTGATAAGGACCTGAAGCGTCGTATTCGTAAGATTCCTGGAGTTCCAATTATGTTCATTGTTAATCATCGCTATACTATTGAAAGACTTCCTGAAGCCTTTGGAGCACCTAAGTAATGTTCTTTTAGTAGCTGTTTGTTTGAAAGTGGATGGTTCACTAATCATCTCATTTTCCTTCTTTTTCGAGATGACAGACACTTCTAGGGATAGTGCGATTGTCAAAGTCTTAAATGTGAATGTGTTAGACAATCCAACGTGTCTCACGAATCCATTCCAATTTGAAATTGTTTTCGAATCAAGCAAGGACCTTAAAGAAGGTAAATCATTTGTAGTCTGTAAAACGTAGATTTGGAATGGCGACTCATTTATGTGGGAGATCATAGAACCACTGACGGAGATCAGGTCCTTGACTCTATTCTTGTGGGTCCAGTAATCCGAGGAACTCACAAGTTTTGTTTCCAAGTACGAATTATCAGTTTTGTTCATTTTAGACATCAGCACCGGATGTATCAAAGATCCCAGAAGACTGTTTGATTGGAATCACTGTTGTGTTGATTACTTGCAGTTATCGGTCACAGGAGTTTCTGCGAATCGGATACTACGTGAACAATTCGAGTCCAATTCGATGTCCTCAAGTGTCGCAAATTGAACGATCTATTCTTGCTGATAAACCTCGTATTACACATACTCCAATAAACTGGAAAGATAGCTATGTTGTTTCTTAACGAACAAACACAAGAACCATGATCGCGAGCTACATGTTCAAGAAATGCAGCTAATTGTTTAAAATGACGATTGCAACCACAAAACTGGCAAATCTGTTCGTTTTCTTTCAAACGCTTCAATATACAAAAACGTCTTTTAAACAGCGCCAAGTAGTTATGTTTATACTTATTACTATGATTACATTGATAATCCACAAATAGATTCCGATATCGAGATTTCCAAATCCATTCATGGGTCCCCAGTGTTAGAAGTTCCTTCGAACACGCACTCGTCGACAGTAAATCTCTGACTGTCAAGTACTGCATAGTATGTAGCAGTACATCGCTTCCAATATGTGAAAAGGCAAGTACTGCTTGATGGGACTCGGTGAACACTCGCTCAATCTCTTCAATACGATGACGTTTGGCTAGAGGTGCTTCGCTATCCTCTGAACTATTGGAAGTTGAATAGTCATAACAGCGAGTGTAGAACCCTTTCTTACAGAGACACGAATGAGATGAAGTAGAACAATCCCGATGACAAGCTGGACAATCATGAGTTGATTGAGGAGGTTGCCAAGAACAAGCAGATGAGTACGGATGAGGAACATAGTAGTTGAACGATAGACTATGAGATGTCGATGCACAACAGAGGACACAGTGTGTGTCAAGAAGAGCAAATGAGGATTGAGAACATATTGGACACAGATGCAGACACCATCGAGAACAACACAAGACCGTGGTTGGCGACAGGCGATGGATCTCACTACCACAACACCAGCGGAGTCGATATGGGATCTGTCTCCACAACGTCTGTTCGACTGTATCACACCATGTCAGAAGTCGGTGAAGCATCGTCAACGAGACTGCATCCAGTGGAGTCGAAGCATGAGAACCCTGAATCAGGATGCAATGGAGGATCAGAAGTAGACTCGATTTAGAAGGAGCCATCTCCTCTGTGATCATCCCTAGAATGTGAAGAATGGACTTGAGATCGAGAAGTGGTGAATGGGCAATAAGAGAAGAGAGTAGAGAAAGATGCTTCAAGGAATGAGGTTGATTCCAGAGGGACTCGATCACATCCAACAAGGTGTTGGTTCCAAGAGCATAACAACAAGAATGAATCATCTCAACTGTTACCAAACTTATTCGAAAGTGCTGTTGTGATGTGACTGAAGCCAATGTATATTTCAAGTACTCCTTAATAATCTTCTCGGCATGCAGAATATTGACTCCTCGTATGCAATTATTCCATGTGCTCATCATGGCTTCTCGCTGTTGGGAAGGATGGATCCGATACACACTTCGATGCTTGCTCTTCCCAATACAGTTCGAACACTCACAATTCTCAAGGAACACAGATTCTTTGGCATCCTTGGTAAGAATCAGGAACGAACTAACTACATTTTCGAGATGAGAGCCAAGCTCAGGATAAAGAGAATCCGGAAGAAACTCAAAGAGCGATAGAACCGTAGCCAAGGAAGAAGTAGAGGTAAATGAATGAGTAGAAAGAGCCTTCATTACTTGCCTTGTGGCCTTGGGATCGATTGAAGACTCCCTTTGCACACAGGAACCCACAAATCTATTCCTAATCCAAATCACCAAAATTAACCGAAAAAGAGATCGAGAGAGCGTTGCAGACATCGAAGATCCACACAACAGCAATTCCTTCATCACATCGTTTAAGATAATTCGCTGCTTCTTGGATCTTTTGGATAGTAAAATCTCAAATAAAGCATCAACAATCCCAGATTCAAAACCCTCATCACTAATCCACTTATCTGGAATTCGATGCACCAAATCAAAAAGAACCCTTTGTATAAGAAATAGATAATACATCTTACTGAAAAGCCACTTCATTCGCTGGATCCGTAGTAACGAGGAGAATTTGGTTTCGAATTGCTTGAAGTTGTGGAGATACTTGAGTTGACCACGATTTCACCATTCTAGCAACCCATTTCGTTACGATTCTATCAGAATCGACAAAAGAGGGCTACCGCAAGCCGAGAATTGGGAACCGAAATGACCCAAAGAGGATTTATAAGAAACATGTCAAGTCATAATATAATGATTATCACTAGCCCATTGATGGATTTTCTCTCTCAATTCATCTTCTATAATATAAATACGTGTCTCCAACACTTACGTGGTATCAACTGTTCTTTAGTAAGAGGAGTACGATCGAACGGATCCACAGGCTTTTCTAATAGTGCTCTTTCAATATTCGACCGGTCCAGAATGGTATGCGAGTTGGGAAGCATTACAGGATCATACATTAACTCTCCAGTTAGCTCATCCAGGAACTCCATTGGAGCCTGTTCTAACAGTTCTTCACGGCTCTTTAATTGCGAACTCTGAGATACAATCTTCTCGACAAAGATATCCAGTCGATGCTGAGCCTCCTATACATCACTTCACTGGGATTCTGTTACCGAGTCCAGTAGTCCTCGATTCCTACAGATTTGCTGAGCTCTCTGGAAGATATGAATATCCAGAGTCATTTCCTCGTTCATTCTGAGAATGAACTGTTCGTTTTCACTGAAGATCAAGACAGCTTGAATCAGGAGTGATAATAGCTTATCAGGATCAAAATGATACTGTTCTGGATCTTCCATTTTGAGAGTACTTCCTTCACTTCCGACTAACTGTTTGACAAGACGAGGAAGAGAAACAGCAAGAGGCTTCAATACAGCTGTACTCATCCACACATCCTATAAATCACTCTTCAATTGAATTGCTACTCCCCACGGCCGAGCTGCATCTAACAGAAGAAGAAGCGTCTCATATGTTAAGTCGAAATTGTACTGGACACTACGTTTCATCTGAGTGAGATGCAATTGTTTGTCATCACGCTCCTTCTCCTCCAACTTACTGAATTCAGGTTGGAGCATCTCCTTGATGAGATCTTTGATCTGCGGTAACATGCTGAATGCATCGTCTGTAAGCTTGGAGAAAGATACGATCAAAGCCTGAGCAAAATTCTGGACAGTTTCAGTTTCAGCCTTCATACCAATAACAGTACTCTGACAACGAGGATCATTCCACATGAATCGAATGATTGTCATGATGTACTTACGATACTGAGAACTCTCCAATCCAATACGCTGAACATCACTGAAGAGTTGGATAAGAGAATGAAGAAGACACACAATCAGACTGTTATCAGTCAAAAGGACTTCGGATGCATGAGGATTGGTTTGACTAAGAAGATGCTTCGAATCGGCTTGTTCAGGAAGATATACAGATTGAATACACTACAATCATATCCACAAATCATGCCCACTTTTGCAATATCAGCTTTGGTATGGACATTGAAGAAATGTCCCATACTTTGGTCATCATATGACAAACAACTGACTAAGCACTGAAGGATTGGTCGTGTGTAAATAGATAAGAAGGTTGTACTTGGGAAAACGAGACTACATAGATATCAAACACAATCACTACTTATCAAATACACTAAGCAGAGTCAAAACACAGTCAATCAAATAATAGGGCAGATAACATAAGGAAGAAGTAAGTTCGAGAGGATAATGATTGAGAGATGAGATGTACTCACAGAGGAAGGAGATCGAATACAACCATCGATTCATATTGGAGAGATTCCCTAAATAACACATTGTCTGTAATTCAATGGAAATGAACAGTTCAGCTTCATTCTATTGTTAACATAAATTGACTTGATGGTACAATATTGTCAGGATTTATGTCATTCACAGAACGATATCCATTTGGGCAAATTCGTGATAAATTACGAAGTGCTTTCTCTCGAATATCTACAATAGATTTGATGCTTCGATACAGAGCAGCACAGAGAAGCCAGATACAACGTGTTCCAAAAGATTGCTCACTGTGATTCACAGTACATTTAGATTTGTCAACATCATGATAGAATCGCGGTTCATTTAACAGAAGAGGATCATCAGAATAGAGATAATCAGAACTTGGGAACTAAGCATGATACGTCTTACAAAATCCAACCATCTTCTTATCAAATAACTTCTTCGAGAGATTGAACAAGCATGCTTCCATGTTCAACATACAGCCAATTCTAGTCATGAAAGATGACAAATAAACGAACGGAACTGATAATTGATAAGAAGGATGGGATTTCAAGAGTTCATTTCCTGCCTCACAAACAGTCATTAGCCACTCTCGAATGATCATACGAGAATCTGGACATCGCAAGAGTGAATTTAGAATCGATGTCTGTAAATTCTAGGTTGAAGATTGATACAATCACTCACATTTGTCACATTCATCGAATCCATTAGAGAGATATATTGAGATCGCATCATGTTGATCGAAGCCGAAGAGGAAATATCAGGTGAAACAAAGCGGAATCCATTACGGAAGTCGGCAGGATGCAAGTCAAAAAATGGGCAAAGATAATCAGATTGGAATGTCAGAGCAAGGGTTTTCGGATTGGGGTTTTGGGTGACAAGCTTCTGTGTCTCCACAAGAATCTTACAACCATCCTTGGCCTTTAAGAGAGTGTTAAGAATCTCTAAACACTGATTAAAGAGAGGAAGATTCGCAATTTGAATGGCTTTGACGACTTTACTTCGCAATTCGGAGAAGATAATAATGAGATGATCTCGAAGTTGAGCACTTGATGTTTCCATTTGGATGTATTCAGAAACAATTTGTTGAGGGTCACGAGAATACTCGAAGATCTCAAAGAAATGTTCCAGAAAGAGACTTGTCATTCCAGGTCTATGGGAATATTAAAAAATAGTAGTACTGATAGAAGTTATTGATGGTACTGAAGAGCATACCAAGAATCTGCTGTTTACAAAAGGATAATAAATCTCCCAGAAATGGAAACTCTAGAAATGAGAAAGAAAAGATGAGACCGACGAGAAACGCTCGACTCTTGAGACTACACATGATTACAACAAGTCATAGGTTACCTTGTCTGTGTAACGGCCAAAACACTCACACAAATACTTCACTTCGCTGTATCCCTTAGCTACAATAGCCTGTTTCTCTTGGTACAAGAACACTGGAAATGAGTCGATTGTAATTGATTCTCCATTAGGATTCTAATATTAAAAGAACAAAACACTTGTACAAAAGGTTCCTTGATACCAATGTCAAGGATAAACGTACAGGTATTATGAATCATTTCCCGCTCCTTCATAGCTTCATCGTAGACGATTCGAGGGGCAATCCTCGTGGGTGTTACTGGAGACAAGGGTTTCACTTCTTCTTTCACCACTAACGGTTACGAAACCGAGAAGTAGTTTCTTACCAGGCTTAATGGAATCTTTAAAGCGTTCTTCGCGAATGCGACGCAACTACAGAATAACAGGAACTAGACATATCTGTTTACCTCCTCTTTCGTTTTCTCCATTGGGATCAGAATCCAGAAGACTAACAACAGTGAATCTAACAAACAGATACAACTAAACAACACTCCTAAAACACCGTTCACCGACTTTAACAGTCACCATATGTAGTTATACTTGGGATATGACTTCCAGGAAGTGTAGAAGGCATACTCATCTGCATGATCGGTTGTGTCTTCTTCTCCCAACGCTTTTGCCACTTTGCACTCTACACATCACATTAACATCAAATTCAAACAGAAGGAGGTGGGTTCATAACCCAAGGAAACGAAAGAACTTCATCAATTGATAGACGTTCTTCAGGATTCTTAGCAAGCATGTTCTTCACCAGAATCATCGCATCTGAGGAAACAGCACTCCAATCAGACTCAATATATTCAATCCGATCACTCACAGTCTGTCGGAGAAGTTCTGTTGCTGTCTCTCCTTGAAACGGAGAATATCCCATCAACAAAATGAAGAGTGTAACGCCCAGTGAATACACATCAGCTTTCGCAGTATAATTACAGCTCTATTTCTGATCAGTTCCACAGAAATCCTACAGTAATCACTTCAGGAGCCATAAAGCCTGCTGTACCAACAATTTCACTAAAATGAAGAGAAACGAGTAAACCCACTTCGTATCAGCATTCAGATAATCTGCTTGCAAACTACAGCCAAAGTCCGCAAGCTTCATTGGAGAGTGATTATCATTACTCTCATAAATGATGTTCTCTGGCTTCACATCTAAATGATAGATGTGTTTGGAGTGAAGGGCCCTTAAAGCAGACCCAATACGACGAATCACATTGGCTGCCTCTCGTTCTGAGAAGCAACGTTTCTTCACGATACGATGATACAAATCACCTCCTCCCATGTATTCCATCACAATATGGACAAAATACGTATCCTCGTACAAATCAACAATACGGATGAGATTTTCATCTCGAACTTCATCCTTCAGTACCCGAAGGATAGATAACTCCTGATGGAGAATATCTTCGTTCATATTCCCGCGGTGAATCACCTTCACTGCATACATTTCCCCGGTTTTCTATGATTAACCACTGTACAAACCCGAACAGTGTTCCGGCCGAGTCGAACCACTCCATATCGACCCTTTCCGAGAGTATCGAGAAGGGAAATATGATCATGAATGGATGCTGAGACCTTTTGCGTTGGCTTATTAGAAAGACGACGGACTAACGTCAACACAAAGGTAAGAAATCGAATCCATTGATCCTATTGTCAATAACCATCGACCAACCATACGCGCTGATGAATACTATATGCTTCTAATACATAACTCCGTTCATTCTTATTGGGAAGAATCGAGAAAGCAAAGGGATGTCCAGGAATGTTCTCAACCATCACTTTGCCATCGGCGGTAATCTCACAACGCTTCCTCGCCACTCTTCGGTTGTTAACCTACTTATAACAATGGTCAGTCATTCTCTACATCAAAATAGAGTAGCGAAGAACCCATAATCTCGAAAAAACGACGCTTCCACAATTGCAAGCCCCGAAATCCTCGTTTTAGCAGATGACCTTCCAGACAGACATGAAACAAGAGATCTTTTACTGCTTCCACAGACATTGCATCAACTTCCTCTGAACTATAGGAGAGAATATCTCTCCCGTCAATAATTGTCTTTCGTAGAGATGAAGAGTATTCCGGGGAGTTTTCAAACCTGAAATTATCAAAGAAGACGTTCTTGAGCGACGACAAAAAGGAATTCTTCGCTAACTTGGAAGACTTTGGTTGAGGTGAGTCCGAAGGTGTCCTAGGCGAAACAGGCGATCGCTCCGAAATGACAGTACATCCATCGTTTCCGATAGTATACTCATCACTATCTGATGCACCCTCATTCGATGGCATCTTAACCGTCCTCACACCAACTTATTATGGAAGAGGCGTTTCACAAATAAGAGAAACGGAGAAAGTTGTATCAAACAAACAAACTGCATCACCCCTTACATAGCCTTAAGGATATCAGCATCCTCACCATTGTAGAGAGAACACATGTTGGCAAGAGTACGAGCATACTTCAGAGAGTAGTCATTGAAGCCATAGGTGGACTCATACTTAGCAAGAACAGCATTGTAGCAAGGCCAGTTCTTCTCCTCAATGTAGGTGTTGAGCAGGAGATCGTCGCTTCCCATCACCTTCTTCACCAGCTTGCTGAAGTATCTGTCAACGTTCAGATTTCTCTGAGCAACAGCCATGTACTTCTCATAAGCCTCGCTATCGTTCTCGTTCAGAGCACGGTTCTTCCAGTACAGGAGCTCGTTGTCACGAGAGTCCCAGACAGAAGGACGCTTGTTCTCAGAGCGCAGGAACTTTCTGCGGCTCACATCACCAGAAATGTAGTTGACAAGCACATCCTTAGCAATCTCCATATCTCCGAACTGAAGAGGATGAGAAGTAGTAGTGAACTCCTTAGCATCATCAAACTGCTTCTGAAGGGTCAGAGTCTTCAGATCAGCAACATCATCCTGCTCCAACCAGAAGCAAGACCAGACCTCTCCCAGGCAAGAACCAACATGCTTTCCATCAACAACATCATCAGGAGGACAGTAGGTACCCCAAGAAGACTCATCAGGAAGAGTGGAAGAAAGAGCATAAGCGTTGATATCAGTAGGAAGCTTCTGCCACATCGAACCAGACTCGCAAGCCTCAAGATAGTACACCAATCTGTTGTACATCTTCTTCTCGTACATCTGCTTAATCAGACCCACCAGAGTCTCAGCAGTCAAATAACCGCCAGAAGGCATAGCAACGATGTTATCACCTCCGTGATCAATGTAGTACAGGAAGATGTTATCCTCAGCAGTGGACTTTACAACCTTAGGATTCTTAATTCCAGTAAGCTCAGTAACCTTATCAGCATCACCCAGAAGAATAGCAGAGTACAACTCCACGTTAATCTTCACAGACTTATCATAATCAACAACCAGTCCATCATGATAGTTACGCTGATGATCACCAGGGTGATTATAGATGGTTCCAGGGAAAGGATTGTGAGAGCTGTCAGGAAGATCATCAACCATCAGAACAATGATGTGATCAGGATCGTACTTGTGATCAGTCAGGACACCATACATATGGGCAACATCAGACTGGTGTCTGTAGTTCGAATATCCTAGATATGAGAACGTTAGCAATTGTGTTACCCTCAGATCCAGCAAGAAGGACAGCCCATTCAGAGGCAGAAGCCAGGGCCAAAATCAAAGCAAAGGCAAAGTACTTCATCGTTTACAAAATAAAATGTGAACAAACATCATGTTTCGGTAGATGCGTCATGTGTGCGTTCCTATCTAAAATGCACATACAACTAGACGCAACGACATACACATCACATTTTATGTTGATATCAAATAGCTCCCAGACGCCTAACTGCGATACTTTGAAGCGGAAATTGATTTTAATGTGGAAAAGCTAGTTATAATGGAGATTCGTAACAATGACCATTTCCATAGAAGGGACTAGTTGTTATCATTATAGATCCCATCCATTAGGATCAATTATCTTATTCTACGGACACCACGTTAGCAAATTTTTGGGATCCCAACTCAAGATAATAAGAACTTACTGGTTCTATTTGTGGGAAATACTGTTCCCATGACCAAGGTGATACTTGTGGTAACACTGCTCCTCTTGAGCCTATCTCGTAAATCTCGTCTCTTTTTAGTTACTCTTAGTAAATGCAGAGGATTGCAGTGGCGAAGAGGTTTTCACTATCTTAGCTCGAGTTTCCTCCGCTAGAGTTACTCTTCAATATCGACTCTATCCACTACAATGGAAAGATTCTGATAAAGCTATTTGGAAGCAAATAATTGTTGAAGAATCAACAATCGCGGAAAACCGTGTCTGTATAGAAAAGAGCGTAGCAACCACGTATTCTCTTTCTGTCACATCGTGAAAATGTTAAGTTTATGTGATTCTATAGACAATCGAGAGTTTTAAACTTTGATATCCTCTTCTCTGTTTTTCAAGGATCACGAATAGAGGAATCGTCTCTTTTAGTTGAATTGTCCCTACCAAAGGGAACGACAGGCATTATAGAAACTGTAATCAATCTACATCAAGAGTCTTGTGAATGGGTACCTCTCCACCTTATTCACCACTTCCAGGATTTGAGCAATTGGGTTTATATTACTTTGGGTATTCATTGATAGGAAGCCTTTCAAATCGTGGGCACAAATGAGGACACAGGGAAATCAGAGGTATTATTGAATGTTAATGAGACACAGAAAATCGTTCGATCTCACTCTTTCTGTGTGAGTCCTGTCTTTACAGCGATTGAGGTACACTACATCTCCGACTCATTGATGGAACCCAATCTGTCATTTATCCAACAGTTCTATAAAGAATTCTCATTACCTACATTGTTAAAGACAGCTCCAGTATCCATTTTCCCACTAACTACCTCGTTTGAAGCATATGAACGTAGAGAAATCGGTCTTCTTCCTGTACGATTCCATTTTTCTTCACTTTCAATGATTGATCGCTTAGTCTCAGTTATTCACATTGAGAATGATCCTTATGTGTTATATGTGACCTATTCAGGGCAGAATGATGTTGCTTGGATACTTCCTGTGCCTTCAGAACATGGACTCCAGATACAGAATTATTGTCATGTGTCGTCTACTGTAACTATCACATTCGCCAATCAATCTATCCTTTATTCTCTTCCTCAAACCTCCAGTAGTTTTGTAGACTGTTGTTTCCTCCTTTTTCTCTCATTCATAGTCCAGATGCCAAGTTGTCCTCCAGATGTGAAGCAAGGGTTTATGTTCTATCGTCATGTAACGAATACGGATCAAATCATCGTTTCAGACACAGGAACATCGCTTCTGATTCGACATTGTTCAGAACAACAAGTTTGGGAGGATGTTCTGGTGAAGGATTGTGATTGTCCTTCGGTTACTTCTCTCTGGGGGATCGAATGGCCACAGACCCATAGCAATAGTATGGTAACGAAACCCTGCCCAGATGGATACACAGGAACTGTAGTACGTTGGTGTACATCGCGTTGTGCTTGGGATTCCTTAGAGGGATCCTGTGTGATGAATCAGTGTCCTGAAGAACTGGCTGAGAATGTTCTTTGGGAACGAGAGGAAGTGAATCGAGACCAAGTCAAGTACTGTGCTAATGGTCGAGATATTGCTTTTACCCGTCACTGTGCTTTGAATGGTATTTGGGAACCTGTTGAATATTATTCTTGTACTTGCCCTGAAGAGACTGTTGATGGAATTCATTGGATGAAAGGTCACAGCAATCAGTATTCACATCTTCCATGTCCTGCAGGATATAATGGTTCTATCATACGTCGATGTGATCGTTTTGGTCGTTGGATGCCTGCTGTGTATGAATGTTCAGTGAAACATTGTCCTTCAATCACTCTTATGGGTCATACTATCTCAGAGTCCTTAGAAGGAACCCGTATCACTTGGCCTTGTGATATACCTCTTGCAGGGTACATTTCGATTCGCTGTCTGGAAGGAGGTCGCTGGTCCTCTGTTGAGGATCACTGTCTACCAGTGAATTGTGACATGTTTCTTAGTGGAGATACAGCGATTGATAGTACCCGTTTTGTATACACTGGATCGGAGAATGTAACACGCACAACTGTGGAACTAATTCCGACTACAACAGAACTTGTGTGGTCAGATGTCCGAGAAGCTGGTATCAGTCGTTATAATTCGAGGAAGATTTATGATGTGATTCTAAGAGCCTATGCAGAGAATGATATTGAGTATGTAGCTGCTTTGTGCATAGTCAGATCGACCCAACTCAACTATATGTGTCACACCATGGACGCTCCCTTTCTTGAAAAACTCAAAATGGACAAGAAGGGAGGCATGGTTGCAACGATTGGCTTTGTTTATCCTCCTTGTCGTTTTGAATCACCTCCTGATTTTAATGTTCGTGTGATGTCCGTTGACCCTTGTCCTGTTCCCACAATCTTCTCATTACGTTTCTCATGTACAACTCTGGTGAATGAATGCAGAGTGAATACTGTTGGTCGCTATGTGATTCGAAGTGGACTACGATCGGATTGTTCCTATTCTGTATCTGTTGAACTTCTCACTAAGAGTGAGAGTGTCAACGTTCATCATTGGTCTCCACCACTTCTCATCAATCCATTCTCACCTTGTTCTTCATGGAAGCCACTTCTGACAGTGACACCTGTCTCTGTTCATGCAGTTCGTGTGGAATGGGCCATCAACACAACAGATCCTGGATTCTTCCTTCAAACAGTATTGATCCGCAAACGTAACAAAGCAACCAGAAAAGAACTCCAGACTTTACCATGGGCAAGTGCCGCACTGACCGAAGTATGTAGTGGAGAACAATCTTGTTCTCATATGAATTCAGTTCTGGTTCCTATAGAAACAGTGGACGTTTATCATGAAATTGATATGAAGTTCGAAGCTGGTTGTACTATGTGTGATCGAATTCTTTCCTCTTCACTCATCTATTATGCATCCCCTCAACCACAAGTCAGTCTCCTCTATGAAGTGTATGATACATACCTTGTTCTCATCCCTCAAAACATCTCCATGATTAGCCAACTCAGATATATGATACGGAATACTCTGGGTGAATTGGTTTATTCAGGAGACATTTCCATCTATCCTAATCATTCTTTACGTCACTATGTTAGTCGACTCAATCCAAACTCTCGTTATATGGTGCAGTGGAATGTGATTGACATTCTGAGTTATTCATACTCAGATTCCTTCATCATATCCACTTTACCGATACGTTTAAGCAAGCTTGTGTTTTCCGTGGTTACCACAGCACGAAATCTAGTTACACTCCGATTAGAACCAGATCGTGAAGGTATGTTGGTATGTCTCTCCGGTCAGCATATGCTCACAGAGAGAGATAACAAGTTCATACAAATGAATGGAAGTCATATGGGGATTATTCTACCAAGTGATCTGGTGTTGAAAACATTAGAAGTGGAAGACAAGGATACTGTTGTGAGTTGTCTTCAAATGGATAAGACAGAATCCTTTGTTATCTCTTCAATTGAGAGTGTTTCCTTTGTTAGGAATCGAAGTAGGCTTTTAAATGATGGATAAAGGATAGATTTACCAACTCCAGAACAGTATTCTGTTACTCCAGAAATAGGAACGATTCTTCAGTATGGAGAATTGATTCAAATTCATTATACATTCCCTGTGATGCTCAATAAATCTGTTCCTTGTCATCCGATATATATTCTTCCTTATACTCCATTCATTTATGTTGATTACTCTTCTGTCATCAAACAGATCTCAGAGAATACTATTGGGTTTACTGCAATGGCTCTGTTACCTGATACAGTCACATATGTGGCAGTTTCCAGTGCTTCTGCAATTCTGGGTACTGTAACTCAAAAGCCAGTGAGGTATCTCGATTCATTTGAAAGTTATTCATTGATATATCGTTACAGAACTCGGCCAGGTGATGGATTTTTCTCCTTCTGATAGATAGATGTGTTTCCATTGTACAAAACCATCCAGAATCAACAACATCGATCTGTTACGATCCGATTAGAAGATTCATTGACTCATCTTATTCCTTATTCGGATGTAACACTATCAAATACGGTTGTGTACCTCGTGGATTATGTGACAAAGGAGGTTCAAAATGTCACATTGCCGAATCCTTGTATTACAGTTATTCCTGATCAAGGAAAGACTCTTCTAGATGTTCGTCTGCGGATGTGTTTCCCTTCGGTCAAACTCTTCACCACGTACATACTCTTCTCAGCAGCTCCTCTCTTCCAGTTGGGAGTTCGTACTTATATTGATGACTTCATGACCTATGTTCGAATCCAAGGAAGTGAGAGAATGAAGGAGATATGACAACTAGGTGTGAAACCTCTTACATTGTTAGAAATCTCCCCTTCACCTCTTGTGATCCATCCGCGCCAACAAGTCTTACATTTCCTCTTTAGCGAACCGGTTATGGTTGGATCTGGTTCAATTGTATTCAGACAGTTTATTGACGGTAATGAGACGTACATTGTGGATACGATTACAGTTGATGTATCTCAACTGAATCTAGTGGAGGATAAAAATGAACTCATCTTTGATGTCTCCAGTGCTGGATTTGTTCCGAATGCTCAATATATAGTACTAGAAGAGTGAATGAGTTGACATCTAGATGACAATATCACCGTTGATTGTAAAGAACGATGCTTGGAAGTCTGTGCAAACACTAAACGAATGGTATTTGCTTACAACCACGGATGACAATTGTCTCAAGTATCCAGATACTGCAGTGGATCGATCATTGCTCTGTAAATACGAAGACTCTGTAGAACAGGGATTCTGTGTGTGTAACTACATTTTTGGGTAATCTTGAAGTTCAATTCTTTGTTATGTCAAAGAAATCAAAGAAACGAACAGAAGAAAAGGTTCCATTAAAAGAAAAGCCAGCAGCTGTGACTGCATCAAGAAAAGAGACCAAAGACGAAAAAAAAGCTGGAACAAAATGTATCATTCCTTTACTTTACTGAAGTATAGTACGAGATAGTTTAGATGCGCTATTTAAGGAGGCAAAGGAAAAGAAGGTTCAAAATGATGAAAAGCGTGAGAAGGAAGCTGCAAAAGAAGCGCGAAAAGAAAAGAAGAGAAAACAAATGGAGTTTGAAGCAATCAATTCAATGAAGGCTGTAAATGGAGGTTGGATTGTCTCTGTGGAATGAACATTAGATCCTATCGGTTATGACGAAGAGAGTGGATTGAAGGTATATCGAGTTGACCAACTGAATATTGGTAAGGGAGGTAATACTCCTCTGTGTCCTTTTGATTGTGATTGTTGCTATTAGTCTTGTTTGTTGATGTCGCAAACTGCGCATTGGGAGCCCATTTTCGGCATCTGTTTCTACTTTTATCCTTGCATATTCCGATTATCCAATGTGGAGCCGGTTTATCTCGAGCGCTACAAGACGGTCAACGAGATTTGCGAGAAGAATGAACTCTTCTCTGGGTGTGGGAGCTGCTCAGACGCGTTCTCACTCCAGCAGAAGTGCCTGGACGAATGGAATGCTCCTTGGCGCTGGAGCTCTCGGTTTGACGTGTGCTTACTTGACAACAAAGGCCTTTGCGCTAAACAAGGATCCTGTACTCATTTCATCCTTTTGAGCTTACAGAATAGAACAACCCGCATTGGAAGACAACCCGAGGTAATTATGTGTACAAGGGTGAGAGTGGCCAGTATCACAATAAGGAACTCCTGTATGTTGTAGGATGTGCTTTTCACAGATAGGATTTTCTCGGGAAGTGGTAATCGGGATCTTGCAGAGTCGATCTGTCAGTATCTGGGAGTTCCTCTTCAGAATGCGACTGTAGTATCTTTGCGTAGTTTCTGATTGATAGGTTGGTCGTTTCAATGACAATGAGATCAACATCCAAATCAACCGTAACGTTCGTGGAAAGAAGATCTTCATTGTCCAGTCTACCTGCCCTCCTGTATGTTAATAGGATACTGTTGAAAATAAGGTCAATGACAACCTGATGGAGCTTCTTCTGTTTGTGAGTGCTGCCCGAAGAGCTTCCGCCTCTAGTATCTGTGCTGTAATTCCTTACTATGGGTACGGTCGTATCACAGAGATTGGAACGATGCACAACTGCTTGACTGGTGCTGATGTAGCTGAGATGCTTCAGGCAGCAGGTGTAAACAGTGTGATCTCCATTGATCTTTACAAGGAACAGCTTCAAGGCTTCTACATGCCTCAAGTCACGGTGGATAGTATTCCTGTGATGCATCTGTTGGCAGCGTATATGATGGAGACAGAACAGTTGGATACACCTGTCGTAGTAGCTGCCAATGCTCACAATGTGTATCGAGCAAAGACATTCCGTGAGTCATTGGATATGCTGAAGTGTCCCAACACGTATCTGGGAATGGCCATTGAGGTGGATCGAAGTCACGTTCTGAGCGTGGATAAGAATAATACCAATGTGATTGATAGCACAGAGCGTGAGGCAGACTCATCAGCGTTGAAGACAGAATATTCAACTGTTGAGAATACTCATGAGATTGTGGGTGATATTGAAGGCAAAGATGCAATCATTGTGGATAATTACTCTTTAACAGGTGATACTATCTGTCGTGTAGCTAAGATTTTGAAGGAGCATGGTGCTAAGAAGATTAGCGTTGTGTTATCTCATGCTTTGTTTACGGAGGAGGCTGTAAAGCAGATTGATAAAGCACCTATTTCACGTGTGATTTCAACGAATACGGTACCTGCTTGTGAGATGGAGATGGTATAAATGGATGAAAGAGTTGAGGAATAGGAGAATCCAAAGTTTGAGAGATTGAACATTGCTCCTCTTCTGGCAGAGATTATTCGTGGCGTTTATCTAAACCAGAGTGTTTCTCCTTTGTATTCTTTGCAGAGTCCTGAAATGGTTGAGAAGAGAAAGGCAGAGATTGCAAAGATCATTGCTGAAAAGCCTACTCAAAGTTAAGTTTATTTGTTTCGATTGTTTACAAACACGTCAATCTGTAAAGTAATCAATCTCATTTGCTGCAATCCATGGATTTGGAGTTGCTGGCTGTTCCTGTAGATCGGAATCAGCGTCAAAATCAGCATCAAAATCGACTCCAGTAAATCCCTTCTTACTCTCTTCCTTCTTCTCTACTCGTCGAATGAGTGGGTTCGATGCAAAACATCCCTATTCTTCATTTCCTATTCCAATACTACAGCTTCGTGCCATTCAATCATTTGAGCGGTGTTAAACACGCCATACACTTCTGATTCGCCTATAGATCCATCTTCCTTAACTTGCCATTTGTATTCCCATTGTTTTTGACTTATACTATAATTCATCTACACATGATTCTTCGTCGGTACATCTACTATAACTAATCGAGCTAGATATTCCTTTTTCATCTCATAAATACTTGGAAACTCATCTAATAGAGACGAACAACATTCAGTAATAGATTCAATCATCTGCCGATAGAACCTCACTTCGTCAGGTGTTGCAACATGTTCATCATCTAATGGTCATTGCACAGTTCGGATCCAACCTTTTTCAAAAGCCATCAAATGACGTTTTGATTTGCTTTTCTTTGGATTTAAAATCTTTCCAAATCGTTGAATTGCATCTCTAGGGACCTCTTCGGCTTGTAAATAACTACAAAGGCGAACAAACTGCATATTCTGAGAAAAAGACTTGGTTAGGACATCCTCTTCCTTAGGTATAGGTACTTTGGCTAGCCCTTCCTTGTACATGTCACGAGTATAGACATCCATCTCGATTTCTTCTTCATCTTTGTTTTTCTTAGCGTGGAAATCACCATTTGCATCAAAACGTCCCTCTTCATTCTCTTCTTTGAGATTGAACGGAGTGATTCCAGAAACATCCTTCATCAAATCATTTTTCTATAGATCATTAACAGTTCCATGAATAACTGTCAAGAAGATACTTCGATCATGTTCTTTATCATAATCTGCTTCTGCTCCCAGATGCTTTAGTGTCCGTTCACTGCGTTTCATCTACTCACTGATAATGAGTCATGAATCCAACTTCTTCGTAGTCCTCCTCATCTCCAGAAAAATCCTCTTCCATTTGCCTTATCTCTTTCTTTCGTTGTTTTTCACTTTTTGAGGGATCATTTAGAGAGTCTTCATCAACATACTCTACTTGATCTTCAAGAATTGAAGAATCGAGAATATCTTCTTTCGGAGAATTCGGTTTAATCAATTTAGAACGTTTATTATCCAGTTTTGCAGAATAATCAGCTTCCTACAGTTCATTTGTATATTATTATCTACTCGTTTAGAATTCATTTTCCAATCTCATTAAATATTCTCCTTGTATTTGTTTAAAGTATCAACAAAATCATGTCTGAATTGGGAATGACAAATATTGTTCACATTCTATTTCATATGGTTTATATAGAATTGAAAGAGTATTTGTAGATATTCATAGGATGCAATTGAGACTTTATATCGACTTTTATCGATTCAGCAAAAAGGAAGATATGAAAGAAGATAGAGATAATGAAAGAAATCAATTAGATAAAAGAATCGTGGAGTTTCCATACAGAGATTCAGTTAATAGTAGTCTGGGACATATTTCAGGACATAGAGTATGTTCCACAAGAAGAGTGATTCTCTTCTTGCTATTGATTTTGGTCTCTGCAAGTCCGTTGCTTATTTATATGAGAGTAGATGTACACAAGTTTCTTTTGGTTCTGATTTTGATTTCCTTCCCTCATTTGTTGCATATAGAGGATATGAAGTATATACAGGCAGAAGAGCGAGGTCTTTCAAATACTGTGTTAGTTGTGTTAAGAGACTTCTTGGACTCACATGGGATGAATATGAGACTCTTGAGAAAAAGGATATCTTTGGATGTAAAGTGGTTCGTGGAACTGATGGTTATCCTCGATTCATTGTCTCAGATGATGGTCGTCAAGTTAGTGCTGTTGAAGTGGCTTCTGAATTGTTTCGTAAGATCAAAGATTGTTCTGAAAGGGAAATCAAAGCTCCGATTGATGAGTGTTACTTGACAGTTCCTGCATACTTCAATGATAATCAACGAGAGGCGATCAAGACTGCTGCTCGAACTTCTGGATTGAATGTTAAAGCACTAATACTGGAGCCAATTGCAACAGTCATGTCATGGTATTTAGGTCATGAAAAAACACTATTTCGGGATGATGAGATGTTAGTATTCGATATAGGACACAGTTGGTGTGATATCTCATTATTGAAGTATGATGATAAAGGTAATTTCTCTGTACTGGATACAGATAGAGATCCCAATATGGGAGAGTATGATGTTGATATTGAGATAATGAATAAAGTGTGTAAAACGTATAGAAGGTTCTATGGATGTGAGCTGATTCCTCAATCTTTGCCTTCGGCGGTGAAGAAGCCGTACAGAAGACGACTTCTTGGTATTTGTAAAGATATCAGAGACACATTAAAATATACAAACGAGACTGAAGTGAGTATACCAAGTCTTGTTAATGTAGCTAATGATACCGAGGACGAAGACTTCAAGTTCTGTAGAGATGATATAGACAGTATCGTGGATTGTCTATTCATGAAACGGATTGATGGTTTTATTGATCGTATTACAAGAAAGCCAGACCAGACTCGGGAAATGATTAAGAAAGTATTCATGATTGGAGAATCATCCCTTCAATGGCTTGTAAGAGAGGGATTGAAAAAACGTTTCCCTCATGCTGAATTCCCTGATATCAATCCTGAAACGAGTGTGGCTGAGGGTACTCTGAGAATAGCTCTGGATCAAATACAATCAAGAGAAATCTCTCATGGATCAATCAGCTGTTCATATGGTCTATTAGTTGGAAATGAAGTAGTGATCCTTCTACAGAAAGGAACTCATGTACCATGTGAGAGTGGCCCATTCACACTTCATAACAATACTGATTATCCTAAAGAGATTTCTGTTGCCATCTATCAATGGAATGGAACTCAAAGAGATGGAATGGATCATATTACCATACCAGTGGCTGAATGTACAAAAGTGAGAGAGTATTCATTCTCAAATAGTAATCCTTTACCTAAAGAACAACAAGTATTTGAGATTGTAATCCAATTTGATAATGAGCTTAAAGTAATTTGTAAGAATAAAAGTACAAATAAACTACTGAATTGTAAGGAGAATCAATCTGATATCAATTTGGCTGCTATGAGTAATATCAGTGTTAGAAATTGCCACTGCCTGATTCAGACCCTTACCACCACAACG
>JABLTK010035797.1_pt1 | contig 20473 bp, 17 predicted proteins | sample 7160131 | NCBI WGS metagenome assembly JABLTK01 (sample SAMN14651221, study PRJNA627086) | human gut metagenome | isolation source: feces | host: Homo sapiens
CTTGACAAAAAAACGCTACTAAAAGTGTTATCAATCGCGTTACCCACAAGTTCTTATACGTGAAAAATCTTACTCTTTTTATAATTCTTTTAGAGTTTAAAGACAAAATTAAAGGAATGATTTCGTTTTGGTTTGAAAATCATTCCTTTTGTTTTTATAGTTTATGAATTTTGACGGTTAGAATTCTGTTGTCTTTAAATTCTTCTACGGTCATTTCGAGTTTGTCTGTTGTTACTGTTGGGTGTTCGTTTTCTTTTGGCATACGACCAAGTAGCTCTAAGAAATAGCCCGATAGAGTGTCGTAATCTCCTTCTTCAATGTCGATGTCTAGTACTTTTGATAGGTCGTAGATTGTTATTCCTGCATCGAAGATATATGTGTTTTCGTCTATTGCTTCATAAAGGTTTTCAATTTCGTCGTATTCATCGAAGATGTCTCCAACGATTTCTTCAAGTACGTCTTCCATTGTAACAAGTCCGGCTGTGCCACCGTATTCATCAACTACTATTGCTATTTGAATTTTTTGAAGTTTTAGTTCATTAAATAGTTCGTTTATTTTCATTGTTTCTGGAACGTAGAATGGTTCACGTATTAAGTCTGCTATTTTTGTATCTTTTGGTTTGTTTAATACGTCTTTAACGTATAGTATTCCTTTTATATCGTCTGGGTCTTCGTCGTAGACTGGAATTCTACTGTATGTTCTGTCGTTTTCAAGTTCGTCGAAAAGTTCTGATACTGTTATATTTAGGTCTAATGCGAAGATGTCGTTTCTAGGTGTCATTATTGCTGATACAGATATATCGTTGAATTCGAAAACGTTGTTTATCATTTCTTTTTCTTCTTCTTCGATTGCTCCTTTTTCTTCGCCGGCATCTACCATCATACGTATTTCTTCTTCTGTTACGATTTCTTCATCGCTTTCGGTAACACCAAATAGTTTTGATACAGCATTTGTTGTAAATGTAAGTATTTTTACGAATGGTGCAAGGATGATGGAAATTGCACGGATTATTCCAACTGTAGCAAATGCTATTTTTTCGTGGTTTTTCATACCAATTCTTTTTGGAACTAATTCGCCAAAGATTAGGGTGAAGAAAGATAATAGTATTGTTACTAATATAATTGCTATGTTTTTTGCAGAACTACCAAGTAATGGTGTAAGTAGTGGAGCTAAATCATCTGCAAATGATTCTGCTGCAAAGGCACTTGATAAAAATCCTGCTAGCGTAACTCCAATTTGAATTGTTGCCAAAAACTTGCTTGGCACATCTAATAGTTTTTTGATTTTTTGTGCTTTTTTGTCTCCAGATTTTGCAAGTAAATCCATTTTCGCATCATTTAGCGATACAAATGCTATCTCTGTCATTGCAAAGAAGGAATTTAGTAAAATGAGGCAAAAAAGCATAATTATTTCAGACATATAATCCTCCTAAAATTTAAGAATAAATTCTTACATATCATATATATTATCATACCCATGAATTTTTTCAATATTTTTTTGTAATATAACAAGGTAATTTCAACAAAATGCTACGGATGAAATTGTTTAATTGAATTTTTTTGAACGATGTGCTATCATATAAATGATTGTAGAGTCTAATTTAAATGAGAATTTATTTGTAAAATAGGGAGGTTAAAAATGAATTATCCACCATATAATATTACAGACAAAATGCTTACTTATGTGTCAAATATAATGAAAAAAATAGGTGAGCTTGATTATATAACATTAAATAAAAAGCCAGAGCTTAGAAAACAAAATAGGATTAATTCGATTCATTCTTCGTTGGCTATTGAAAATAATCAGTTGTCTATGAATCAAGTAAAGGATGTAATTGATGGAAAAGTTGTACTTGGTGATAGAAAAGATATTCAAGAAGTTAAAAATGCTTATAATGCATATAATGAGTTGAATAATATTAATCCTTACGATATTGAGGAATTAAAGAGAGTTCATGGTATAATGACATTTCTCGTTGAAGAAGAAAGTGGAATGTTTAGAACACATGGTGAAGGTGTTTATGATGGTGATAGATTGATTTTCATGTGTCCACCAGCTGAGTTAGTACCATCACATATGAACGACCTTTTTAGTTGGTTAAATGAAGCAAAAGAAGTAGTGCATCCATTAATTTTGTCATCAGTATTTCATTATGAATTTGTGTTTATACATCCTTTTGGAGATGGAAACGGAAGAATGGCAAGACTTTGGCAAACTGCAATTCTTTCAAAGTGGGAAAAAGCTTTTGAATATATACCAATAGAGAGTTTGATAAAAAAATATCAGGAAGATTATTATAATGCTATTTCTAAGTGCAATGCTGTAGGAAATTCTAATGAGTTTATAGAATTTATGCTAAAAATGATAGACGAAACTTTAAGCGAGTTATTAGTGAGCACTACACAAGAAACTACACAAGAAACTACACAAGAAAAGCTTATTGCATTAATAAAAGAAAATCCAAGTATTACGCAAGGCGAACTGGCTGTTAAGCTTGGGGTTACTAGAGATGGTGTGTCATATAACATTAAAAAGTTAAAGGAACAAGGTAAGTTGGAGCGAGTTGGTTCAACGAAAAATGGGACTTGGTTAGTAAAACAAAGTTTTTAAAAAAAGGCTATTAAATGAAGTGCATCGTAAGTGTTAGATTTTGTCTAACATCTGGGGTGCACTTTAAAATTAATGGGCTTTTCTTTTTATGTTTCTTTATATAAATTAATTAGCATAAATGAGGTCAAATAGGTTAATGTATTGAAAATTTCAAACTTTTTTGGTATTATCATAGTCTAAATATTTGAAGGAGGCAAAAAGATGCAGAAGAAAAAAGAAATTTTGAAAGAGTATGTTACTAAAAATATAGATAGATTATATAGATTGGCGTTTTCATATTCTAAGACAGAGCAATATGCAGAAGACATAGTAAATGAAAGTGTTGTTAGGGCACTTGCTGCAATAGATACACTTAGAAATGAAGAATATATTGGAACTTGGATGTATAGAATTGTAATAAATACAGCAAATACATATCTAAAAAAACAAGCGAAGATAATTTATTTAGATGATACGATGATAGAGGACGGATTGCTTGATAAATACAGGGACGTTGACTTATATAAGGAAATAATGCGACTTGAAGATAAATACAGAATAATAATTGTGTTAAGGTTCTTTGAAGATCAATCAATAGAAAAGATAGCAGAGATTTTATCTGAAAATGTTAATACTGTTAAGACAAGACTTTATGCAGCTTTAGACAAGCTTAAGAAAAATATGGGAAAGGATGTGGAGATAAATGAAAAGAGCTTTTGATGAGGCAAGAGAAAAGTACGAAACGATTATGGCACCTAACAGGCTAAAAAAGAGTGTAAGGAGAAAATTTAAAAATCGCAACAAATATATGTGTGGAAAGATTTTAAGCGGTGTTGCTTGTGCAAGTGTAGTGTTTTTCATATTTTCTTTAAACATTAATCCGGTTTTGGCTAAAAGTATCGCAAAGATTAATTCTGGTGCTGAAAAGTTAGTGAATATTTTGACTGGATATAAGTATGAACTTGAAGAAGAATATTATTTTGCAAAAGTTGAAGTTCCTAAGTTAAATAGCATCTTACCTGCAGAGTTAGAAGAGAAGATTAATGCTGAATTAAATGAAAATGGACAAAAGGTAATAGACGAATTTAAAGCATATAAAGAAGAGCTAGAATCAAGTGGTTTAGAGGCACATATTGGTGTTGATAGTGGATATATCATTAAAACAGAAAATGATAGAGTATTATCTTTTGATGTTTATGTGGTAAACTTGGCAGGCTCTTCATCAACGACACACAAGTTTTATAATCTAGATAAAAAGAAAGGTGAACTTATTACATTTAAATCATTGGTTAAAGATAAAGAAAATTATAAAGAGAAAATTAATGAATTTGTAAAAGCAGACATGGAAAAAAGAAACGGAATGGAAGAAATGTTTTTCATGGATGAATTTAAGGGAATAAAAGATGAACCGAATTTTTACATAGATGATGAAGGGTATGTAATTATAGTATTTGATAAATACGAAATTGCACCTGGCTGTATGGGAAGCCCAGAGTTTAAATTGCCAAACGAAATTGCAGAATTTTAATTGTTGACAAAACTCAAATAATAGTGTAACATTATTTTCACAAACGAAAGAAAGATGAAGTTTTATAAGGGGAATACTTCAAAAGTCTAAGTTTTATAAAAGCTTAGGTAAAGTGTACCTTTATAAGACTTCATCTTTTTTCGCTTGAAGATTTTATTCTATTAAATTTTCAAAATATATTTTTATTCAAAAAATTCTAAATTTGTGTAAGGTGAGTGGACTTATACAATTTCAAATGTGGTAGCTTTTTAAGTTACGGTCTTGTTTTTAGATTCAAAAATAATTTTCGAAAATTTAGAAAAAAGAAAGGAAGATAATATGGATAACAATATTTATACTTATAATGCAAAACTTAATGAAATAGTTACACCAAAAAAGGACTTAGTGTTTAAAAGGATTTTTGGTAAAAAAGGAAACGAGGCAATTTTAAAAGACTTTTTAGAAGCAATATTAGAAATAAAGATAAAATCACTTACTTTAGATTTAAATAAAGAGCTTGTGCCAGAATTTTATGGCAAAAAGGCATCAGAAGTCGATGTCAGAGCGAGACTGCAAGATGGGACAGAGGTTAATGTTGAAATACAAGTTAATAAAAATGAGTATAGTGAAAAGAGATGTCTATATTACTGGAGCAAATTGTATTCTGACAAATTAGATGAGGGCAATGAGTATGGCAAATTGAACAAAGTAATTTGTATTTGGATTATAGATGGGGAAATATATAAAGAATTTCCAGACTTTATGTCTAAATGGGAAGTAACAAATGAAAAGTATGGCATCAAGGGACACTTTCGAGAGATGGAAATCCATATAATTGAATTGCAAAAATTTCGTAAATCTGCTACAATAAAGGGGAACGTAAGAGATTTTTGGCTTGCGTTTATAGACTATCAAAGTAGGGAGTTGATTCAAATGGGTTGTATAACTAACGAGCAAATCAAAAAAGCTAAAAAAGAATTAGACAAAATTAGAGCAAACAAAGACCTAATGGATGCTATCTTTGCGTTAGAAATAGCTGAGTTTGATTATAACACGGCAATGGGAAATGCTAAGAGAGAAGGGTTAAGAAAAGGAAAAAGAGAAGGACGAGCTATAAGAAGGGTTCCCTAAAAAGTATACAAAATGGAAAGGTATGAAATCCTTAAAAATAGACACATAAAAAGTGAAAGTATTTTCTTTTAGTAGATATTGAAATATAATATAAAATATCTATTGGAGGAAAATTATGAAAAAATACACAAAAAAAGAAATGAAAATTTTGATGCAAAATCCATATACTTTGAAAGTAACAGAACATCAGTTATCTCATACAGCAGAGTTTAAAAAGATTTTTTGGACTAAATATCAAGCAGGCAATGCTCCTAGAAAAATATTAGAAGATTTAGGATATGATGTTAGTATGTTTGAGCAAAAACGTATAGATAGCTTGGTTCAACATATAAAGAAACAAGCACTTTCAGGTAAGGGATTTACTGAGGGAGCTAATAGAACTAAAAGAACAAAGATAGTTAGTAATGAAGATTTTACTCCAGAATCATTTGCACAAATGCAACATGAAGTATTATATTTAAAACAAGAAGTTGAGTTTCTAAAAAAAATTACCAAAGAAACCAATACCAAACGGAGGCAATAATCATGGAAACAGAAAAAAATAAATTTGAAATAATTCATGATGTTGTTTCTAAAGAAAATAATTTGCTTAATGTTAGTATGCTATGCGAAATAGCAGGAGTTTCACGTTCAGGCTATTACAGATGGGTTGGTGCAGAAAATCATAGAAAAGAACAAGAAGAAAAGGATAAAGCAGATTTTGAAATAATACTTAAAGCATTTAACCATAGAGGCTATAGTAAAGGTGCTAGAAGTATATATATGACTCTTTTGCATCAAGAAAAACCGATTAGGATGAATATTAAGAAAATTAGAAGATTGATGAAAAAATATAATTTGATTTGTCCAATAAGAAAAGCAAATCCATATAGAAGAATGGCAAAAGCATTGAAAACAAGTAATGTAGCAAATAACCTAGTAAATAGAGAATTCAAAAAATACGGACCAAGAATGGTACTATTAACGGATATAACATATATACCATATAATGGAACATTTGCGTATTTATCCACAATATTGGATGCTTATACAAAGCAAGTATTATCATATGTTTTAAGTGATTCTTTAGAGGTTGATTTTGTATTAGAAACAGTAAATATATTAATAGAAAGACATGGTGTAGCATTACAAACAGAAACGATAATACATAGTGATCAAGGTTGCCATTATACAAGTTGTAGTTTTATACAATTGCTTAAAGACAAAAAGTTAAGGCAATCAATGTCACGCAAGGGCAATTGTTGGGATAATGCTCCACAAGAAAGCTTTTTTGGACATATGAAAGATGAAATTGATTTAAGTAAATGCAAAATATTTGAAGAAGTAAAAGTTATAATTGATGATTGGATAGATTACTATAATAACGAAAGATACCAATGGCAGTTAGCAAAACTATCGCCAAATGAGTATTATGAATATATAACAACAGGGATTTATCCATTAAAAATTTAATAAAAATATCTACTAAAAAAAGTTATCCTTTTTTTAAAATGTCCTTGACAAAGGGTACAGTTTAGCAGAAGGTATACAGGAAATTATAATGAGTATGCTTAAAGCGAATATGTCTATAGAGCAAATAGCATCAATAGCAGGACTTCCCAAAGAGAAGATTCAAGAAATAGCAAAATCTGAAGAGTTGAAATAGGATTTTGTAGCAAAGTAAATAAAAAATTTAAGGCAATGGGATAATGGAAATATAAAATCTAGATTTCGTGAGATGAAAGCAATATAAATTTATAATATGTATTTATAAAAAGCGAAAATTGATTTATGAAATATGTAAAATAAGAAAATTAAGAGGATAAAAAATGAATAAAATAATCTGGACTTAAAAATGAGTTGTATAAAAATATGCAACTCATTTTTTATGATTTAAAGTTAAATTACTTGTAAATATAAAATCAAATATCTTTAAATTCAAAAACAAAACTTAAATAAAACCAAATCAAAATTTAACTTCGGAAATAAGCAAATAAGGAATTTGTTACAAAAATGTTACACGGTTTGTAACAATACAGTAACAAAATATTAATTTAAACTTAATAATACACAATTTACTAACAATTGTTGAAAAGACGTTTTGTATTTCCGTAAGTTTGTTAGCATGTTTTTGAATTAAAAATTCTTACTTATGATACATATACGTGCGAGCACGCGTGTAGACAATATGTTTTTTTATCGCTATAATTTGAAGTAAGATGAGCATAGTGAGAAAAGGTAAAAACAAAAGTGAGGCTTAAGAAAAAAGGATAAACGATATACTTCTTGCTTAAGTAAACAAGGTAAATATCTAAAATTTTTACTAGATATTTAAGTTTCATATTGCTCAAAGGGAGGTACTAAATGATAAAAGATAAACATAGCATACTTGTTGTTATAGGTTGTATCGCAATTGTTGCAATTATTGTAGCAACTATTGTTGAGGGGCACAACGTATTTGAAAAATTTAAGGCCGATGTTTTTGACGAAGAAAACCCGAGTGTGCACAACTCTGGCGAGGAAAAACAAAGTGAAACAGAAACAAAAAAAAATAAGTCCGGCGAAGTTAAATCGGGGATAAACGGTCGTATAGAGGCTGATGGATATGATGAGAGTAAGATTTCATATAAGTCGTATGGCGGAGTAAAGAATGTACAAAACTTTGAGCTTACGAATTTGAAAGTTGGAAAAATAAATGGTAGTAGAAGTTTGCTTTTGGCTGATACGAAAAATAATACAAAAGAATTTCAAAAAAGTATAAAAGTTAGAATTAGTGTGATAGATGAAAAAGATGAAGTTAAAGAAACTTTTAGTGCAATTATAAATGAGCTCGCAGGACTTGAAAGCGGAAAATTTAAGGCACAAGTTTTGTCAGATATAACTTATGCAAAAGACTTTAAAATTGAGGTGGTCAATGAATGATTTGAAATGTTAAATTATTGAAATGAAATTTATAGATAAAAACAAAAACAAGAAAAACGAAAAACAAAGTTAAAATATGAAATTGGAGAAATGGAGTTAGGTTTAATTTGTGATTAAGGAGTGTCCCTTTTTCTCAAAAATGAGAATTTTCCTCCGTCCCCAATTCTTAATTTTAGGAGGGGTGATTTATGAAAGGAATGTTTTGGAAAGGGTTATTGATGACGGGTGGTGCGCTAGCGTTGATTTCTGGTAGTGCTTTTGCGTTTCCGGAAAGTACTACAAAAACTTATTATGAAAATGATGTTACACCACCTTGGGGTAGGATTGTTATTACTGGTGCTACTGAGGTTAACAATGTAAACTATGTAGATAGGCAGCAAGTAGAGGTGCAGATTTATGCTGCTGACGATATGTGCAAAGATAACGAAATTCAATATTATTTAAGTACAAGTGAGATTTCAGATACTACGAAGATTACAGATTGGAAAGATTATTCAACTGGCTTAAAGGTAAATGTTACTCTTCCTAGTACTACAAGTTTAAATAAAATTTATGCAGTATTTAGAGATTTAAATGGAAATACTTCACTTATATTTAGTGGCTCAAATTTAGAACAAACAATTACTTATAATGCTAATGCGAGTGATGCTACCATGGCGACAGGACTTGCTAGCAAAAGAACTTATGGTGCACCTTTTGTTGTAACAACTCAATCTCCAAAAAGAGACGGATATTTCTTTAAAGGTTGGGGACTAAGTGCAAGTGCCACTACTCCAAACTTTTATGCTGGAGACGTAATACCTGCCGATATGAGTATAGGAACAGATAGTGCTGCGACTTTGTATGCAATATGGACTACAAGTGTAGATGATTTACCTAAGCTTGCAGATGTAGTGAAAGTTGGAGATTATGTGAATTATCCAGTTTATTATGATAACGTGTCAGTTGATGATAGGTTTGTAAGTACATATAAAGGATGGAGAGTAATAAGTAAGGATGTAGATATAGATGGAAATGAGGCTGTAGGTACAGTAAATTTGGTAAGTGCAGGTGTACCTTTGACCTATTATCACGGTAGTGCTAGTACAACAAGTGTTGAAAATTTAGCAATTAAATTTTTAACTACTCCATTTCATGCAAGTAATTCATACGCATATCGAAAAACAGGATTTAATCCTTATCAGACATTAACACAAATATTTACCAATAAATATACTGCTACATATGCAAATGATACTTCAGTAACTTATCCTACATATTCTACAAATACAGTAACAGGTACTAAATCTGCTGGCACATTAAAAGTAAGAGCAATGACGCTAGATGATATAAAATTAATAACAGGAGGGTCAACATCAGGTTTGAGTGACGCAAGTTATCAAGAGTTGTTTAAGATAGATGCGCACTACTGGCTCGCCTCTGCCGGCCTCAACGGCAGCAACTACTTGTGGTGCGTGAGCAACCGCGGCAGCGTGAGCAGCGGCTACGACTACGAGTTTGGGGTTCGCCCTGTAGTTTCTCTAAAGTCTGATATCAAAAGTAATGGTACAGATATGATTGGAGCATGGGATATAGAATTGTAAAAAAAAGATGGGGATAGTCCTCAGCAGGCCTAGGGTCTGCTTTGCAAAGTGTTATTATATACGAATTTGAAAGGATGACTACGAATGGAGAAAAAGAAGAGTTTTAACTTGATAATAGTACTCACGATAGTTATTTTAGCTGTCGGATTTGGTGTTTGGAAATTTAATGAAAAATTTAAAATTTCTTTTGTAGATAATAAGTTAATATCTTGCAGAGAACATATTGATAAAGATTTAGATATGTTTTGTGATGTATGTCATTTGGAGCTTCCTTTCTCAAATTATGCAGAAATTAAGCGTGTAGAGGCTGGAAATTCTGGAGAAAATAAGTTAGAGATTTATGGCTACATGCCAAAGGCTTCAAATGCTAACATAGTTAAGATGTCAGATGCTTCTGCTATAAGCACGGCTAAAAGATATAAGAAGGATATACAAGATGAAGATATAGTTGCAGGTTTTGATATATCTTTAGATTATGATAATAAAAAATATGAACCTAGTGAGTACAGCCAAAAAGTTGATGTGAAAATTTCAAATTTAGATTTAGATATAAGTAAGACGTATGCACTTTTACATATTATAGATGATAGTAATTATGAAATATTACCAATAAAAGAAATGACAAAAGATGAAATTACTTTTACTACTGGAAGTTTTTCTACTTATATAATTATCACAGTAGGAACAAATACAGTTACTTTTGATGGAGAAAATTTTAAAGTTTTAGATACAAATGGAAATGAAATAAAAAATGGTGCTACTGTGGCTAGTGGTACGGATTTTAGTTTTAACATCGTACCTAATAATTATTATGGTATTACAGGGGTAACATGTAGTACAGCTGATGTAATGAATAGTTATGGAGATATAAAAGGAAAAGCTTGTTATATTTCTAGCGTTAGTGAAAATATGACTATAACTGTTACAACTGCAATTGCACCAAGTATAACAACGCATCCTGTTTCTGTAAAAGTTAAGCAAGGAAGTTCGACAACATTTAGTGTCGTAGCAAACGATGCTACAACTTACGAGTGGCAATATAGAGAAAATAAGAGTTCACTTTGGAAGAGTGCTACTCTTGATAGTAGTTATACAAGTGCTAATTTTACACTTAAGAGTACAGATTATGAAGTATCAGGCTATGAATTTAGATGTTTAGTAGGTAATGCTAATTTTACTGCTCATGAAAGAGTTAAGTCGGATATAGTAACTGTATCTGTTGCACAAGATGATTTAGTTGTTGGTGAAATACCTATTATAATAACTCAACCTAATATGGATAATGGTAAGGTAAAGGTAAATAGTGGAAGAGCTACATATTCAGTAACTGCTATGGGTGGAACTGATATGACTTTCACATGGCAATATAGGGAAAACAAAAATTCACTTTGGAAAACTGTAACTTCTAGTGTGGCGAGTACGGCAACTTCTACACCATCGAACTCGACAACAGCAAAACCATTAAAAAAATCGATGCTTACGACTGTTGCGGCTACTTATTCATTATCTGGCTACGAATTTAGATGCTTGGTGGGTAATACTTTTTATACAAATCATGATGCCATAAAATCAGATATAGTTTCTATAAGTGTCGCAGATGATGATTTAACTTTGCAGGGGCGTATGCTAAATTTAAAAATAACTGCGCAGCCAGAATCTCAAAAAGTAAAACTTGGCGACAAAGCTACGTTTAGTGTAACTGCAGTAGAAGCAGGTACATATAAATGGCAGTATCTACCTAGTGGAGAAGAGTTATGGAAAGATGTTACTTCTACTATGAGTAGTACATATAATAAAGCTAGTATGGTTATAGATACAAGTTCTATGAGTAAAGAAAAATCTTTAAGTGGTGCAAGATTTAGATGTGTTGTAAGTAGTTCTGTTGTTTCAGGCTATACAAAAACATCTGATGAAGCTATACTTAGTGTAGTGCAAGGTACATTAGAAAAAGATATTTCTTATGCGAAAGTTATAAGCCCAAAAGATGTTACGGTATTTGAAGGAAGAGAAGCAAGCTTTACAGCAGGACTTGACCCAACAGTAAGTGGACTTAAATACGAATGGCATGAAGTAAACGGAGATAGTGATATAAATCTTTCTACTCAAGGTGCTATGTATATGAGTAGTAATAGAGGCAAAGCAAATAGTACAAGTTCCGAAAAAATAGTTATTAAGGTAACTAATAAAGCTACTATAGCATTTGATTACATAGTAAGTTCTGAAGTAAATGATAAATTTACAGTAAGTATAGAAGATGCAAACGGTACTATTAAAGCGGTTGATGGTATTAGTGGTATAAAAGATTGGGCTTCATATACTGGCGAATTTACGCCAAATGCTGATGGCGAAATTATTTTAAATTTAAGTTATGTTAAAAATGAAGATGTAAATGAAGGCGATGATTTTGGCGCTATTAGAAATTTAAAATGCACATCTGAAAAGACTATTGATGCAACATGTACTTATGTAAGCGATGACATATTTAAAATCACAACTCCAGATAGTGACGCTTACGATAGCAGTTATACTAAAACAACACATACATGGATAGCAGATACTACTGATGCCACTATTTTTAAGAGCAATAATAAAGGTGTAGCAAATTCACAAGCAACGGCTTCTGTGGAAATCAGTTTATCTACTACAGCTACTTTAAGTTTTGATTACAGAGTAAGTTCAGAGGGTAGAAGTTATGACTGGACAACAATAAAAGTTGTAGATAATAGTGGTATTACTACAGTAGCTAATAAATTGGGTGGTACAACAACAGCTGTTACGAATTGGCAAACATATAGTGCGAGTGTAACACCAGATAGTAATGGAAAAGTAAAAATATTATTGTTATATAGAAAAGATAGTAGTGCAAATAGTGGTAACGATGTTGCAGAAGTTAGAAATATAAAAGTAAATGCAAATAGCATAGTTACAGACGATTGTACATTTGCAAACGACAATGTATTTACTTTAGAAAACAATTTTAAAAAGGTAGATTATGCGGGAGCAAATACAAGTACTTTAACGATACCTGCAGATTTGGTTACTTTGTCTAAAAATGGATATAAATATTATTGTGATATTGGTGGTATGGTAACAAATAAAGCGACTTTGACTGTTATGGAATATAATATAACAGATATTTCTTCAGACGAAATAACGGTTACTTTGCCTAGTGAGAAAATTATTTATAATGCGATGCCTCAAACTATAAATGTGCTTATAAAGCATGGCGATAAAATATTAGTGTTAGATACAGATTATACTGCTGCATATAAAAATAATATAAACGTAGGTATGGCAACTCTTACGGTAACAGGTATAAATTTGTATGAAGGTACACGAGATATAAACTTCTTAATAAACAAGCGAGACATTACTGTTAAACCTAAAGACGAACACAAAACTTATGATGGAACTGCATTAACTTCTAATGTTGCAGAAGTATCTGAGGGCAGTCTGGCAAGTGGACATACAGTTGAGATTACAACTACTGGTTCTATAATTGATGTTGGAAATGTAGAAAACAAAATTAGTCAACTAACTATTAAAGATGGTTCTAATACTGATGTTAGTGAAAACTACAATATTACAAAAGCAAGCGGTATTCTAACTGTTTATGCAGATAGTGGCGTAAACTTTAGTATAACTTTAGATAAAAATTCTTATGAATATGATGGAACTGCTAAAACACCAAATGTTATTGTAAAGGCTGAAAATAAAGTTTTGACTAAAGACGTTGATTACGAAGTTAAATATACAAATAATGTCGAGGCTGGAACTGCAACTGTGATAGTGACTGGTATTGGTAATTATAAAGGCTCGGCAGGAAGTAGCTATTTTACAATTACTAAGAGAGCTATAGAGATTACTGCTGGAAGCAAGTCAAAGGTTTACGATGGAACAGCGCTAACTTGTGCTACATTTAGTATTACTTCTTCTAATAAGTTAGCAGCTAATCAAACTTTGTCAGCTACTACTTTTGGTACAATTACAAATGTAGGTACAACTGAAAATGTTATTGTTACTTGTAAGGTTTTTGCATCAGGTGTTGATGTAACTTCTAATTATAGTATCACTTCAAAAGCGGGTACTTTGGAGATTACAAAGGCTGATGTAACTGGAAGTATTAGTATTAATGGCACGAATGTTGTTGGAGAAACTTTGAGTGTTGAACCAGACTTAACTCCAGCAAATGTAGCTCTTACTTATGAATGGTATTATAACGATACAAATACAACATCTAACGGTACTAAGATTTCTGAAGGCAAGACTTTAACTTTGACTGATGATTTGGCTGGTAAATATATTTATGTTGTAGGGAAGACAAATAGTTCTAATTATAACGCAAAGACTTTTGAAGCGATAACGACAAACGAAAAGAATTATTCGGATATCGTTAAATCTGGTAGTGCACCAGTTTTGATGGGCGAGACTTCTGCAAATGTTTATACAAATGGATATATTCTTGGAAATAGCAGTATTTCTGCTAGAAGAAGTAATGTTACCTCTATCGTTATTAAAGATAACGTTGATGGGGCTAGTGATAGTACAATTAGTTGGGATGTTTCTAAGGTAAAAGACAGAAGTGTTACTGCATGGCTTGTGCCAAATGGTTCTAATTATACTTTGTATATTGGTGCTGAGGGCAAGATTATTGTTTCAAATGGTTATGCTTTGTTTGCGGAGTATAGTAATTGTACTTCTATTACTGGACTAGTTAATTTGACAACTTATGAAGTTACAAATATGAGTCGCATGTTTAGTAATTTGAGTAAGGTTACAAGTCTTGATGTAAGTACTCTTGATACAGCTTCATGTGGTGATTTTAGTTATATGTTTAACGGATGTAATGCTCTTACAAGTCTTAATGTATCTAAGTTTGATACGATTAGAGCAACTAATATGAAGATGATGTTTAACGGAGTTAGTAAAGTGAACGTGCTTAATGTTAGTGGTTTTGATACGGTTAATGTTAGAGATATGTCTGGTATGTTTAAAGGATGTAGTAGTGTTAGTGGACTAGATGTAAGTTTATTTGATACTACTAATGTAGAGAATATGGCTAGTATGTTTAATGGATGTTCTAGCTTGACAAGTCTTGATGTTACTGGATTTATAACTACTAGTGTTAAGTCGATGGGTAGAATGTTTAAGGATTGTAGCAAGTTAACTAGACTTGATTTGTGTAGTTTTGATTTGAGTAAGCTTGATGGTAGTACATATTTGGAAAGTTTAAATGGTGTTAATGACATTAATGAAGTTGAAATGTTTAAAGGATGTACAAGTTTAAAATCTGTTTTACTTGGTAAGCATTTTGCAAGAATTAATGGTGCAAATATGTTTGATGGATGTAGTGCTTTAAATATTATTATTGCTCAGGCTGAAACACCGATGAGTTTATCTACTGATACCGGATTAAATAGTTTAACTAATGCAATAATCTATGTTCCAAATGATAGTTCGTACACTAACTATTTGAAGGCTAAGAATTATTCTTCGGTTTTCGGAGACAGAAGAATTAAACGTATGCTTGAAGTTTTAGGCGAAGGCAGGGTAAATCTTTATTATGGAGACACATATACCTCTGCTGGTGCACTTGTTGCAGGCTGCGCGGAGGATAGTAAAGATATATATGAAAGTTATGGCTACACTTTAGAAGTTACGGGATTACCTGTTGATACGACTGTAATTGGAATACATAAAGTGAAATTCAATCTTAAGTATATGAATACTACGGTGGATAGTATGTAGAAATATTAAAATTAAAAAGGTTATAAGTTGGATAAATACCAATTTATAGCCTTTTTGCACGTTATATAGTGGTAAGGCATTGAGATGGTTTAAATAAAATTTAACATAACGCTTGTTTGCTTTTGAGTCAATTTGTGTCAATTATTTTTTATCTAAGATTGACTTTTTTACATTTTGTGTTACTATATTCATGGACCTAATTTTTCGGAGGTGATATAATGAACCAAATAACAAACGAAGAAATTTTTAATTTACTATTAGAAATTCAAAAGTCTAATGCATGTATTCAAGAAACGCTAGTTGAATTGCGTAAGGAAATGAATGGCATGCATGAAGAAATTGCAGGCATGCATGAAGAGATAGCGAGTTTGCGTGATGAAATGCATAAGGAAATAGCAAAATTGCGTAATGAGATGAATATTAAGTTTGCTGAAATAAGAAAAGAAATGCATGCTGAAGTAGCTGAGCTACGTGGCGAAATGAATGAGGAAATAATGACATTGCGCAATGAGATGAAAGATAGGCTAGCTGATATACACAAAGAGATGTGTGGCATGCATGAAGAGATTGCAAGTATACGTACAGAAATATCTAATATACATGTTGAAATTGCAGATGTTCGTAGAGAGTTACATGAAGATATAACTGCTGCACGAAATGGAATAGGAGATACACAAAAAGGTTTGGACGAGATGAACAAAAAGATGGAAACGTTAAGAAACGAATTGTCTCAAAAAATTGAAGATACAAAAGTTTGCTTGCGAAATGAAATCAAAGACACGCAGATTAAACTTAAACATGAATTTGTTTATCGTATAGATAATCAAAGAAAAGAAATTATAGAGGGTTTGCAAGAGATTGCAAATGATGTATATTCAAGAGTTAAACAAGATTATATTGATCCTTTAGATTTTCGTGTTAAGCACTTAGAAGAGCTTTGCGTAAGTGAAGATGAAGAAAACTATGAGGTATAACTTATAATATGTATATGTGGGAAGCATTAATGAGAAACAATAGGTGATTGATAGGCAGTACTGTTATTGGTATTGTCTATTTTTTATGATTAAAATTTAATCTTTTATATTCTTTTTTGAAAAAATATGTTATTCTATAATTATCGAAAGAAAAATCGCATATCTTTTTTATAGTCTTGTTGATATTGGGTGTGTGATTAATATGAATTTAGGGGAGCGTATGAAATGGAGAGATTTAAAAAGTTTTTTTTGGTTTTGAGCATTATTTTAGCGATGGTTATTCCAACACTTTCTATTGCTGATGTTGGTGATTTTGAGTCTTATGATTCAGACTGGGGAAGTTCGGATTGGGATAGCTCGGATTGGGATAGCTCGGATTGGAGCAGTTCAAGTGATGATTACTACTCATATGGTGGAACGTCAAGCTCTGATTCCAATGGTGCTGGTGTTTTTATTGCTTTTATAATTATAATGGTTATTTATATTTTAACTAAAAAAGGAAAAGTCACAGTTCCAAATGCTCCTACTACTGCAAGTCATGGATATATACGAGACGAAGCAAGGAGTAAGGAAGTTGGCGAGAAGATTAGAGAGACAGATAAATTCTTTAATGATGAAAAGTTCCTTTCTTGGGCAAAAACTTCGTTTATTAAATTGCAAACTGCTTGGACTGAAAGAGATTGGGAAGCTATAAGACCAATTGAATCTGAAAGTTTATTTGAACAACATTCTAAACAACTTAAAGGTTATATTGATAGAAAGCAAATAAACAAGATGGATAGAATTTCTGTAAATTATGCAGAGCTTGTAAGTTATAACACAGACAATGAAAAAGACACTTTGGTTGTTGCTTTAAATTCTTCTATGAATGATTATATAATTGATGAAGCAACTGGAAAAGTTGTTAAAGGTGATAAAGATAGAAGACTTACAAATACTTATAAATTAACATTTATTAGAAAGAAAGGTGTTTTAACAAGCGAGGGAACAGATAAAGTTAATACAACAAATTGCCCTAACTGTGGTGCGCCTACAACTATCACTTCTTCTGGCAAATGCGAATACTGTGGTGCTGTAATTACGACAGGCGATCATGATTGGGTATTAAATGGTATGGAAAGATTTTAATATTGAAAAATTTTTGGAAAAGGTATAATATGATATCGAAATTATTTTTTTAGGAGGAAATGCCATGGGTGATTATCTTCGGCTGAACAAACGTGAGACTTTGAAGGAAATGACTGCAGAGATTGAAGCTATGTTTTTTAGATTCTTTTCGAAACATCCGGAGATTGATATTAGTAATACTTCTGGAAACGAGCTTGTAAGGAAATATTGGAGAGTTATAGAAATAGATAATTCTTTAATTGGCAGGTATTGGAATGATAGTGAGCTTGAAAACGTTGTTGAGGAATTAAAAGCTATACATCTTGAAATGAAAGAAAAATTGAATTAATGTGAGAACAAAAGACCACTTTTTAGTTGAGTTTCAGAAGCATTTGCGTTTCGAAACTCAATCGAAAAGTGGTCTTTTACATCTAAACAAAAAAAGATTTGCGATGTAACCGCAAATCTTTTTTACTGGTGCCTATTCGCGGAATCGAACCACGGACACAGGGATTTTCAGTCCCTTGCTCTACCAACTGAGCTAAATAGGCATATAAAAAAATAAACCACTTTTAAAATAAAAATGGCGACCTGGAAGGGGCTCGCACCCTCGCCCTCTAGCGTGACAGGCTAGCGCTCTAACCAACTGAGCTACCAGGCCAATAAAAAAAGTGGTGGGCACTATAGGGCTCGAACCTATGACCTCCTGCTTGTAAGGCAGATGCTCTCCCAGCTGAGCTAAGCGCCCACTTCTTTAATGTCTGACGACTTCCTTAGTATACTTTAGATATTATTATTTGTCAACAATTTTTTAAAATATTTTTTTGTTTTTTTTACAAAATTTTCAAACAGTATATTTTAAGCAGGTTTGAGGCTATAAATAAAAATAAAGTATGCTATGCTCAGTTGGTAAAGCAAAGCATACTTTATTTTTATCTTTTAATTTGTTTCTACAATTACTGATATTAGTTTCTTTATTTGAAGCCTTTGTGCCTCGGTTAAATTTTCATAAGTTTTGTTTGTTAAGCCTATATCCATTTTTTCAAAATCGATTTCTGGATTTTTGGCATCTGTTTTTCCTAATAGGTAATCTGTTGAAACATTGTAAAGTGTAGATAAGTCAACAATTAGCTCTAATGACTTTGGTTCGAATGTACCAGTCTCATATCTTGAAAGTGCTGCAATTGAAATATTTAATTTTTTTGCAACATCTTCTTGTGTATATTTGTGCTCTTTTCTAAGTGATTTTATTCGTTGACCAAGTATATTGTTTTTGTACATAACTGTGCCTCCCCTCGAACATATTATAACTTTCATTACATGCAATTGAAATAGTATTTTTACAATATGCAAAAATTTTTATTTTCTATTGACACATTTTGCAATACGAAATACTATATATACGGAGGTGTCTTTTATGTATAAAAATCTAGAAAAAGCAAGAAAGGAGATGGACCTAACAATTAACGACATGGGCAAAATTATTTGCAAAACACCTGCAACGTATTATAAAAAAGAAACTGGCGATGTTTCAACAACTGTAAAAGAAGCACTAGCTATTTCTGTACGTTTGGGATATAGTGTCGAATTTTTGTTTTTAGAATTTTAAAAAAGTTGTCCCTATTGCAATTTTGCTGAAGTAATATGATAGATTCGATAAATATTACGGTTATTTTAGGGAGAGGTGAGTGTATGTCAAAGAGAGCTTTTAGGGGAAAGTTTTATTTTGAAAAGTTGTATTACTTTCTTTCATTATGCAATGTTTTCGTCACTTGAAAATATTGATGTTAAGTGTTAAACTGTTTTTGAAATGGAGTAATCGAAAATATAAAAGACATTTTACTATTTGTTTGATATAGTATAGTGCTAGATGGAGGAACGAGAAGTGGAAAAATTAAGTAAGGGGGACCTTGAAAAATTAGAAAGTTTATATAAAGTGTATTCAAGATGTATGTATAATGCGGCTTACGGTGTTTTACACAATCATCATGATGCGGAAGATGTAATTCAACAATCTTTTGTTAAACTTATTCCGTATGCAAGTAAAATTCAAGATGAAGAGAAAGGTATGACTTGTAATTTTTTAAAGATTGTTGCAAGGAATACAGCAATGGATTACCAAAGAAAAAGAACATATCTTAATAACAGAGAGAACTACATAGATGATATTGTCGACGATAGTCATTTTTTAATGAAATCTCCTGACGATATTGTTGTTTCAAATGAATCGGCTCAAAGGATTTCTAACGAAGTTGATAAGTTGCCGACTATTTATCGTGATATTATTGTGATGGAAAGAATTTTTGGAATTTCTAGAGAAGAAAGTGAAGAAATGTTTAATGCAAGTTATGAAACTTTAAAAAAAGGCTGACTAGAGGAAAAGAAAAATTATTGGAAGCTTTGAAAAGGGAGGGGCTAAATGATGGACGAGAGAACATTCGAAGAAAAACTAGATGAAATGCTTGCAGAAGCTGCTAGAATGGCAGAGGAAGAACCTGTCGATATGGATAATCAAACTACAGATGACGATGGTAAAGAGATTGTTTTTTCTAAAGAACATGAAAGAAGAATGAAAAAGATTTTTGCCATGGCGGAAGATTATGAAAGGTCAAAAAAAAAATTGGAAAGAGAAATAGAAAAGATTGATGAGAGAGCGACAAAGAGGCATTTAAAAATGGCAAAGCTTGAGGAAAAAGCTAAGAGAAAAGAAGCTAAAAAGGCGCTTGCTGATAAAATTAAAGCTGAAAGAGAAAGTAATGGTAGGGCTCTAGGTTTGAATCTTAGCAAAAGAAATGTGGCACTCACTTGTGTTGCGGTCTTGGTAATTGGAATTATCATGGTTCCAACTGCTGGTGCTTGGCGAAATAGTCTTGGCAAAATTTTGTTTAGACCGGTGAGAAGAATGATAAAATGTATTTGAAAGGTACAAAAG
>JABLTK010061375.1_pt1 | contig 20449 bp, 20 predicted proteins | sample 7160131 | NCBI WGS metagenome assembly JABLTK01 (sample SAMN14651221, study PRJNA627086) | human gut metagenome | isolation source: feces | host: Homo sapiens
AACATATTCCTTTCATATAAGATTTAACTAGAACCAAAAGTATACCAGTTATTCCATGGGATAAACCTAAATTTATATAATACTTACTTTGCTTATTTTGTATAAAAATAGAACTCGTTGTATCAAGTGTAAATCCTGGATAATACCTATTGTCTATTAGCTTATCTTTACACAAAGAAATGAAGTATTCAACAATAAGTTTGAGCCTGATAATCATCTCCTGTGAATTCAAAAATAGCATATGATAATTTGCTATTCCAGACAATCCATACATTACATCATAGTATTCTTCTTTCAGTTCAGGAACTGTTTTTAGAAATTTTAATTTTTCATCTACGAAACTAACTATTACGTCATTAACACTTTTTAGAAAACTATTATATCTCAAAAAATTATTGGACATACAAACAGCTGCTAGCCCTATACCACAAAGTCCCCCCCATAAAGATAGATTTGTGTTGTTACTTTTATTTAGGAATTTTACAATCAAAGATAGATATTTGTGTGCAACTTTATCATAACCTATATTTGGATAAATTTTATTTAATTCTGCAAAAAAAATACATAAAGAAGCTAAGCCATCACTAATAGAACAATTCATACCGCGTATATTTGAATTTTTTGAGGATGATACCTTGCAGATATATTCGTAAGATGATAATTTGAGAGCCAAATCTTTAAGAATACCTTCGAATGAATATTTTAAATCATTATTTTCTGACACCCTAATCAACTCCTTCCACCACTAAACTCTAGATCATATATCTTTTTGTATAAATCACAGTTATTTAGCATAAATTCATGTGACCCTACTCCAATAATCTTCCCATCATTCAAAAAAATTACTTTATCAGCTTTCATTGCATTGGATATTTTATGAGAAATAAAAATGCCTATTTTGTCTTTAGTAAACTTCATAAAATAACTAATAAGTTTGTTTTCGTTTAATTTGTCAAGTGCAGAACTCGGTTCATCCAAAATATAAAGATCTGCATCTTTAAATAAGGTGCGTCCAATTGCCACTTTCTGCCATTGCCCCCCAGATAATTGAATACCTTTGTCAAACCATAAACCCAATTGTTGATCTAAACGCTCAACAAAATCAATCCCTGCAGCTTTTTGGCAATCAATAATTTTTTTGTCATCTCTTAAATTGTCTACACTTCCAAAACCTATATTTTCACGAAAAGTTAATTCATATTTTGTGAAATCCTGAAACATAACACAAATTCTTTTGTGTAAATCAGTCTTATTTAATCCATTTACGCATAACCCATTGAATAGAATCGTTCCATTGCTTGATTCGTATAATCCAGCGATAAGTTTTACAAGTGTAGATTTACCAGAACCATTAGTGCCAAATAAAGCCACTCTTTCTCCTTTTTCTACTTTAAAACTAATACTATTCAGAACTGTTTGGCCCTTATTATACATAAAACTTAGGTTTTTAATTTCTAGTGACTCAATTTTACTTATTCGTTTGGCCAAACGTAAATTTTCATCTATCCCTTTCAATTTTAAAAAGTCAAACAGTTTATTCATATATAAGCCATTTTGGTATATACCATATACTCCACTTCCGCAACCACGACAACTACCATAAAAAATCGATAACGTTCTCATTAATCCTATGGTTGATGCTACCGTTAATTTATTTTGACACATATTAAATATTAAAAATAAAACAAAAAATAAAAAAATAATATTATTAACGATGCTAGAGATTTCAGAAATTAAACTCCTTTTTTTATTCAAGAATACATCTTCGTTGATAATTTTTTCTTTGTTTACTATATATTTGTTCAAAATATATTCTCCTAATTTCAACAAACGTACTTCCTTAAAGGCAGAATCGTCAGTCAAAAGATAGCTCAGATACCAATTCTCTCTTGACAAGCTAATATGTTTTTCTTCTGTATCAAATTCCTTTTTACAAAATACCAGTGAAAAAGAAACCGATACAAAAAAAGGAATCAACAAAATTATACCAATAAATGAGACTGATTTAATTACAATCAAAAATGTTACAACAATAGAGCACAATGAAGAAATTATAGAAAGCATATCTGTAAATACTTTGAAAGGGCGAAAAGAAATTTGGGATTGTACATGTTGCAAAATATCCTTTATTTCAGAATTTTCAAAATCTTTTAATGAAAGAGTATCGCATTTTTGCATGATTTTTTTGTTAAGACCAATATCTATATCAGATTGAATTTTTTTATTTATATATCCACTGCATACGGTAGTACAATCCCCTACCATTCTGATAATTACATAAATTAATACCCACGGCAATATTTCGTCAAAATTTTTTAAATAAAAAAGTGTAACTAAATTTCCAAAGATAAAAGCAGACATTATAGGCATTACGGTGTTTATTGCAGTTAATAAAGACATGGCAACTATTTTTTTACGACTAAGAGAAAACAATAAAATTAAAGCATGTGGCATGATTTGAAATGAAGACATTATTTCTTTTAAACTATTGTTTAATATTTTTATATCCAACTTCATTACTGCATCCTATTAAAAAAATAATTTTTAGCTTTCGAATTTAAAGCATATACCAAATGACGAGTAATGCTCCTCATCTTATATTCAAAATCCACATCTGTTCCAAAACATCTATTAAACGACATATGTATAAGACTATCCAAAATACTATATTTTACAATTTTATTATTATATGTCTTAATAATAGAATCTAAATAAATGCCCAAACATACATTTCTCTTCCTATAAAGATCTAAAATGGTGCTTAATTTATCTTCTAGAAAGCCGGTAATATATTTCTCGCCTATATTCATAAATTTTTGCCTTTTAACTTTAAATTCTTCTCTATTTGCGGAAAAAGACGTTGATCTTTCCAAAAATTCCAATTTCTCTATGTTATCTAAACGAAACGCATCCAGGTAAGATAATATATTTAATACAGCTAACGTTTCATTATCTATATTTATCTCATTTTTAATTCTTAGTTTAAAAATTTCACAACAAACGTAGCTATCTATAGCAAAAACCTTTTCAGCCAAATTAATACAATTAGTCCCTCCGTATCGTTCTAACTCTCTATCATAGAAATCCAACGTAAACTTTTTTATATAAAAGTTGTTAACTAGACCGCAAAGCCAGTTGATAAAAATTGGAAAAATTTTTACTAAATTATCCTTATTAGCATTTATACGTAAACGGACATGCTCCATCGGATCTTTATACCTTATGAAAAAATAATCACTTATTTTATTTTTAATTTTCAGTGGTAGAAGAAAATCGTATATTTTACACATCAACTTAACGGAAATTTTGTCCGATCCATATAAATTAAAATACAACCAATCATCAAATGGTTTTTTTACTCTTGCATTTGACAAATCTAACACATTATCTTCTATTACCACGCTGTTAATGTGCTTTTTTGATTTATTTTCAAAAATCTTATTTTTCAAAACAGGAATAAAAACTTCTCCACAATATTTCCCTCCTGAATCGCTATCAATGGCTGCTAAAGAATTATTATCGCATCTGCAAAGCCATACGGTTGCACTTTTGGCACATAGCATATTGTATAAAATCTTAAGACATCTTTTATTATCGAGGTTGACCAACAACCTATTATCTACATTTTCTTGGATATAAACATGTGAAGGTATCGAATATTTAAGTCTATACTTTTCAAATTGAGTTAAAAATTTTTCAAAATTACATTTTTTATTCAATTGTAGTAATTTTGAATTTACTTTCCATCTTTCTGATTGAAGAATAAATTTTTTGTATTTTATTTTAGGAATATAACTATAATCATTAAACATACTTCTCCAGGGTAGATTATACCAAAAAATCTTTTCTTGGATTGTAAGGTCATAAAAAAATTTAACAATATCTGGACACAAACCTGGATTAACCATGCTATTCATAGTTATCAATATCCTTTTGTTTAAGGACTTTGATTTAAGATAAAAGTTATTTTTTTCAATACCAATTAATATATCACTTAACCTAATTTGTTCTTTTTTATCCCTAGAATTGGTAGCAGAAAATGATATTTCGTAATCACTGGCGTGACTATTACAAACAACATTAGCCAAACGTTCATTGTGTGGCAAAAATGAAATTTCACAAGTAATACACTCATCTTCATAATTATCTTTTAATGAATCATTTATTTTTTTAAAAAAATTTTTCGAATCATCCATCATATGAGAAAATCGGCCAAAACTTTTGCCCGCTACTACAGCACCACATATCTCTCCTAATTCGAAATAATAACAATTACTTGTGTCTCTTAACAAACAAAAATTAAGCTCTAAAGACTCTGGAATATATTCAAAATTACAATCATCCAAATCTAAACCGGCAATATCGCTATCTTCTATTTCAATTTCACAAGCTCCTGATTTCAATGCGGAACAATATTTTTCACCTAAATAAGTGCTTATTTTACTGGAAAAATTAGACATAACTTTTTTATCGAAATCGGGAAATCCTATTCCATAAACATCATCTAAAACCTCAACCAAAGGTACTACTCTGTTTTCTCCGTAAGTATCCAAAAATTTTCTCTTATACTCATTCCAGTATTCAAATGCTATATTCTTATTATTCAATTTTATTAGTACATCTAGTAGCGAATTTATTTCATTTTCCACACTTATATTTAAATTTTTTTCTTTCAAAATAACTTTGGAGTCAACTTGCAAGTAACTCTCAGATTTAAAAATACTTTCCATATTACAAATTAAGCTTTGGTATAAACCATCTTTATTTAACGTGTTATATTTATCATTATACAAGTCTATATCGGCAAGGATTTTCTTAAGCTTTTTTAATAAACCTGTATCATTAGTCACCTTTTCAAATTCTATAACAAAATATTCAAAAGGATTTGAATTTGTCAATGGAGGCCGTAAATTTGAAATCAAATACTCATTTTCTATGAGATTTTTTACATAACTAAAAATTACATTTTCACTGCAATTGCTCGCAGATTCTTTCATTTTCTCTATAATATTTTCAAAAATAATGTAACCATCGCTAACTATTTTTTCTATTAATTTAAAGGCGTTTGTATAACTTACACTAGACTCGGCAATATCATCTTTTTCGTTCTTCACAGTTGAAGACACCAGATAAGCACGGTTACGTTTGACTACAACTGCTTCATTTAGCTTGTATAATACCTTACTATAGCAACTACTTTCAATTTTCTTAATAAGTTTCATTAGCCATAACATATCAGGCCTTAAATACCTTACAAAAGGGCGATCATCTAGCTTGAAATTCGTCTTTAAATTGCTAAATTGGCCAAAATTAACTCCCGAAAAAAGGCCAAAAGGAGTACACCTTGAACTCGATCTAATAAAATATTTATATACAGAATTCAAAAAATGATTTTTATTTCTAGGCTCTTTACCATTTTTCAAATTTAAAATTGAATAATACAAGCTCTGACTGCATACTTGTATAGCCTCTAGTAATTTTTTATAATCGGAATTACTTAATAAATCCATCAAAAACTCTTTATTGTCACCTTTAGTAATCAAATCAAAATGATTATCAACAGACAAACATGGCACTCTTACCATAAATGCATTCATTACCTTGAAATTCCCCACTAAATGTACCCCCTACATCGCAGTATCATACAAACTCACAAAAAATCTTTGCATAAATAGATCTTAACAACTTTTGAAATACCAATCGGATCCCAATCTATTAACTTTAAAATGATCGGGACCCAACGGTAAATAATCGATAGTAAACACCCTTTGAATTAACCTAGAAATTGCATCCACTTGTAGGCTGATGACACCCACAGGTACATGTACATGAACAAGTACAAGTGCACGATTTTGTAATATTATGCAATGGCCCATCTACACACCCAGGTGTGCACAAAGCCTGACTAGACCAACCCGACTCCTCAACATTACTGTTAGACTTAATTTGTAAATCTAAATCAAAATCACTGTCTTTAAACATAACCTATCTCACCCTCTTTCATATACAACCGCATAATGCCACCAAGTACAGTTTTAAACTTAACATATCGGTTGCCAATTTGTTTCTTTTCACCTCCTACAGTTGATATAAAAGTTCACCGCAAAAGACTTCCAATTAAAATTAATTCACATCTGATTTTATGTTTTTCACCACATTATCAGTATGTATCCCCCCAGTAGCAGCCGTTTCGCAAACAATATGTGTATCTAAATCTCTCAGTAGTATCTCGTCGAAAATTGCATCCGAAATTTGATCACAAAGTTTATCGGGATGCCCTTCTGTTACTGATTCAGAAGTAGAAAACCTTTTCAAACCAATCCCTCTCCTTTACAGCAAACTATCAAATTACACAAAATTGAACATATAAATGCAAACCTCGACACTAAACGACTTATTGTATGTAAGATTATGGTATTATTGGAAACTTTTGTCAAATAAAATTTTAATTAAAATTAAGTTATGTATATATAACTCTATCTTTATATTATTGAATAAATTTGTAATTTTTTTCAAATTTTGAGAAAAATCACTGCGTTTTTTAAATTTCAAAAGCTTTTGAGCGATTTTGATTTAACATAAACTAAATATTTTGTTTTTCAAAAGTGGTAATATAGATTCAAAGCCACATAAAATGTACTCCGTATTTTTTTGTTTTTTACCTTTGTTTTTTAAGATTTCGGAAAATAGTTGTATTATCACGTAATTTTAAAGATTGGTCGATAATTTTCTTTTCTCAAAATTCAAAGAAGGTGAACGATCATCATTTATCTGCTCAGAGGTTCACCGTAGGTCCTTTTGTTTTTTGAAAGAAATCAAATTCGAAAGGATAGCGAAATATGAAAATAGAGTACAAACTTGTTAATGAAAAAAACCTCTATTGATGTAAGTGGTGATTTTGAAAAAATTATTCTCGAGCTTGACAAAAATTTATATAACAACATTCAGGCAGAAACAAGATAACATATTAATTTAAGTATGTTTGATGAGGATAAAGAAATTTTTATAAACACAGCTCCGAATTTTGAAGAGCGAATATCGGAGATAATTTCAAGTGATAAAATCAATGTTGACGAGATTTTGTCAAAGGAAAACTTAAAGATTTGTGCTTGGACAAAGCTTAATCTTCTGTTAGAATACGTAAGATTGAAAGCTAAGCTCAAAGGCAAAGTAAACTTAAAGGACTTTGAAAAAGCTGTTCGTTTTGAGAGCAAGAAAAAAGATGAAAATGATTTTCAAGGCAATTTAACACCACTTGATCTCAAAGGTATAAATTTAAGTGGTGCAGTTATTCCTTTGGGTTGGAAAGTATCGATGAAACAAGGAATTCAAAAGGTTGTCCATGGTACGAATTCTGATGAACTATTTGGTGTGTGTATCTGCCCGATCGTAATTACTGAGAGGCTTGAAAATTTTGATGACGGAAGCGAAAAAATAGAGCTTAGTTTTTTCCGTGATGGTCATTGGAAAAGGCTTGTTGCCCCTCGTTTGAGTGTATTTAACAGAAATTCGATAATTTATGCTGATTCAGGATTACCTGTATCTTCGAAAAACGCTGCGGACATAGTGGCTTATTTTAGCGATTATGAGAATGCAAATTTGAATGTTATTCCCCTAGTGAAATCAATATTTCGTGTCGGTTGGCTTGATAGTTCTTCGTTCTTTCCATATAAAGTTGACGGAAATATTGTGTTTGAATCAGAGATGAGCGAAGTTGATGCGATATCTCAAGGTACTGTTCCAAGAGGTGACATAGAACTTTGGAAAAAGTATGCTGCCAAAATCAGAAAAAATTCATTTACAAGGTTTATCATAAGTGCCTCGTTTGCTTCCCCATTTTTGAAGTTGATTGAAAACAGAGTATTTTTCATACACATATGGCATGACTCTCAAAGTGGAAAAACTGCGGTTATAAAGTTCGCTGTGAACGTTTGGGGAGACCCTGCAAAACTTATGGGTAGCTTTAATGTCACAAGTGTGAGACTTGAGCGTATGGCAGGAACACTTAAGCACTTGCCTTTTGCATTGATGAGTTTCAAGTTTTAAATGAACACAAAATTTCTGTTGAGAAGATTGTGTATGGTTTAGCAAATGGTTTTAGTAGACTTCGTGGCAGCAAAACAGGCGGTATGCAAAACGTACTTTCCTGGCAAAGTATTATGCTGACCTCGGGTGAGCAGCCGATGAGCAATGAATCGAGTAATGACGGGGCGATAACTAGGGTCTTGGAGCTTTACGGAAAGCCTGTCGAGAAGGTCAGTTTTGCACATGATGTCCACACCATAAGCGGCGGTAATTATGCACTTGCCGGGAAGGAATTCATAGAGTTTATAATCAACAATGTAAGCGAGAAAATTGCGAAGGAAGATTATAAAAAACTGCTCAAAGAGATAGATTTCAAGTGCGATTTTGAGGTGCCGAGAGCACAGCTCGATAACGTATCAGCGGTATGTTTGGGCGACTATTATGCGGAGATTTCGGTATTTAATACTCCGAAAAACGAAGCGTGGAGCGAAAGCATAGAACTTGGTACTCAGATTTTAGAGAACTGCAAGGAACTTCAAAAAGCGGACACAGTAAACAGGGCGTGGGACTTTGTCATGGGCTGGATAGCGAGTAATAAAAACAGGTTTTCTCCCGACAGCACACCCTGTTACGGTAAATTTGAAAAAGGCCGAGTGTATATCATACCAAATGTGCTGCGACAAGCACTCAAAGAGAATGGATTCGATTATTCAAAAGTTACTCGTGGATTTAAAGATAGAAATTTTATTGAAACTCGAACTGATAGTCACGGACACGTAAAAATGCAAGTCCCGAAATCCATTAATGGTATCGTGCAAAAGTGTTTTTGCATAAAAGAGGACATAAATAACGAATGTGGTGAAAACACAAAACCGCTTAACTAAGCCGTTTTAAGCACCTTAACCTCTTAACCCCTATTTTTCCGCACATACCCTATATATTATAGAGTTTTATATTAAGTAGTAATTTTTAGTGTTGAATATAAAAAGTCCTATAAATATATATAAATTTTTTTAAAAGGTTAAGAGGTTAATTATATACCGCAAATGGCTTATTATAGGCGTTTGTGATTTAACCTCTCAGCCAAAAATAGAGGTTAACGGAGGTTAAAGAGGTTAAGATGAAAGAAAAAACAATAACAAATCAAATACTGAAGTATCTAAAAAGTCTTCCCGAATGCTTCGCGTTTAAAGAACATGGCGGACTTTATGGCACATCGGGAATCCCTGACATTATCGTTTGCTACAAGGGAAAGTTTGTGGCTTTTGAAGTAAAAAACGAAAATGGGAAACTCTCAAAACTGCAAGAAATCACCATTGCGAAAATACGAAAAGCAAACGGCATGGCTTTTAAGGTGACAAGCCTTGAAGAAGTCAAAGAAATCTTGAAAGGAGTGATGCCAGAATAGAAATATTTCAAAGTTCAAAATGCAAAGAACAAAGTTACACAGTACAAATTACAAAGCCGGAAGAATCAAGAATATTTTAAAATTTGTAATTTTACGGAGGATAACTTTATGACTATAAAGGAATATTTATCGCAAGCATACCGAATCGACCAAAGGATAAACAGTAAACTTGAACAAGTAAGAAACTTAAGAGAACTGGCAGAAAAAGCTACGTCAACTCTTAGCGATATTCCTTGTTCTGGTAATGGCAACAAGCAAAAGATGGAGGGTGTTATCGTTAAGATAATTGACCTAGAGAATGAGATTGACGAAGAAATCGACAGACTGGTTGATTTAAAACAAGAAATAGTGTCGATGATAAAACAAGTTAAGAATCCCGAATATCAAACTTTATTGGAACTTAGGTATTTGTGTTTTAGGACATGGGAGCAGATTGCTGTAGAGATGAGTTATGATTTGAGTTGGGTTCATCGCTTACACAAGAAAGCTCTGGGGAAAATAAAAACAAGCCACTAAAAACCATAGAAAACCATGTTTGCATTCTGGTAGCATTATAATTAGAAAAATTGTAATAAAGACCTTCACGAAATATCGTGGAGGCCTAATTTATGTGGAGGTAAATGATTATGCCAAAGAAACCAAAAAGTCCATGTAGATATAGTGGTTGTGCGGAGCTTACAGAAAACCCATACTGCGAGAAGCACACCAAACTTGTAACTAAGCACTACAATAAGTATCAGCGTGATCCAAATACCTATAAAAGATACAGCAACAGATGGCGAAGGATACGGCAGCTTTACATCAAGGAGCACCCTATATGCGAGCTCTGTGAACGAAAAAATATCATAAAACCCGTGGAAGAAGTACACCACATAATTCCCCTATCGAAAGGCGGTACGCACCATGAAGATAATTTGATGAGCCTTTGCAAAAGTTGTCACTCAAAAATCACAGCTTCTGAAGGTGGTCGTTGGGGTTGATTTAGTTTGTGTATTAATGCCTTAAAGTGCAGTAAATATGTGGGATTGTTCTACCTTGAAAAGTACAGTATTAACTTGCTAGTGCACCTTGTCAGAGTTAGTATATGGTTACCGATAAACTTTAAGGAGTGAAACTGTTGAGACATTCAGATGAAATCGAAAGACTGAGAAACATTTATAAACCAGGAATCAAAGTACGACTGATTCACATGGAAGGCGAACCACAAATGACTGAAGGATTAGAAGGAGCGATTGATTATATAGATGATGCACCGCAAATACATGTAAACTGGGAAAACGGAAGTTCACTGGCGTTGATTCCCGAAGTAGACAAATTTGAAATAATAAAAAAATAAAAAATTCTAACTCCTAAGAAAAAATTAGGAGTTTTTCTCTTGTGGGGGGAGTTCGAATCCCCGCAGATGAAGCGAACCGCAACGGGCGTGGGAAGCCACGCAAAAAAAGTCCGATTCAAACAGGGTATTAACCAAATTATAGATAAAGGAGTGGTAAAAATGGCAAAAGACGGGACATACAGAGGCGGACGCAGGGTTAGAGCCGGAGATAAGCCCGACCCATTGGTAGACAAAATTTCATCGGGTGTGGCTGCACGAATTTTAAATACAGATGATTTAGATACAGATTTTGAAGCGGAGGATTTTTCAGACGGAGTAGAACTCCAAGGCGAGGAAATTCCAAAACCAAGCGAATACTTGAGCTCTTTACAAAAAAGCGGCGAAACCCTCGGTGCAGATAAAATCTTCGAGGAAACTTGGGTCTGGCTTCAAAAACGAAAATGCGATAAATTCGTAAACCCAAGGCTTGTGGAATCTTACGCTCAGGCATTTGCAAGATACATCCAATGTGAAGAAGCAATAAGCAAATTCGGGTTTTTGGGCAAGCATCCGACAACAGGTGCGGCAATAGCGAATCCGTTTGTACAAATGAGCATATCATTCCAAAAACAAGCAAACTTACTGTGGTATGAAATTTTTGATATCGTCAAGCAAAACTGTACCACCGACTTTTCAGATACACCGCAAGACAGCACTATGGAGTTACTTCTTACAGCACGGAGGAAAAAATGACAGACAACGTAATATGGGCTTTAACGGCGGTTTCGCTAACAGGTACAGTCCTAAACATACGGAAAAATATATGGTGTTTCTATATTTGGCTCATCGGAGATATTTTGTGGTGCACTCTCGACTTCACATCAGGCACTTACGGCAGAGCACTTCTTGATTTTGTACAAGTGATTCTCGCTGTTTGTGGAATAATTTCTTGGAAAAAAGGAGATAAACGCTTGCATAAAAAGACGTGCAAAGCTAATATGGTAACGAGATTCAAACTTAAGGAGAACAGAAATTCATGGAGCAAAAAACAGAATTAGTAATTTTCAAAGCACAAGACGGAAACGTAAAATTAGACGTTAAATTGGAAGACGAAACAGTATGGCTGACGCAAAATCAGATGTCAGAACTTTTTCAAACCACAAAACAGAATGTAAGTTTGCATTTGAACAACGTTTTTAAAGAAGGTGAACTCGATAAAAATTCAACTGTCAAGGAATACTTGATAGTTCAAAAAGAAGGTAATCGCCAGGTTTCAAGAAAAACAAGTTTTTATAATCTTGATGTGATAATCTCAGTTGGATACAGAGTAAAATCCAAGCGAGGTGTAGAGTTTCGCAAGTGGGCAAATAGCGTTTTAAAAGATTACATACTCAAAGGCTATGCCGTGAATAATAATCGTATAAATGAACTTGGCGAGGTTATACGAATTATGAAACGTGCGAAAAGCAACCAGATTGAAAGTAATCAGCTTTTAGATGTAATCGAAAAATATACTTTAGCCCTTGATTTACTTGATGATTACGACCATCAGAAAATAGAAAAACCAAAAGGAAATACCGCAACTTACACTTTGACATACGAAGAATGTAGAAAAGTCATAGACGGCATGAAATTTGGTAGCGAAAGTGAGCTTTTCGGAAATGAAAAAGACGATTCATTTAAATCGAGCATAAACGCAATTTATCAGACATTTGGCGGTCAAGATGTGTATCCAACGCTCGAAGAAAAAGCAGCCAATCTTTTGTATTTGATAACAAAAAATCATTCATTTTCAGACGGAAACAAGCGAATCGCAGCAGCATTATTTCTATATTTTCTTGATAAAAACAATGCTTTGTTTATTGACGGTAAAAAAATAATTGACGATTATACGCTGGTTGCGGTGACAATTATGACGGCAGAGTCAAAACCAGACGAAAAAGATACCATGATAAAGCTGATAATGAACTTCTTAAGCTAAAAAATAAAATCTAATTATTTTCTGAAACGCTCCCAAATAGGAGCGTTTTTCATATACAAATTTTAGAGTGGGGTGAGAATTTTGCAAATAGAAAAAATCGAGATATCGAAACTTAATCCGGCAAAGTATAATCCGAGAAAAGATTTAAAGCCCGGAGATACAGAGTACGAAAAACTCAAGCGGAGTATGAGTGAGTTTGGCTATGTAGAGCCGATTATTTGGAACAAAAGAACAGGAAATATTGTAGGAGGGCATCAGAGGTATAAAATCCTCAAAGATTTAAACTATCAAGATGCCGAATGCGTGGTTGTCGACTTGGACGAGGTACATGAAAAAGCCTTAAATGTGGCATTAAACAAGATTAGTGGCGAGTTTGATATTCCGCTTTTAACGGATTTACTAAGAGATTTAAGTGTGAATGATTTTGATGTGTCGCTTACAGGTTTTGATGAAGACGAGATTTCGGATTTGTTCTCCGATGCGGATGCAAAAGAAGGCAAAGATGATAACTACGATGTCAACAAAGCACTGGAAGAAGCAACGTTTGTAAATCAAGGCGACCTATGGCAAATCGGAAAACACAGAATGCTTTGCGGTGATGCAACCAATTCTGAAGATTTAAATCGGCTTATGGGTGGTGAAAAGGCAAACCTCATAGTTACAGACCCTCCGTATAATGTGAATTTCGAGAGTGCAAGCGGTCTTAAAATCAAAAATGATAAGCAGGATAACGAGAAATTTTATCAGTTCTTGTTATCCTCTTTTAAAAATATGGCATCCCATCTGGCTGACGGCGGTTCGGCATACATTTTTCATGCAGATACAGAGGGCTTAAATTTCCGAAAAGCATTTATTAATTCTGGGTTTCATTTGTCAGGCGTGTGCATTTGGGCAAAGAACTCGTTCGTTATGGGTCGGTCTCCGTATCAATGGGGTCATGAGCCGATACTTTACGGATGGCTTAAAACAGGCAAACACAAATGGTATGCGGGCAGAGCCGAGTCGACAATTTGGCACTACGATAAACCTAAGAAAAACGGTGAACACCCGACCATGAAACCCATTCCCCTACTTTGTTACCCGATAAAGAACTCATCTGCAGTTAACAGTATCATTCTTGATACTTTCGCAGGTTCAGGAAGTACATTAATGGCGTGTCAGCAGATGGACAGAATCTGCTATTGCATGGAACTCGACCCGAAATACGCATCTGTAATTATTCGAAGATATGTAGAATCTTACGGCGATGAAAATGTATTTTTGGTGCGTGGGAACGACAAAATCCCATACTCGAAGGTGACCGAAAATGCCCAAAAATGAACTTACATTAGGGTCGCTTTTTGATGGGTCGGGAGGGTTTCCGCTTGGCGGTTTAATGTGTGGCATAAAGCCGATATGGGCAAGTGAAATCGAGCCGTTTGCGATAAGAGTGACAACAAAAAGGCTCCCTTTCATGAAGCATTTAGGCGATATTAATGTGGTAAATGGTTCACAAATTGACCCGGTCGATATCATAACTTTCGGTTCTCCGTGCCAAGATATGAGCATCGCCGGAAAACGTGAGGGCTTGGGCGGTAGTCGTTCTGGCCTTTTTTATGAGGCAATCAGAGTTATCAAAGAAATGAGGCGAAAAACAAATGGAAAATGTCCCCGGCGCACTGTCCTCAAACAAAGGAGAAGACTTTAAAAACGTACTCGAAAGCATCTGCCAAATCAAAGAAGATGTTTCTGTTCCTAAACCTGAAAAATGGTCAAATGCAGGAAAAATCGTGGGAGATAACTTTTCACTCGCATGGAGAGTGCTTGATGCTCGGCATTTCGGAGTGCCTCAAAGAAGAAAACGAATCTACCTTGTCGCAGATTTTGATGGCGATAGTGCCGGAAAAATATTATTTGAGTCCGAAGGCTTGTCGGGGTATTCTGCGGAGAGCTTCAGAGCGTGGCAAAGAACTGCCGAAAGTTCTGGAGATAGCACTAAGGAGGCAGTCACAGTCTGTTTGAACGACCAAGGCGGTCAAAGAATGGATGTCACAGAAAATGAAACGAGTACACTCCGGGCGGAAAGCCATCATCCCCCACTAGTATTTGAAAATCATTCTCAAGGCACAAGGTACAAAGGACCGATAGATGTTGCTCAAACTGTACTTTCTACGTTTGGAGGCGGCGGTAACAATCAACCTTTCGTCTTAGAAACACCGAAAACTCTTAAAATACGGGCGGGATGTGAGGGTGGTGGAAAGGGTGCACTTATTCAAAATAATAAATCAGCTACACTTGGTACAAGTAATGACCAAGTTTTGTTTGTCCCTACCGTTTATGCGTTATGCTCCAAAAACAGCAATTCGATGAAGTCATCTAACCCTCACAGCGGAATATATAAAGCGGACACTTCCCGAACACTTGACGAAAACGGCGGTAATCCTGCGTGTAATCAAGGTGGAATGGTAGTTTTGGAAGGCAGCGGGACACGTCCCTCGCACCACGGAACCGGTTACAAAGAGACGGATACAATGTACACACTAAATACTGTAGAAATGCATGGTGTGGCTTATGGGATTGACCGAGCGACTTTTAACATGGGACAAAATGCTCAGTTTGGGATCACGGTCAAAGAAGAATCTGCACCGACAGTTGTTGCAAAAGGCCCCGGTGCGGTTTCGCACCCGATATACACTACGAGCAAAGCATCATACCATGTGAGAGTTGGAAAAAACATGGTGGATACGCTTGTAGCATCAGATTATAAAGACCCACCCACGATTTCCGAAGAACCATACTACATTGTTCGAAGGCTTATGCCGACCGAATGTGCGAAACTTCAAGGGTTTCCGTCTTGGTGGTGTAAGAATCTTGAAACTGAAAACCCAGGCGAAGACGAGATTTCGTTTTGGAAACACGTTTTTGATACTTACAGTAAAATTACGGGTAAATCAAAATCGAAAACCGAAAAACAAATTATAAAATGGCTTAAAAATCCGCATTCAGATACCGCAGAATATACGCTTTGGGGCAACGGAGTCGCATTTCCGTGCGTATATTTCGTGCTTTCGGGGATAGCGTATTTCGATAATAAGGGACAGTAATGTAAGGGCGAATGGGAGCCATAGTTTACACAATAAATATAGTTTTAATTGTATCAAAGGTTGTGTAGTAATCGTATTGATATATCCTCCTAAAAGAGCGAATATATAGATGCTTGCAAAGGAACAAAAAACAAACTTTAATGGAGGGCACTAGCATGAAAGCGACTGTAGGAATGAAAGTAACAGGTTATAGTGGAAGTTGCATAGGTGTAATAATTGATTCAAGTTACTACATCGGTACCATCACAAAAGTTAACAAGAAAAGCATTAAAGTAAACATTACTGAGGTTATTACTACTCACGGAGAAAAGGAAGTTAGCAGATACAAACCAAACCATACAGCCACCTATACTTTATGGAAAGTAACTGAAGAAGGCGAAGAAATCTATAGAAGCGAAGCGTGTTTATATGGCTTTATCACAATACAATAATTGTGTATCAATGGTTATAAATTCAAAAGTTTAAGGACTTTATTCTACCTTTGAAAGCACCGAAATTACTGGATATATAGCACTTTTAGAGCTAATATATGTATAACCTTGAAAAAGGAAATAAAAACTTTGAGTGAGGTAAAAATGATGAAAACAAACAGATTTGAAGAACTTTATTGCAAAGTACAAGAATTAAGAAAACTCTACAATGAAGGCGAAAAAGAAAAAGCACAACAATCTTATAGCGAGCTCAAAGAAACAATAAAAAGCGAAGAAAATGGTTTCAGAAAAATCTGGACAATGTACGAAAAAGCTAGAGAAAATCAAAACATGTACATTGATTTTAATGAAGTTATTTGGGACAACGAAATCCAGTCGATAATAAAAATTTTGAGAGATAACGGAATTGAGAAGTTTACATTTTCATCTACTTGGACAAGTGCAGTTAAAACAGCATGGCTTTTCACTCAAAACGGATGTACCCTAGAAGGTTTGACCGAAATAAATGAAGGTTATGAGGATTTTATAACAGGAAAAATGAAAAAGGCCCCCGCATATCTTTTCAAATTAAACTAAGCGAAAAAATATGAGAACCAAAGTGAAGAACACTGGTGCAAGCTCGCATCGGTGTTTTTTATATATATAAATTTATACGATTTAGAGGTGAGCCTTTTGGGAGCTATAAGAAAACTTAAAAAATATGAGCCTACCAAATTTATGGACACAAAAAGCAAATATAGTCGCTTACACGCAGATAGTGCTGTTTGCTTTGTAAACTGCCTAAAGCACACTAAAGGAGAATGGTACGGTCAACCGTTTAAACTTATTGATTGGCAAGAACAAATAATGCGTGATGTTTTCGGGGTTTTGAAACCAAATGGTTATAGGCAATTTAATACCGCATATATAGAGATAGCCAAAAAACAAGGGAAGCAACTGTCACTCAACACTCTAATCCCCACACCAAATGGCTTTACAACAATGGGTAAAATTCGTGTCGGAGATACTATTTTTGATGAAAAAGGTAACTTCTGTCATGTGATTGCTAAAAGTCCTATTGATTATAGTGAACAAGCATATCGTATTACTTTTAAAGATGGTGAGATTGTTGAAGCTGGAGAAAGACATCAGTGGTGCGGAGAATACACTTATGGAAAAACGAAATCAAAAATAATGACTACGGGAGAGCTCTTTAAAATGAAAAAAGATGGGAATTCGTACCATTTTCGTATTCCTGTAGCCAAATGTCTGAAATGCAATATTGAAAAAATTGATAGTTTAGATGTTGATTTGGTCAATTCTAATTTTAGATACATAGATAAAATTGAAAAAATCCCAAATCGAGGAATGCAATGTATACAAGTTGATAGCCCCTCACACCAGTACTTAATAGGAAAATCATGTTTACCAACGCATAATAGCGAGCTTGCTGCTGCGGTGGCGCTGTATTTAACTTGTGGAGATTTCGAACACGGCGGAGAGATTTATGGGTGTGCATCTGACAGACAACAAGCCTCGATAGTATTTGACGTTGCTGTGGATATGGTGGAGCAATGCCCCTCTTTGAAATCAAGAATCAAGCCTGTTTTATCTCAAAAACGCTTGATATATAAACCACTTAACAGTTTCTATCAAGTTCTTTCAGCCGAGGCTTACACGAAGCATGGGCTGAATGTTCACGGAGTAGTTTTTGATGAACTTAACGCACAGCCTAACAGAAACCTCTATGATGTAATGCTTCACGGTTCGGGAGACGCAAGAAAACAGCCTCTCTTTTTCCTCATAACTACTGCCGGAACGGACAGAAACTCAGTATGTTTCGAGGTGCATCAAAAAGCCGAAGATATCTCAAAAGGGCGAAAGCGAGATCCAACATTTTATCCTGTTATTTATGGAGCGCCTCCCGATGCCGATTGGACAGATGAAAACGTGTGGAAGGAGGCAAATCCTTCAATAGGAATAACGGTAGATATAGAAAAAATAAGGAATGCCTGCGAATCGGCAAAACAAAATTCTGCAGAGGAAAACTTATTTCGTCAGCTAAGACTCAATCAATGGGTAAAGCAATCAGTAAGGTGGATGCCAATGGAGAAGTGGAATGCTTGCGATTTTAAAATAGATGAAAAATCTCTCGGGGGCAGAGTGTGTTATGGAGGGCTCGATTTATCATCAACGACCGATATTACCGCATTTGTGCTTGTCTTCCCTCCCGAAGATGAAAACGATAAATATTACATTCTCCCATATTTTTGGATACCTGAGGATAATATAAAAAATAGAGTAAATCGAGATCACGTTCCGTATGATATCTGGCAAAAACAAGGTTTCCTCCAAACTACCGAAGGTAATGTTGTACACTACGGCTTTATTGAGAAGTTTATAGAAAAGCTGGGTCAGAAATACAATATCCGAGAGATAGCTTTTGATAGATGGGGTGCTGTTCAAATGGTGCAAAATCTCGAGGGAATGGGATTTACAGTAGTCCCATTCGGGCAAGGCTTTAAAGATATGTCTCCTCCGACCAAGGAACTTATGAAGTTAACCCTTGAAAGAAAACTTGCTCATGGAGGGAATCCTGTGCTTAATTGGATGATGGACAATATTTATGTGCGTACCGATCCGGCAGGAAATATTAAAGCAGACAAAGAAAAATCCACCGAGAAAATTGATGGTGCGATAGCTACCATAATGGCACTTGATAGAGCGATAAGACATCCAAATATGAATATTGAATCAGTTTATAATGAAAGAGGTCTGATTATCCTTTAGAAATACGAGATTTTTTATGGTATAACATTTATGTAGGAGGTTGTGCCGAGTGAATTTATCAGAAATAAAAAGCAAAGTAAAAGAATCTGTATCCAGTCAAATAGAAAAAACTGGATATGTTGTGCCGGTACAGTTTTAATGGATTTAAATGTACTTACAAAAAATGACTATGAGAACTGGAGATTTGGGAAAACAGAGTATTTGGAAAAAGTATGTAAAATAAATTTATCAAAATTAAGCAGTATAGTACGTGAAATAGAGACTTATTGTAAATCGCTAGGTTTAAAAGCATCAGAAACATACTATAAGAGATGGACACTTAAAGATAAAAGTAAGAAAATAAAATTACAATTTTCAAAAAGCGGTAAAGTAGAAATCGAGAAAAAATACGCTACGCATTATTTAAACTTAAATAGAATAAATGAACTTAAACTAAAAAAAGAATCCAATAAAAATCAATCATGAAATTGTTTTCTATTTTCAAGCGATAATCCAAATAATTATCATTCAAATTGAAATGTCAGCAGAGATGTTGGCATTTTTTATTTATAAAAAATTTAGTGGAGGTTTTTTTAATGACTAACTTAGAAGTGTTTAAAAATGAGGAATTTGGAGAAGTAAGGACAGTATTAATTGACAATAAGCCTTACTTCGTGGGAAAAGATGTAGCAAAAATATTGGGGTACAGCAATCCAAGAAAGGCATTAATAGACCATGTGGATAGTGAAGATAAGGGGGTAACGAAATGTGACACCCTTGGAGGAATGCAAGAATTAACAGTAATTAACGAAAGCGGACTTTACAGTTTGATTTTATCCAGCAAACTTCCAAATGCAAAAAAATTCAAGCATTGGGTAACAAGTGAGGTACTTCCTGCTGTTCGCAAACATGGGATGTATGCAATTGATGATTTAATAGCTAACCCGGATTTAGGAATTGCTGCACTTAACGCACTAAAAGAAGAGCGAGAAAAGAATAAAAAGTTAGAAGAAAAAATGATGGTGCAGTCTCAGCAAATCTCCGAAATGATACCAAAAGCAAGCTATTATGACGTGGTTTTGAATTGTAAAGATTTAGTATCCATAGGGTCTATTGCCAAAGACTACGGATGGAGTGCCAAAAAAATGAATAAAATCTTGCATGAAAAAGGGATTCAGTTTAAGCAAGGAGAAATATGGCTTTTGTATCAAAAGTATGCAGAAAAAGGATATACCAGCACCAAAACTCACACTTATCTCGATAGTGATGGTCAGCATATGAAAGTTCATACCTATTGGACTCCGAAAGGAAGACTCTTTATATACGATTTGCTAAAAAAGGATGATATATATCCAAACATTGAAAGGGGTGCTTAAAATATGAACATTTTTAAAAGACTTTTCCACTCAAGAGATAAACCAAAGAATTATCTTTCAAGTGGAGCATATAATGTGCTGT
>JABLTK010106221.1_pt1 | contig 20443 bp, 17 predicted proteins | sample 7160131 | NCBI WGS metagenome assembly JABLTK01 (sample SAMN14651221, study PRJNA627086) | human gut metagenome | isolation source: feces | host: Homo sapiens
AAAATGACGAGCTGCTCTACGTTCCTTTTTCATCATTTACACTGTTTTTTAATTGTTAAAACGGTGTAAAGTAAATCTGTATTAAGTCATTCTTTGCACATATTCCTTCCCAGAAGGAATGGCACCTACAATTCGAATATTATCTTACGGCCAAGGGTTGGTGGATAATGGATGTAAGGTGGAAGTAGTGATATTTCAGCCAAGAGTAGATAATACTGCATCTCCTCTTGAGGGTTATGCAGGCGGTGTTAAATACACTTATGCACACCAAAGAGACAATAGTAAATCTACATTATATAAATTGTTTGTTGATAGGCCCAAATCATTAATCAATGCCATTAAAATTATACGGGCATCCAATAAGAATGAGAAATTTGATTGTTTTCTTTTGAGTTTTGATCATCCTACTTATCTACTTTTTTTCGCACCAATATTGAGAATGATGGGAATAAAAATTGGTTTTATTGGAGATGAGTTTCCTGAACCTATTAGACGACTTAAATCAACAATCCCATTGTATTATAAAATAATCTATAAATTTGTTTATCTTTTCATCTCATTCAGAGTACTCATGACTGAAGCTCTTCAAAAATTCTACGATGAAATGATATGCAAGAAACCCACTCATATACTATGTTCCATATTGAATATTAATCGTTTTGATGGAATAAAAAAGCAGAACGTTACCCGTAAGTATATGTGTTATATGGGGAATATGATGTTAACAAAAGACAATGTTGATAATATAATTAGAGCTTTCAAAAGAATATGTAATGATTTTCCTAACATTGATTTATATCTTTATGGTACTCCAAGTGATAGAGATAAAAAAGTTGTAGAAGGAGTTATTTCTGAACTTGGCTTGAATAAAAGAGTTTTTATTAAGGGACGAATAGATTATAGTTTAGTACCGCAGACGCTCGCTAACGCAGAAGTATTAGTAACCTCTCAACCAGTTACAAAGAGAGCAGCGGGAGGTTTCCCTACAAAATTAGCAGAATATATGATGAGTAAAACTCCAACTATTGTAACGAATGTTGGAGAAATTCATTGTTATGTACATGATGGAGGTACAGTTTTCATGGTAGAACCTTGTGATGATGTAGCATACGCTAAAAAAATGAGATATATTCTAACTCATTCAAAAGAAGCTAACGAAGTAGCTGAAAGAGCATATGAATATGCAAAGAACCATTTTGGTTCAAAAGAAGTAACAAAAAAACTTATATGCTTTTTAAATAAAACATTAACAAATGAATAATATATATATAGTTTATAATTCATATCAACCTAACACAGCTCCAACGAATAGACTGCTAAGTTTCTTGAGGGGCTTTTCAGAATTAGGTACTCAGGTTGAGGTCGTTTTCTTGGAACCTGATTCAAATTACAGTAAGGTTACCGAGCATTTGCCTAATATCTATTTCAACTATATGTGGGATAGATTAAGAATAAAAAATAGATTTATTGAAAAACTTGCAGGCTTTTATTGGGGATGGAAGTTCTCCAAGAATCTTAAAGCCGGCGATAAAGTAATCCTTTTAACAGCAGGAAGAGTATTCTTTAATTTGATAAATAGAAAAGATGTAAAGTTGTATCATGAAAGGACAGAGCATCCTGACATTTATACGATTAAAGGTTTTGACATAAAAAAATATAAAGCTCGTATTAAGGATTTAGATGGTATGTTTGTTATCTCAACAGCCCTCAAAGAGTATTTTTCTTCTCTTGGATTATCCAAAGAAAAAATAGAGATAGTAAACATGACTGTTGATAGCAATAGATTTATTAATCTCAGGAAAGAACCTTCCGAAAAATATATTGCATATTGTGGTACGGCTTCTAACAATAAGGATGGTGTCGATGAGTTGATAAAGTCTTTTGCTATTGTGCATAAAGTTCATCCTGAAGTAAAGCTTTATATTATAGGTAAAACTCCTGATCCGAAAGACGTTTCGGGAAATCTAAAGTTGATAGAAACTCTTGGCTTGAAAGATTCTATTGTTTTTACTGGTATTGTTTCTGCTGCTGATATGCCCCAAATTTTAAAGAACGCTACGATTCTTGCCCTTGATCGTCCGGACTCATTGCAAGCGCAATGTGGATTTCCTACAAAACTTGGAGAATATCTCTTAACAGAGAATCCTGTTGTTGTGACAAAGGTAGGTGATATTCCTCTATTTCTAAAGGATGGAGAAACTGCTATTCTTGCAGAGGAACGTAATCAAGAAGATTTCTCTTCAAAACTAATTTGGGCATTAGAACATCCAGTAGAATCTGCTAAAATTGGTAAAGCTGGAGCACAAGTTGCGATGAGAGAATTCAATTATCTAACCGAAACAAAGAAAATTATTAAAGCCATTCAATAATATGAAAATACTGATTGCGGGAGATTTCTGTCAAAGATTCCGTACAATAAAAAAAATAGAGGACAAAGAGTTTAGCAGCATGTTTGATGCTATAAAACCTATTGTAAATGGATGTGATGTAAAGATAATAAACTTTGAATTTCCAATCGTTGTTGAGAAAAGTAAGCCAATAAAAAAGATAGGGCCTACATTAAAAGGATCGATAAATGCAGTAGATGCAATTAAATATGCAGGATTTAATGTTTGTACACTCGCAAACAATCATATTCTTGACCAAGGCGACTCATGTTGTATAGAAACAAAGAATCTACTTGAACAAAATGGTGTATCTACTATTGGTGTGGGATCTAACCTCAATGATGCAGGAAACATATTATATATAGAATCAGAAGGGAAAAAAATGGCAATTATAAACTGTTGTGAAAATGAGTTTAGTATTGCTACAGACCGTACTCCTGGTGCAAACCCTCTTAATCCTATTCATCAATTTTATAAAATTAAAGAAGCTCGTAAGTATGCGGATTTCGTATTAGTTATAGTACATGGCGGTATTGAACATTATCAGTTACCAACGCCGAGGATGGTAGAAAACTATCACTTCTTCATCGATGCAGGAGCAGATGCCATTGTTAATCATCATCAGCATTGTTATAGTGGTTATGAGATGTATAATGGAAAACCTATTATATATGGTCTTGGTAATTTTCTTTTTGACAACCCCAATAGCAGACATAGCATTTGGAATGAAGGATATATGGTTCAAATAAATTTTGATGAGGAAATAACATTCGATTTACATCCTTATACACAATGCAACGAAGAACCTAAGATTTGTCTCATGAATGAGGAACAAAAGAAATCTTTTAAGAATAAAATAATAGATTTGAACAGAATTATTGCTTCGTCAGAAGAGCTGATCAAAGCTTTAGATGCCTATTCTATAAAAAATAGAAAGTTTATTTTATCATCATTTACCCCATGGACAAATCGTTTACTTTTAGCTGCGTTTATAAGAGGTCTACTTCCTTCATTCCTTTCTACAAAGCGAATATTAAATATTAAAAATCGTATATCGTGTGAGTCACATTACGATTTAACAATACAAGAACTAAAACGTTTAAAACATCTATAATAGAAATTATATGAGTAAACAAAATAAATTCGTAAAAGCAATAAAAGACCCATTTTGGATATTTGCTGTCGTCTTTAGAAAATTGTCTCCTGTCATTAAGAATGATGCTTTATATTTGAAGATTTTGTTTTTTTTTGAAATGAGAGGTAAAATCCTTCATCTGAAAAATCCTAAATCTTTCAACGAGAAATTGCAATGGTTAAAAATATACGATTATAAGCCTGAATATACTAAACTGGTGGACAAATTGGCTGTCAAGAATTATGTAGAATCACGTATAGGCAATAAACATATTATTCCGACTTTAGCCGTTTGGGATAGTGTGGAAGACATAGATTGGGATTCATTGCCAAATCAATTTGTCTTAAAAACTACACATGGTGGTGGAGGATGTGGTGTTATTGTCTGTACTGATAAAACAAAGTTTGATAAAATAAAGGCTAAAAATAAATTAAAAAAGTCCATGTATACAAATGCTGGACAGACGTATCGTGAGAAGCCTTATCTAAATGTGCCTCGCAAAATTATAGCAGAAAAATATATTGCAGAGCAGATAATCAACAATAGTGAAACTAAAGCTGATTTACCAGACTACAAGTTCTTTTGTTTTAATGGAAAAGTGAAATTCTTTAAAATAGACTTTGGGCGCTTTGTAGAACATCACGCTAATTATTATTCACCAAATGGTGATTTGCTGCCTTTTGGTGAGGTTGCTTGTAAACCAGATCCAAATCATGTGGAGAACATGCCAAGCAATCTTTCAGAAATGATTCGTTTAGCTGAAACTTTGTCTGCTAACTATAAGTTTTTGCGAGTAGATTTGTATAATGTAAACGGTAAAATATACTTTGGCGAACTTACATTCTACCCAGCTGCTGGTATGGGAGCTTTTATTCCTGAAGAATGGGATGATAAGGTAGGAAACTTGTTAGCATTGTCTTGATATAATAAATTATAAAAAATAGAATAATTATGACAATAAAACATTTCTTCGAAGTATATCCTCCTAAAAGAATGTGGAGGAAACTATGGATTGGACTATCAAGTTTTCCTATGCTTCCTCAACATAGAGCAAGAATTTTGAGATTTGGGGGGGGTAAATATCAAAGGTAAAGCAGTTATCTACGGAGGGGTGGGTATCGATACAGTCGCTCCTGATATGATTTATATAGGTAATCATGTTGCTATTACTTCAGGCACAAAGATATTGACACATTATCTAGATCCTAACAAAAAAGGCAGAATCTTTCGTTTGGGTGAAGTTCGTATAGAAGATGATGTCTTTATAGGACTGAATGTAATTATATGTAATTCTGTGACAATTGGTAAAGGTTCCATAATAGGTGCTGGAAGTGTTGTGACAAAAGATATTCCTCCTTATCAGGTATGGGCAGGAAATCCAGCACGATTTATAAAGGAGCGTGCTCATTAAATAACTAAATAAAAATAGGAATGAAAAGAGTATCAATTCTTTTATCAACTATAGATTCAGGAGGTGCTGAGAAACAGGCTGTTTTGCTTGCTTCTCAGCTCTCAAAATATACAGAAGTGAATTTAATTGTGCTGTATGGCAATCATTCTGAATACAAACGCAATGTAGATTTACTTGCTGAAAGCACAGTAAAAGTATATAAGCTTATTGGTAATATGCTCTCTAAGCTAAGATGTATCAAGAGCATAATAAAAGAAAGTAAAACCGATGTATTGCTGAACTACTTGACTATGCCAGATTTCGTTGGGTCGTTGGTGGGGCGCATGTGTGGTATTCTGGTTTATAATGGCATACGCAATTCTAGAATGCCCAAGGGTAAGATGTTAATAGAAAAGATAGTCCACAATCTTTTTGCAACAGGAACAATTTACAATTGCTATTCTGGCGCAGATTATTTTGGAAATCACGGTTTTAGGAGAAAGAAAAATATCGTTATTCCTAACTGTTTTCCAAATATAGAAGAAACAATTATACGTCCAGATCATAAGGTTAAGACAATCATAACTGTAGGACGTTTTGATCCACAAAAGGACTATGAGACGCTTATTAAAAGCGTTGCAAGACTGTCTCGAAATGATTTTCGTCTCTGCATTGTAGGTTATGGTGTACTTGAGAATCAAATTCGCGCATGGGTAAAGGAGTATAACATTGAGAACAAGACTGATATTTACATTAAGCCTAATAATGTGCCCGAATTGGAGCGAAATGCAGATATATATATATCAACTAGTTTCTTTGAAGGAACTAGTAATAGCATAATGGAAGCCTTAAATTGGAGTTTACCAGTTGTGGCTACGAATGTAGGTGATAATGACCATTTAGTGATTGATGGAGAGAATGGTTTTCTGCATCCTATTGGCGATGTCAATGGCTTGTCTGCGTCTCTTTGTCTGTTGCTTGATTCGGCAAAACTTCGCAATCAAATGGGCAAGATGAGTAATATTAATTTGAGGGAGAATTACTCTATGGAAATATTTGAAAAAAGATATATTGACCTGATAGAAGGAAGGAAATTAAGATGAGAACAATATTCGTAGGTGCTCAGGAAAAGCCCAATGGAGTGAGTTCATACACATACAACCTTGCAGCAGAGCTGAATAGAAAAGGATTTAAGTCGTCAGTATTGAGTTTCGGATCTTGTAACAAAGAATTTGAATATAAAGGGGTTTTAATTAAGCAATATAAGTGCCCTGGCGGTACAATGACTAGTATTCCTGTTCTGTATTGGAAATCCTTACCATACATTATCAAAAATAGAAAAGTCATAGATATTGTATCATATCAGACAACTACTTTTTCAATTCTCCCATCATTGATTGTACGTATGTTTGGGATGAAGGCGTGTACTGTCATTCATAGTTTGGCAGAAGATAACCCGAAGCATAGTTATAAGATGAAATTCTTACTGCGTACTATGATGAGATTTGCATTGAAGTTTTCGAAGACAATCATTACTGTTAGTAATACAAAAGCAAAAGAAATTTTAGATAAATATGGTGAGAAGTGTCATGTTGTTTCTTGCGGTGTATTCTTGCCTGAAAATCGTCTTTTAAATACTGATGTAATGAAGCGCTATGGCATTAAGTCTGGAAAGTATTTTCTTACTATTGGACGTGTAGATCCCATCAAGAATCTTGAAATACTAATTGATGCTTTTAAGCAGCATGACTACGGTGAGTTTCAGTTGGTAATTGGTGGAAATACAGATACTGAATATGGCCAATCAATTGTTAAAAGAGCATCAGGTTGCAAAAATATTATTTTTGTTGGTATGGTTTCTGGTGATACAAAAGAAGCACTCTTGAAAAACTGTCTGGCTTATTGTCTTGTGTCTTCTTCAGAGGGGTTACCAATTGCCTTACTTGAAGGTATGTCATATGGAAAAATACCAATAGTAACCCGCATCCCTGCAATCCAAGAAGTTCTCGAAAAGCATAATGTTGGACTTTGGAGCGATGTGAAGAATGTAGAACAGGTATCCCAAAATATGAAGGCAGTAGAAATGAATTATGAAAAATTAAAATCGCATGGTAACTCAGCTTTAGATATTGTGAAAGAAAATTATACGTGGTCTCAGATTGCAGACAAATATATAAATCTTGGAAAAAATCTCTAACAGTTAAGAATAAAAGTCAATTTAAAATATGAGTAAAATACTATTGCTTGACGGCGAAGGTGTGCAAGTGGTGTGTATGGCTCGTGAGTTAAACAAACTTGGTCATGAGTTAACAGCCCTTTGTGCGCAAAAGGTTAGTAGTGGATATGCTACTAAATATCTACATCATAAGTACAAATCACCTAATGTACATCTGGAGGCAGAGGCTTTCAAGACTTATTTCTATGAGCATCTGAAACAGCACAAGTATGACTTGATTATTCCAATGGGTGATGAGTCTGCTTATTTCTTAAGCCGTGAAAAGGAAAAGGTGGAACAGCAATACAAAATAATATGTGCTGTGGAGACATATTCTACATTTGAATTGGCTAATGACAAGCAGATACTTATGGAGGTATGTGAAAAGTATGACATTGTGCATCCACATACAAGAGCTTTACCATCAATAAAGTTGAAGGCAGAAGGTTCGGAGTTCAAGGAAAATCTAAAATCTGTAGCTGAATATGTAGGATTCCCTGCTATGATTAAGCCTAACTTATCAGCAGGAGCGAAGGGTATTACGAAAGTAGGAAGTCTTGAGGAATTAGAAGAAAAATATCCACCTATTGCTAAGAGTTTTGGAGCTTGTGCGCTACAACAATTTGTGGAACAGCCAGACTATTATTATAATGTAATGTTGTTTCGCAGACATGACGGAAAGACAGCAGCCTCAACAGTTATTAAAATTCGTAGATTCTTCCCACTGAAAGGAGGTACAAGCTGTTATAGTGAGACAGTGGAACATCCATTCCTGATAGAACAATGTGAACGTTGTTTGGATAAATTGAACTGGCATGGTTTTGCTGATTTTGATATATTGGAAGACAAACGAACACGTGAACTTAAAATTATTGAGATAAACCCTCGTGTACCTTCAAGTCTTCAGGCAAGCTTTGCTGCAGGTGTGAATTTTGCAAAGATTTTTGTAGATGAATGTCTTGGCAATGGTGCTGAGGTGTTTGATATGAAGAAGTACAAATCTGGTCAGCAAGTGCGTTGGTTTGGATTGGATGTTATGTGGTTCTTGTTCTCTCATGACAGATTTAAGTTTAAACCTTCTTGGTTTAAGTTCTTCGGTAAGGACGTCAGCTATCATGACGGTGCATGGAATGATCCATTGCCTATGTTGGCAGGAATGTTTGCTGGTGTAGTGAAGTATTTAAACCCTGAGTTTAGAAAAGCAAAATTAAAAGGATAATGAAAAAGATATTGATAACAGGTGCCAATAGTTTTGTTGGTACATCGATAGAGCGATGGTTGATGCGTGATCCTAATAATTATAAAGTGGACACGGTTGACACGATGAATGGTGTATGGAAACAGGCTGATTTTTCAAAGTATGACGCTGTGTTTCATGTGGCAGGCATTGCGCATGTAGACCCAAAGCCAGAAATGGCTCCATTATATTATAAGGTGAACCGTGACTTGACTATTGAGATAGCAAAACACGCTAAAGAGTGCGGAGTGAAGCAATTTTTGTTTATGTCATCGCGTATTGTTTATCACGCAAGTAAGTCGTTGAAAGGGGATGTTACAAAGCGTGACACAAAACCCAATCCTAATGATTTTTATGGAGACAGTAAGTTACAAGCTGAGAAAGGTTTGAATGAATTGGCTTGTGACACATTTAAAGTGGCAAACCTGCGTCCTTGCATGATATATGGTCCTAATTCAAAGGGAAACTTCTTGCGTTTGGGATGGCTCGCTACCAAAACACCTATATTCCCTGCATGGCACAACAATCGTTCTATGTTGTTTATAGACAATTTGGCGGAATTTGTAAAGCAGGTAATAGATCGTGAACTTGGTGGCACGTTCTATCCGCAAAACGCTGAATTGGCTGATACGGTAGAGATTGTGAGATACTTTGCAAAGAAGTATAACCATAAGATTTGGATTAGCAGTTTGTTTAATCCTTTCGTTTGGCTTGGTTCTTTCTTCCTGCCACAGTTGCCAAAGATGTTTGCAAGCAGCTACTATGAACCAGAGATGAGTAAGTATGACTTCGATTACCAAATTGTAAGTTTTGAGGAATCGCTTAAGGGGTTGGAGATTTCGGATTCAAACAGAAAAATGAAGTAATGTCTCTGTTTCAAGAACTCATACTAATATCATTAGGGAAGCGAGATGGTTTCTCGCGCAGATTGACTGACAAGGACTGGACTTCCATTTATACGGAAGCCCAACGGCAGTCGCTTGTTGGAGTTTTGTTGAAAGGTGTTGAAAAGGCCATTGCTTCAGGTGAAAACAAACCGAAATTCTTGATGCAATGGATTGCTCAGACCTTGACATTGGAAAACATAAATCGACAGTTAGATGCAAGGTGCAAAGACATTACGGACATCTTCAATGGTATAGGATTGCGAAGCTGTGTGCTGAAGGGACAAGGTGTTGCTATGCTTTATCCTAATCCCTTGCGACGCCAAAGTGGAGACATTGACTTGTGGGTGGAAGGAAACAGAGGCGATATCTACAAAACTCTTAAAGCAAGGTGGAAGGTTGGAGAAACTGTAATTCACCATGCTGACGTGGAGATATTCAAGGACACACCTACAGAGATTCATTTTATACCGAGTTTTACATATAGTCCTTTCCTTTACCGCAAATACAAAAAGTTTTTCAAAAGGAGTGCAGACAGGCAGTTTGCAAACTATGACAAGACTGTAGGTTTTGCCTACCCTACGCCAGAATTCAATGCTGTGTATTCATTGATGCACATATTCCATCATGTGTTGCATGAAGGAATAGGATTACGACAATTGCTTGACTATTATTACATACTAAGGAGTCTAGATAAGGAGCAACGTGGGCAAGTGTTTGAGGAAATGAGAAATTTGGACTTGGCTAAATTTGCAGAGGCTGTGATGTATGTGGAACAGCAGATGTTTGGACTAGAACCGGAGTTCTTGTTGTGCAAAGCTAATGAAAGATTAGGAAAACTGTTGCTGGCAGAGATAGAACTGGCTGGAAACTTCGGGAAGTATGACGAGCGCAACCAACAAGTTAACCGCAAGAGCAAAATGGATGTGTATCTGCATAATGTAAAGAGAAACTTTGTGTTTTTTGAGTTTGCTCCAAGCGAAGTGTTGTGGGCTCCTATATGGAAGCCGTGCCATTTTGTTTGGAGAAAGTTAAAAGGATATTCTTAATAGAAAACTATAATCATGATTTATAAAGCAACAAAACGTTTGTTTGATTTTGTATGTGCCTTTCTTGGCATTGTAGGAACCTCACCAATATGGATTCTATCTATTATCCTAACAGAATTGAGTGACCCAGGGCCTTTGTTTTACTTTGCCAACCGTGTGGGCAAGGATAACAAGAAGTTCAAGATGTGGAAGTTCCGCTCCATGCGTGTGGCAAGAGGGGCTAATGAGGCTTCGCTGCGTCCTGACCAAGACCGTATATTTTGGTGGGGTAAGATTATGCGAAGACTGAAGATAGATGAGTTACCTCAGTTGATGAATATTTTGAACGGTACTATGTCAATTGTTGGTCCGCGTCCTGCCGCTGTTGATCAGGTAGACATTACACGTGGAGGAGAGAATGCCATTGCTGCCACTGTGCCATGTGGTTTGACTTCGCAGTCTAGTCTGTGGGATTATATTTATGGAGACCAATTCCCCGACGAGCAGGAATACAACGAGAAAGTGTTGCCCATTCGCTTGAAACTTGACGTGTATTATGTTAAGCATGCCTTGTTCTTCGGCGACATCAAACTTATTATCTGGACTGTAATTGCTATACTCTACACTGCTTGTGGAAAGTATCCACAGTGGATGCATGATAAGTTGGTTGGGTATGCTGAAACGATAAAATAACAAATTACATTTTCGTAAAGTTGAATAACTTAATAAAGGAGTGATAAAAAATGGTTATAACAAACATATGAATATTGTAGAAGAATGTTGTCAACAACTCAATCATGTAATGGAATTTAGTTGTGATAAATTACATAATTCTATTCGTGAGTTTCTATTCCAAAGGATAGATTATTGCAAGGTCGACTCTTTTATGCCACAATGGATTATTGATTGTGGAATTAGTCCAGAATTAAGCACTTCTAAAGATGCTTATGAGAAGTTTAAAAGACATACAAATCATCACCCAATATTTGGATTGTATATATATTACTTTGATATATGGTGTAAAAATGCAGCAATTCAAGATAGATTGCAGGCTGTTGCAACATTTCTACAGAGATTCTATAATATAGTACCATATGAAGCCAAATATGAAGAATGTTATTATACTTCAGCAGGAAGAATTAGTGGTGAACAAGAAACAGAAGCTCATGTATTATTAAATAGTATTTTTGTTGCGTATGCATCTATATTTGATCTTTTAGCCAAAGTTGCAGTGGAGCAATTTGAATTTGGGAAATATGATTTTTCTCAATATAAGAAAATGCGAAGCGTAAACACTCTTTTTAATAAAGGTCTAAAAAACATTGATCCATCATTAAAAGACAATGGATTGCTTTTTACTGAACCACCAGTAATAAGAAAAATAGAAACTTTTAGGAATGAATATGTGCATAATGGACCTTGGGACTTGAGATGTTGCATATATTACACCGCCGTAAATGGAGAACCAGCTGATGTGGTAATTTACAGTCCAGACATGGACGAATTTGGAAATTTCATCACATCAGGCTCTCGAAATAAATTTTATTCTCAGGGAAATCGTATCAATATACAACTTCCTCTTTTGCTAAAAGAAGCAACTGGTATCGTAGAAGCAACAATTGAACAAATCTCTACTATTTATCAAAAGAATACAATAGATAATGTTGATGAATCGTATACAACAGAATGCATGAAAGCTATATTAGAATATCAAATATCATTAGTAATAAATTCCCCCAATACAAGAAAATGAAATATTTATTAGTAGTAGCCCACCCCGATGACGAGGTTCTCGGTGCTGGTGCATCAATGTGGAAATGGAGTCATGAAGGCGATGAAGTAGACGTAGCCATTATGTGTACAGAGGCGAAAGCAAGAGCTTTCCGTCCTTCGGATGCTGAATTGGAAGGTGATACGGATGCTGCCACCAACTATGTTGGCGTGAGCAAGAAGTATGAGGCGACTTTCCCAAACATCGAGATGAATACTGTGCCACATTTAAAGTTGGTGCAGTTTATTGAGAGTGCTATTCGTGAAAGTGAGCCTGATATTGTGATTACTCATCATCCTGCTGACACCAACAATGACCACTTGCAAACCTCAATGGCTTGTCAGGAGGCTATACGTTTGTTTCAGCGTCAGCCGACAGTGAAGTCTGTGAAAGAGTTCTGGTATATGGAAGTACCATCATGCTCTGAGTGGGCTATCAACGATGCCATGAACCTGTTCCGTCCTAACTGTTATGTAGAGGTTGGACAGAATGGAATACAGGCTAAGTGTAAGGCTCTCTCTATGTATCGTGGCGTAATGCGTCCATATCCACATCCTCGAAGTGTAGAGTATATCACAGGCTTGGCTGCTATGCGCGGAAGCCAGTGGGGATGTAACTATGCAGAAGCATTCCAAGTCGTGTTGCGCAGATATTAGATATAATGAACATATTAAAGGCTATTTGGGCATTCTGCTTCTACCTCTTTGTTCCGAGAAGGGCGAAGCGGATGCCCAATAATTGAATATAAAGGTATGGAAATAAATAAAGAATTTCTTGACAGTTTGTTTAAACAAGCAAAAGAGAATCCTCGTTTACGTCAGAACTTAGACTTGCGCACATCGTCGGCTGATACAAGCCAGCGTATGCTGAATGCATTGTTACCAGGAACTGTTGTTCCTATCCATAGACATGAAGACACGACAGAAACAGTTGTCTGCTTGTGCGGGAAAATGGATGAAGTGATATACGAAGAGGTGGTGACGTATGGTAAGGGTGCGCCTGATGCAATGCCTATGGGTATGGATGCACAAGATGTTACACGTAAGGTGGAATATCGTGAGGTGCAGCGCATACGCCTTTGTCCTGCCGAGGGCAAATATGGATGCCAGGTGCCCAAAGGGGCATGGCACACGGTGGAAGTGATAGAGCCGAGTGTGATATTTGAGGCTAAGGATGGGGCGTATGGTGAGGATGGCAGCGAAACTGCTAGGGCTTAAAGGGATTCTTTAAGAATGTGAGGATGACATAATTGATGGTAAAAAATACTTACAAAACATTCAAAGAACATGAATTCATCTATTGTTTTATTAAACTTGTTGCGAATTGCGCTTGGTAATTCTACTGAATGGAAGGTGGAAGAAAGTGTGGATTGGCATGAGGTGATAATTAGGGCGATTTGTTGGTAGAAATGAGCTTTATATGATGGTGATGAAGGTATATGGTTGTTCGCTAAATTATCTTAAACCGTATGATGAAGGCCAAAAGCCTATGGGCAAATCGTTGGAAACATCGACTGGTGTTCAACGAAACTCTTCTTGCTTCTTTCTGGAATTCTGCGGTTTATCGATTTATGCATTGATATTACCATCTGTCCCTCCCATGTGGGAGGATTCTTAAACTATTGTCAAGCCCTCCGGTGCTCACACAACAAGGAATAGGTAAGAAGTATTTCCTGAAGATTTGGAGGATTATGCACTTCGTGCGATATTATCCTGCTGAGGCTCTATGCGAGCCATTTTTCAGAACATGGCACTTCTTCTGGAGGATGAAGAATAAGGAATAAAGATTTTCAATTTAAGACTATGACAAACATAAAAATATCCTATTTAATTCTTGAAAATGGTGAAACAGGTAGAAAGCAGTTGCTGTTTGCTGAATTTGAACATCTACTTCCTGATATGGAGGAATTTGGCGAAAAGTCACGTGGTATAGACCGTAAGGCGAAAAACCACAAAGACAAGCAAGAAGAAAACATTTTATTCCATATTCGTTATTTAGAATCAGATTTGTATGGGATGGACTTGTTGAAATGTTTCTTGAACAAAGAAGGTATAACTATTGATGGCTGCGAATATGCAGTAGAACCACAAGGCAACGCACATCTGATTATTTCTTCGGAACAGACTTCAAATATACAAATGATTCTTCCTGACTCTAAATCAGGAATGTATGTACGCTCTATGATAGACGAAAGAAGAAACTTGGAAAAACATTTGTTGAAAACTCCTTATTTGAAGAAGCAATTGGAACAGTTGAGTACAGACTTCTTGAAATTCTCTTTGGTAGAATTGTATGTCCATATAGGGAATCTGTATGAGATAAGATATAATCCGTTTTTCAGAAGAATAAGTGTAACAAGCATGGATATTCAATGTGGAGTATGTGTAACTATTCATAGAAGGCGAAACATAGTTGGTGAACTTTGGATTCGTATTGCAGACAAACATCATGATGGTGTTTATGTTGTTGATAAAATCATGAAAGTGAATGCTAAACAACGTGTTGTAATGGTAGATTTGCCTTGCTTGCCAAAATGTATAGACATTTTCGTTTATGACATAGACATGAATCTGTTGTTTTGGCAGAATAACATGACGTTCATCAGAAGTGTCAGTACAAGAGTAGAAGTGGCATCTGTTACATTCAAAGTTGAAAAGGATGTTGACGGAGAAAAAGTGACAGAAAAATACTCGAAGTACTCTGCTGAGGGTAATACAATGTCAAATGGGCAAAAATATTACGATGGGTATTTCTACAAGTTGCCGATTTTGAAGAAAGACACAAAAGATTCGCTTGATTTTATTTATTTTGACGGCAACAAGGAGAACAAAGAACAGAATAAGATAGATGCCCGTAACATGGTTTTGGAAATCATTAATCGTGCAAAAGAAGAGTGCTATATCTGTGATCCTTATTTTGCGGCTAAAGATTTTCAGAAGTATATCTGGCCTATAAGAAGTCTAAAAGTAAAAATAAAAATTCTGAACTGTAAGGAACAGTTGGATTCAATTAAAGGCAGATTTCCAGACATATACACTTCTTTGGCTTCAGAATTGAATTACTACAATTCTGCTCTTCCTACGGAGAAAGTAAACATTCGTACCATACAGGGACAAGGTGAACTTCATGACCGTTTTATTATTGCAGATGATGAAGGTTGGGTGGTTGGCTCTTCGTTCAATGAATTGGGAAACAGAAGTACGACCATCAATAGAATACCGCCATCACAAGTAAAGGTCGTTAAACAACAGATTGAAAAATGGTGGAATGAAAGTAAGGACATTAACGACATTAACGGTTAACATACAAGCTGATGGATATAATTGAACAAATACATAAACATAATGTAAACGTTGTAAACAACATGTTTCTCCATGATTCTCTTATGCAAGATATGATGAACGATAAGGTAGTTCGGAAAGAAATGAATAGTGTTATTTCTCGTTTGTTAGAAGGGATCTTGCAACAAAAGAAAGGTGGAGAGCTATCTGAAAATATAGTAATCAATCTCCAAATGCCAAATACAGAAAGATTTCTTCATCGTAGTGCTTTGAATGAAATTAATCTTGATATAGACGGGAGTAAGTTCATAAAATGTGCTATTTACGAATTTTCTAAAACTGCAAAATGTGAATGGGCGGATAAATACTATGGTGAGAATGAACAGTATATATACGGTAACGCCTTGTCTGCATTATGGTGGAAATTATTGGGAGAAAGATTTTCTGATATACCAAAAGAGCATGATGCGGAGATCGTAAAGTGGATGGCAAATCATTGTTGTCACCATTTCATGGATACTTTAAAATTTGACAAGGATAGATTGCATGGCATTGCAAGCGGTTGGGAGATAAAAACAGAGGATATATTAAATATAAATTATGATTATCGTAAAAAGAAATATGACGAATACTTTGCTCGTGTTAGCTCTTTGTCAGATGAAGATTTGCGTAAAGAGTCATATTCTTTGTATCAGTTAGGTGGCTTGTTTGAAATTGGTGATGACCTTAATCTGCTTTTGTGTTTGTTGTTAAAGGCTGATTTGCTGAACGATTGGCTCTCTATTTTGTACAAGTTGAAAACCCCTGTTCTTCAGACGGCAATGGTGTATCAAATCCAGTCTCCAACATTGCTACAGCAGGTATTGGACTCTATAAATATGGACAAAGTTTCTCACCCAATTACTTTTGCTGCAATATTGGAAAGACGATGGTTTGACAACATTGTAGATGAAGGGAACAATTTATTCAGCTATAAAAACGCCAAAGAGAAGAAAGACCAGATGAGAATCAGAGTGAATGATAGAATACAGAATCTTGGTTGCGAAGAGTATGAAAAATGGAATGAAACTTGTGCAGAAACAATTGCAAAAGGTATTAAAAGGCTGAAAGAAATTGACAACGATGAGAGAATTTCAAAATGGTTGTTTTCTATACCAATGCGTAATACAAGAGGTAATTTTTCGCAAAGTGGAATTTTTAATAAGATACGGAACCTGTCAAAAGAAAAGTTCATAGAAATCGCCGATGAAAAGAATCTTTCAACGGAGTCAACAGATTTCAATTATTTGCTATTTTTAGCTGCATTCTTTATAAAGAACAATGCTGAACGCTCAAAAAAAGAAAATATTCTGAATGGAATATTGAAATGTCTGTTTGAGAAAGACAATAAGATATTTATAGGTATATCCAATGAAGATATAGAAAAACTTGGTATTGTAAGTACATTGATAACAGGTTGCTATTCAGTGGATTCTGATGATATTAAAGATATTCTAAATAAACGTTTAACAATTTATGAAGGTCATCTAAGAGATTTAGATTGTGTTTATTGGCGAGCACGAGTTGAAAACATCTTGTTCTGTATATACATTTTGTTCTTCGATTTTCCAGATTTGTTTCAGTCGGAAGATGATAAACATTCATTCTTTGTATGGCTAAAGAAGTTACTGTTTTCACAGGTATATTATTGTGATATTGACTATCTGATAAATGAGAATTATAAGCAATCATTAATTTTGATGGGACTGGTATGTAATCAAATTTGTAAGGACTATCAAAGCGAGTTTGCAAAAACGTGCATAGACGAATTGGATGATATTGCTTTGTTGCTTGAGGTTTTATCATTTGCTAATATAAAACCTGTTGGAGAAGACCTTGAAAATCTGAAAGGTAGAATAGATCAAGAATGGAGCATTATTTCCAAAAAACATGTTTATGCCACACCCAATTATAAAACTCTTGTTGAAAATATTAATAACTACATTAAGTCTTTGTAGCATTATTGTATGGTTTATATCCCTCAACATATTGTAGAAAGGTTAGATGCGCTTAGCGTTTATGACGTTGCTGAGAAGCTGGACATAAATGTGGTACGCAATCGTGCTCTCTGCTTCATGCATAAAGACCATCACCCAAGTTTGGTATTCAAGAGAAGCACAAATAGCTGGAAATGCTTTGTTTGTGCTGTCGGTGGTCATAGTATAGAGTTGGTTAAACGCAATAAGGAATATTCTTTTCAAGAAGCTTGCGTCTGGCTGGCAAGGAATTTCAATATTGAGATTCCAAATACGAAGAGCGTCAAACTAAGGAAAACGACAGTAACAAAGCCTTTGTCTTATAAGGTGGAGAAATCTGTAATAAATGTTGATGAGGAAGTACTTGATTGGATTATCAACCATGCAGGTCTTTCTGAGTTGGCAAAGCACTTCTTGTTTGATGAAAGACGTTATTCTGAGGAAGCGGTGAAAGCAATGATGGTGGGAAGTATTTCGGATGGCAATAAATTTGTTGCAGCTTTGACAAAGGTATTCTCCAAGGAACGGTGTATAAAGGCTGGTGTGTTGATGGAATACAATTCACATTTATTCCCTGTTTTTAGAGTTCCATGCCTTTTGTTCCCTTACTATGATATAGATGGGCATATAAGAAACATACAAAGTCGTTTTCTCGGAAAATTGGAGAAAGGCGACAAGAGGAGATTTAACAATTGCAAGGGTCTCACTCCTTTGATGTTTAATATGCCTGTGCTGAAATCTTCTAAACGATATGAAAATATATATGTAGCAGAAGGCGTTACAGATTGCCTTGCTTATCTTTCTGAGGGGAAAAAGGCAATTGCCTTGCCTGGAGCGGGTTCTTTTCAACCAGAGTTTGCGGAATATCTAAAAGACAAGACCTTATTTATATATGTTGATAATGACGATGCAGGAATGTCTTTACATACAAAGATGAATGAGGCTTTGAGGAAAATAGGAAATTGCATTCATAACATCCGCAGAGATACTGAATTCAAGGATTATTCAGACTTTTATTTGAAGAAGCAAAATGAGACAGATACAAGATAAATTGTTTGAAGCAATATGCAGTAAGGAAAACCTTATATTGGCATGGAGAAGAGTGGAAAACTCTTATCATCATGGAGATGTGTGGTTTGATGAGTTGGAACGGTCGGCTTTCAAGTTCAATTTGGTGGAGAACATAGAACGTTTGTCGGAGCAGATGAAAAAAGGTGAATATAGGATGAAGCCTATCAAGCCTGCTCCTTACCCAAAGGGTATGAAAGTCAAGAAAGATGAGGGAGGGCAAGAAACCAAAGAACTGCGTGTAAGACAATCATTCTGTATCAATGTTGAGGACCAAGTGGTATGGATGGCTGTATATGGCATACTTGGACCATACTTTGAGGAGGAAATGCCAGCTTGGAGCTATGGAAACCGTCTGTTCTTGAATAGTTGGAAAGACGAAAAGGGACATTGGATAAACGGTGTCTATCGTACAACATCTAGAAACTTCTATAGAAAATGGACGCAAGGTTGGCCTTTGTATAGGCACATGCTTGAAGCTTGTATTGATCGAATGGCTTTTCCTGGGAAAAAGGATGAAGAACGTGGTGATGATGTTAAGCTGACCATCGAAGACAATAATGCACAAGTGAATGAAGCATTCAAACTTCCTTATTTGGGAAAAGAATATTTCGCAAAAGATGGTATCTATCATGCAAAGCTCTATTATGTGTCCATAGACTTGGAAAAATTCTATCCATCGGTAAAGATGGATAATATAAGAAAGAAGATACTTTCGTCTTTTCCTATTAACAATGATAGCTTTACGTCTCTCATCAATGCCATAACAACTTTTGAAGTTATCAAAGATGGATGTGTTTTTTCGGAGCAGGAACTGAATGAGATGGGGTTGAATGCTGATGTCGATTTTGAAGGTTTACCAACAGGCTTATTGGTTGCAGGTGCTTTGGCGAATCTATATCTTCTTGATCTTGACAAGAAAGTTATCAATCGGTTGAAAACGGAAGAGAAGCATTGTATATTGCATTTCAGATATGTAGATGATCACTTGTTTCTGTCATATGACCAAAACGAACTTGTAAAATGGAAGGTGTGGTATCTCAAAGAACTTGAAAGTATTGAATTGCGTGTAAATCAAGAGAAGACAGACGAAAGACCCATTGAATTGGATTCCCGTTATCCTACTCCTCTAATCACACAAACGTTGCATAAAATATCAGATATAGCAAAAATGCCTCTTGACTTGCTAAATACCAACGAGTTCAATATGGTATTTCGGGATTTGCAGATGCTCCTTGTAACAGAGTTTCCTGAAGAAGAAATAAAGAAAGGTACAAGAACTTCTTTTGCCTGTACCATGTTGTCTCGCTTAACTTCTGACATCAATGTTGATTATGCCGAGATACACAAACTTCGTAAGGAATGGTTGTCTTTTGTTGATAATCAACCTATAGATAAAGATGTCAAGAAAAGGTTGAAGTCTTTGGTATTTACCGTAGGAGACGAATATCCTGAGTCTTTGGATAAAGACTTAAAGGACATAGTAAAAGAAGGCTATAAATATTATGATGCTATCATTGCTGCTATTGGTAATTCAAGAGAAGAAATAAGTAAGATAGAAGAAAGAATATTCCACTTGTTGATTTATTCTTTGCAAGAAGTTCCAGACAAACCTAAAATGTGGCTGAGAATCTTGGATTTTTGCATCTGTCACATCCCAGAGAATATTCAAGAACTGTATGATAAACTGGGCTGGGTGAATATTAATAGGCAAATTCATGATTTAGGTTACGAATATATAGTATCAGTGATGAATATTCATCTTGCAATGCAAGTGATGAGATGCATTGCAAGACTTTCTGCGAATCAGTATAATAATCCGAGGAAAAAAGATATTGATAAGAGACTCCTTGCTATTTATGTTCTTGTGGATGATAAATTCTCTTTGCCACATCATTATCTCTATGAAGATGCCAATTTCATTGTGAATAGAACAAAGATGTGGCTTTCTTATTTTAATGACGAAGCAAATGGAAGTGAATTCTTGAATGGTTGCCAATATCATCATCTAAATTTGGGATATACATCAATG
>JABLTK010088581.1_pt1 | contig 20435 bp, 16 predicted proteins | sample 7160131 | NCBI WGS metagenome assembly JABLTK01 (sample SAMN14651221, study PRJNA627086) | human gut metagenome | isolation source: feces | host: Homo sapiens
CGGCGGCGCAGTAAAGAAGAAGGACGTCGTAAAGGCAGTCGTAGTGCGCACGGTATCCGGCAACTCGACAAACCCGACACGTTTCCAGCACCCCGTGGCCGGCACATATAAAAAATGGGCCATCGAGCACGGCAAGAAATACTTCTCGGTCGCTTCGGGCGGCGGTACGGGCAGAACGCTTCACCCCGACAATATGGCTGCGGGCCCCGCTTCTTACGGCATGACTGACACTATGGGCAGAATGCACGGCGACGCGCAGTTTGCGGGTTCGTCCTCCGTTCCGGCGCACGTCGAAATGATGGGTCTTATCGGTATGGGCAACAACCCGATGGTCGGCGCGACCGTCGCAGTCGCCGTTGCCGTCGAAGAATCGTCAAAGTAGTTTTCGGGCTATTTGCAAAAAAGCGCGTCCTTTTGGGACGCGCTTTTTTTGCGCAAATTTTCGCGGTTTTATATGCGGAAATGGCTTTTGTTTAAAAGGCGGCTTTTCGCGGTGCGGCTTGCGGATTTTGAAATATGGAAAGCGTCTTTTTTTTTCAAATCGCGGAGCAAATATTTATCTGTTTGTTTGGCTGTTGCCGCCGCCTATTCCTATGAATTTTGAGTCGCCCTTTTTCATGTCCAATTTTATGACGGGGCCCGTTCCTAAATATTCGTCGGTTTGGGCGTCGTATATCTTTTGGTTCGTTTTGAAGTCCAACGTATGCAGCTCTTGTGTAGTGCTGCTAACTATTGCATATGCGCCGTTTGCAAATACCGAAGCGGGTTGTTCCGTATAAATATGCACGCCGGCCATCTTTGCCGCGTATCTGTACAATTCCATCGGGACGGCCGCAGTTCCGCAAAATATCTGCGGTTTTTTTCCTGCTTCTTTACGGCATACAACCGCCGGCAAGCCGTTTGAATATTTTGCCAATATGATATCGCCCTTTTTGCATACGGGCGAAAGCAGCGGTTTTATTTTAATTTTGTCCGTGCCAAAGGGAGTCAGCCCTATCGCCTTGCCTTCTTTTGTGGGAAACGCCTTCGGGAAAACGTCGCCCGCGCTTTCGAGTTTAAATCCCGACGCCTCCTCTGCGGCTTCAAGCGAAAATTTTCTTTTTGAGGCATCGACGTATCCGCACGCCCATATCCATATGCAAGTGGATTTTGCGGAAAGTTTTTTGATTTTTGCGCGCTTTTCATCGTCAAGGGCGACGGCGCACAAAAGCGAAACGAGCTTGGGCGGATTTTCCATATCGAGGACGTCGTCAAGCAGATAATATCCCCAAGGCGTACCCGTCCGCCCGACGACTATGTTTGATCCGCGCATTAAAACGCCTGTCGTGTAGGCAGAATTTAAGCCGATATAACACATTGACTGTTCGTCGTAAACAAGCGCCGAGTCGGGCTTGTAAACTTGCGGATTTTTTATCATGTCGATTTCGGCCTTTTTGAAAAGGGAATGTTGTTTCCATAAGCTGGCGTCTTCAAACTAGCCTGTGCCGTAGAGGTCCATCCACCACGACCCGTAATTGCGGACAATTTCGTGCCCGATATTTCTGCGCATAACTTCTATTGTGTCTTGCGCCGTTTTTTGTCCGGGGTCTACGCGAAGGCTTATCGAGCCCGTGTCCCTTGTGATGTATGTGTAGTTGTCGTCTTCGTCCAACCACAGTTTGCCCGCTTTTGAAAAGCTTTCGCCCGCCGATTGCGGCGCGCAGACGCCGCCTTTTAGGCGGTTGTCGTAAGTTATGGGCCCGCACACTATGTCGACATACGGAGAGTTCAGAACTTTGCGCAGCGCATAATGGCCTCTTCCTGCGGGAATATAGGGTGCGCTTGAAGCCGCGAAACCGTATCCGTAGAAGAAGACCGAAAGTTTGGGATTTTCCCTTGTTGTGTCGCGTATGATTTTGCCGAAATGCAATACGGCATCGGCCATTTCTTCCTGTATGAAAATGTTGAAATCGACAACGTCTTGTTTCTTTTCGGGGTCGATAATATTGCCGATATTCAGACGCTCGTCCTTTGAGGGTACGGGAGCGGTTGCGATATTTACATCTTTTTTATTCCATGCGGTTCTTAGCGAGCTGTCTGTTTTATATTTATTTTTCAGCCATTTGCGCCATGCCGACAATGTGGCTTTGTCATAGCCTTCGGGTTGCTTTTCGCACCATGTCGGATACATCCATTCGCCCGCGTGCCCCGCGCAGGGGTGGTAGCCTGCGAAATATTGTCCGTAATTGTCTTCGAGAAATCTGATTGTTTGCGCCAAGGCCTTGCCCGCGTGTTCTTTAAATTTGGGGGACGATACGGAAACAAAACGGGTTGGAATCGGCTTTTTGGAATTGCCTATGTATTCGATAGGTTTGCCGCCGTAATAGCAGGCCTGCGAATCCGGATTTTCGTCAAGCCACTTTTGGGGAGGCTGAACGCCAAAACGCGGTATAATTCTGACGTTGGGATTTGTTTTTACAAGGGCTTCGACAGTTTTTTTATAGGATTTTTTTATGCCTTCGGATTTTTTGATGTCCCATATCATCGGCATCGGCAAAGAGACAAAATTTACCTCGTTATCGGCCGCCATTTTTTGTTGTTTAACAAACGTATGGGTTGATGTTGTGGCAATAAAATTGCGGACAGACGGATTGTATACCGACATTTCAAACCAGCCGCGGTCGTTCCCGTATTTTATATTGATATTGAGCTTATATTTGTGCCCTTTTTTCAGGGATAATTTCTTGATAAAAAACGTTATTGCGCCGTCAACCTTGTGGCCGCTTTTTTTTATATGAAGCATTCCGTCGGAATTTTCGGCTTTATAATTCTGTTTGTCGGCGGTAAGAACGCTGTCCGCGCCTTTCAGTTTCGTATTGTATAGCGCTTTGACTTTATTTTCGGTAAGATTTTGAAGCTCTATCGATTTTATATATATGTCTTTGATTTTTCCTTCAAACGCCATTTGCATATGCGCATTGGAGGCGTCGGCGGGCGACTCAAATTGTACGGATATGTCTTTAAATTTATCGGCTTCCGCCATTTTGCGCCTGTCGCCGGGATAGTTGCCGTAAAACATTCTCGAACGAATCGGATATCCGTCGGAAGTGATAAAAGGCACGCCCGATATCGTTTCGACTTTATACGATTTTCCGGCGTATGCGCAATTTTTGTTGGCGTCGTCGGTTTTAAGGGCCGTTATTCCGCCGCTCTTATTTGCGCCGTTTTTGTTTAAATAAACAAACGCTCCCGATGCGATAGCCAAAATAAATATTATTATGATAGTTTTTTTCATGCGTTTTTTTAGATGCCTTGTTAATGGTGCGGATTATAACCGTATTATCGGGGATAAACTTCGTCTTGCCGCCATATAAAATATGCCTATGGGATTGTATCAACCATAGACATATTTAAATACATTCGGCGATTTATGAGGGTTTTTGCAAATTATTTTTTTTCGCCGCTAAAAAAACTTATGCAATATCGGCGTATTATTTTCTGCGGCGGTAAATCGCCGTCGCAAGCGCCAAAGCGCCGAAAACGGCAGCCCATTCCGCGGGTTCCGGTACGGCTATGGCGGAGAGCCAATACACGTTGTTTTCGCCGTCGAAGTTCCAGTAGAGTTGGTCTACTCCCGAAACCGAAACCTTGGAGAGCAGGGCGTCGTCGTTTGCGGTGTGGTTTTTTATGCTGATTGTTTTTTCGGCGAAGTTGGTGATTGTTATCAAATCGCCGTCCTCCATTGCGCCGTAGCCTGACATCGCCTCGCCCGATATGAAATCGACCAACGCGAGCCGGGAGTTTTCGCCGAGCGTAATATTCAAGTTGATTAGGTCGGTGGAAACATAAAAGGCCAAGCCCGCCATTTTTACGTTTGCATTTGCGCCTATTATAAAATTCGCCGTTGCGGTATCCGAATAGTTTTTGCTTACCAAGAGAGCGGAAGACGAGAAGTCGTTGTCGGCGTTGATTGTGAGTTTGCCGTTGCCCAAATCGCTGTTGTTGCCGAGCGCAAAGTGCGTTCCGGTAACGGTATTGTTGGCGGAATTTATTATTATGCCGCCGTTTGAGGTCGCAATATATTTGCCGCCGTTAACGTTTAGTTTGCCGTTGATTATAAGGTTTGCGTGGTTGGCTATGGATTGAATTTCGGAATTTGACGTGTTGATTGTGAGCGTCGAGCCGCTTTCGACAACCGAACCGTTGCCCGCGTTGACAAAAGAAATTGTTCCCGTATCGTTGTCGAGCGTCATTTGCGACCCCGACGTAAGTATGAGCTTTGTTTGTCTTGTCCTGAACGATTTTGCGGTGATTACGGCTTCCGAGCCGATAGTAACGTCGGCGGTGCTTGTCGTATCTTTTTCAAAAAGCAGATTGTTGCCGACATTGAGTGTGCCGTTTAAATTTAAAGCGGAGAGCGAGCCGATTGTCATGCTTCCTGCGGAGGAAAGGGTTGCGCCCTTTGCGACTGTTAATGCGGAAGCTCCGGCGGTTGTAAGCGAAGAGGTCGAGGAAAACGTTGCGCCTTCGGACAAGGCAAGCGTGGTGTCGGTTGCGGTTACCGCGCCGCTCGAAAAGGAGCCCGCCACGTTTAAGGCCACGTTTGAAAGCGTTGCCGCGGCGATTCCGGAATATTTTCCGTTTATATTGACAGTGCCGTCGGTAAAGCGCGTCGTTCCCGTTGTTGTCCAATCGCAATTAACCGTTAGCGCGCCGCCGCCCACCGCGCCGGTAACGCCAACGTTTCTTGCCACATTGACGGTCAAGCCGCTGCCGAAAATTACGTTTCTGTTTACGGTGTTTGTTGTGGCAAGGGTTGTTGAGAAATCGGTCAGGAAATTTATTTTCGCCGTTGCGCCCGCCGCAGTGTAAAAATTCATATCGATGGCATAGGCGGTTCCGTTGAAGTCGAGACTGCTGTATAGGGACAGTTGGGAATTGTTTTCAAATTTAAGATTCAAGTCGGAATATTGCCCGCCAGTGCCGCTTACCATTATTCTTTCTGCCGAGAAGGAGGAGTCGGCGTCGACGGCAAGGTATGCGTCATTTCGTTCGGAGGTCGACCACGTTCCGCGCCAGAGGAGTCTGTCGGAAGTAGTCGGGGTTGCCGTTTCGCCGCCGGTTGTTCTTACTGCACCCGAAGAAAACATAAGCGGATTTGCTTCGTCGTCGGAACCTACAAGATTGTAGTCCACAGCCTGTGCGCACAGTGCCGATAAGAATACGGTCGATAGTGTTATGATATGTTTCATGTGTATGGTAATTTCGTGGGTTGGAATTCAGTATCGCTTTTAAATAAATGCCAATAAATATTTATACTCTTCGTTTGTAAAGTATGCAAATCATTTTTTTAGGTATCTTATTGCAAAATAGGTATGTTGCTTCGCCTGCGAAAAATTTAGTAAAAAAATAAGCAAATTGCTTGCAAAAAAACGCAAAAAAATCCAATACTATCCAACAAGTGCCGTTCTCATAACGGCGGAGCTTATTTTTTCGCAAACATTACATCATTTACTATGAAGAATATATTGGCATTATCATTGTGCGCATTGGCGGCGTTCGGCTGCAAGTCGACGGACAGTTCGGCGACCGAATCGGAAAAAGAACAGAAATACGACATAGCCGCCTATTATTGGCCGGCTTACCACCCCGAACCACGCTGGGCGGAGCTTGGCGTTTTCGGCGACGGAAAAGGCGAATGGCAGAATGTTTACGAGGCAAAGCCCAAACACGAAGGGCACGACCAGCCGCGCGTTCCGCTTTTGGGATATCAGGACGAATCTAAACCCGAAGTTATGGCGCAGAAAATCGACCTTGCCACAAAATACGGCGTCAACGTGATGATTTTCGACTGGTATTGGTATGAAGACAAGCCGTTTCTTGAAGAGGCTTTGAACAGCGGTTTTCTAAAAGCGCCCAACAACCGCAAAATGAAATTTTATATTATGTGGGCAAATCACGACGTCAACCTGACATGGAACAATAAAATAGCCAAGAAAAACGGCAAAATATTTTGGCGCGGAGGTGTGTCTTCCGAGGTTTTCAAACACATCGCCGACAGAATGGCGGAAAAATATTTCAAACAGCCCAATTATTACAAGATTAACGGCAAGCCCGTTTTTTGCATATACGAGCTTAACACTTTCATAAAAGGGGTGGGCGGCCTTGAACAGGCTAAAAAATCGCTCGATTATATGCGCGCAAAAGCTGACGCCGCGGGCTGCGGAGTGCATATCCAAACGATAGCGTGGAATTTGCCGAATGATTTGCAGGGCGTCCCCGGCGACCCGAATCCGACGTCCGAAAAAATTTCAAAATATCTCGGCATCGACAGTTATACGAGCTACCAATGGGTTCATTACAAGGCTCCCCGAGGCGAACACAAGGACTGGGCGGATTTCAACGTGAAGAACTGGGACAATCTCGCAAAGGGAACGATTCCCTTCTACAACCACGTTTCAATCGGTTGGGACAACAATCCGCGTTTCCCGCAGGCCATAAGCTACATAAAAAATTCCACTCCCTCGGAATTTGAAAAATATCTCAGGATAGCCAAAGAGTGGACGGACAAGCACAATCCGCAACAAAGGCTTATCACCATCAATTCGTGGAACGAATGGACGGAGGGCAGCTATCTCGAACCCGACAAATCGCACGGCTACAAGATGCTCGAAGCGGTGAAAAAGGTGTTTGTGGACGAAAAATAAATTTTTTTAAGAAAGAAAAAATATGAAAAAATCGGCAGCTATATTGGGGATTTTATTTTCCGCGTTCATAACCGCGTCGGCGTCGGGGTACGACGTCGCCGCCCTTGTTTGGCCCGCGTACCAGCCCGAGCCGCGCTGGGCGGAACTCGGCATTTTTCCGCACGGCAACGGCGAATGGCAAAATGTCTATGAGGCCGTTTCAAAGAAAGACGGACACGTCCAGCCGAAAATTCCCTTGTGGGGATACGAAAACGAGGCCGACCCTATTGTGGTTGCGCGTAAAATAGACGCCGCGCTCGCCGCGGGCATAAATGTTTTTATTTACGACTGGTATTGGTACGAGGGACGCCCGTTTCTCGAAAACGGACTCAACGAGGGCTTTCTAAAAGCGCCCAACAACAAACGAATGAAATTCTTTCTGATGTGGGCAAACCACAATGTCGACAAACTTTGGAACAACAAAGTCGGCGGAAAGGAAAAATCAAAAACAATCTGGAGTGGCGAGGTTTCGTACGACGAATTTACAAAAGTTCTCGTGCCGCGCTTTATCGAATATTTCAAGAAGCCGAACCATTATCAAATCGACGGCAAGCCCGTGTTTTCGATTTTCATTCTGAACAATTTTGTGCGCGGAGTCGGCGGCGCGGAAAAAGCCCGGGAGGCTTTGGAATTCTTCGACGCCGAATGCAAAAAGGCGGGTTTTAAAGGCGTCCATATAATGACAATAGGAATGTTCTTCGACAAGCTTTGGAGCGGTGCCAAGCTTCCGAAGGGAATAGAGACAAACGCCAAGAACATAGCGAAGTATCTTAATGTGCAGTCTTTCTCGTCGTACAATTGGACGGAGCTTAACAAGCCCAAAGGTTCGTACGCAAAATGGAGGGACGATTCTGTCGCCGAATTCGACAACGTTGCCAAGCGTGTCGGCATTCAGTATTTCCCCAACGTTTCAATAGGTTGGGACAACAATCCGAGATACCCCGCGGACGAATTCACGAGTCTGGTTGAAAATTCCAATCCCAAGGATTTTGAGGCCGCATTGCGTTCGGCAAAAAAATGGATAGACGAAAACCGCGCTCCGAATATGCCGAAGCTTATCACCATCAATTCGTGGAACGAATGGACGGAGGGCGGATATCTCGAACCCGACGAACAATTCGGATACGGATTTCTCAATGCGGTAGCCCGCGTTTTCGGCAAGGGCGCTTCCGCAAAATAGCAGTCGCTGCGGGTGATTGAAATAAATGAAATATATGAAATATAGCTTGGCGAAATTGTTTGTTTGCTTGTCTTTCTTTTTGCCGTCGTTTGTTTCGGCGGGCTGCGACGTCGCCGCCATCGTCTGGCCGGCCTACCAACCCGAACCGCGCTGGGCGGAACTGAACATATTCAAGCACGGCTGCGGCGAATGGCAAAACGTTTACGAGGCGGAATCCAAGGAAAGCGGACACAGGCGCCCGCTTGTCCCGCTGTGGGGGTACGAAAACGAAGCCGACCCCATTGTGATGGCGCGTAAAATCGACGCGTGTCTTGCCTCTGGCATAAACGTTTTAATATACGACTGGTATTGGTACGAGGGACGCCCGTTTCTCGAAGACGGTCTCAACAAGGGCTTTCTAAAAGCGCCCAATAACGAACGAATGAAATTCTTTCTGATGTGGGCAAATCACGACGTCAACAATCTGTGGGATAAGAAAGTCGGTCTCGCCCGAAAATTCGTCGAGAACCACTGGCTTGCCGACGTGGATTTTGAAGAATTCAAGAATGTTCTTGTTCCCCGCTGGATTTCGTATTTCAAAAAGCCCAATTATTATCAAGTCGACGGCAAGCCCGTTTTGGCGGTTTATCTGTTCAAGAAATTTGCCAAGGGAATAGGCGGCGACGAAAAGGCGAAAAGCGCGCTTGCCTATCTCGATGCCGAATGTCGGAAGGCCGGTTTCAAGGGCGTCTACATCATGGCGACTGCCGGCAGATGGAACCGCGGTTTGGAAGTTGAAAAATTTCCCATCGACGGACTCTTCAATTACAACTGGTCGGAATTGGTGCGCACGGATATTGCGGATATTGAATACGCGGATTTTTTCTACTCCTACGCAAAAAAATACGAGGCCGACGCGAAACTCCGCCAAATCCCCTATTTCCCGAATGTAACAATAGGGTGGGACGACAATTCGCGCTATCCGGCAAACGAAAAACGCCCATATTGCAAGGGCAAGTCTCCCGAAATCTACGAACGCGCTCTGCTCTACGCAAAAAAATGCGCCGACCGCGAGGCTCAAAAGAACGCGCCCAAGCTCATAGTCATAAACGCGCTTAACGAATGGACGGAGGACGCGTATCTCGAACCCGACGAACAATTCGGATACGAATATTTAAACAGAACGTCCGCCGTTTTCGGCGGCAAAAAGGATAAAAAATAATATGAAAGCGAAGGGAACGGCGGGATTCGCCGATATGCGCCTCTCTTGCGAATTACGCGGCAAGTCCGTTTCGGGAAAATTTTTTTAACAAAATAAGGAGAAAATATGATGAATAAAATAAGCACAATATTGGCGTCGTTCGCTTTGGGCGTTACGGCTTTCGGGGCGCAGGGATACGATGTTACGGCGATAGTTTGGCCGGCATACCATCCGGAACCGCGCTGGGCGGAGCTCGGCATCTTTCCGCACGGCAACGGCGAATGGCAGAACGTATACGAGGCGGTTTCAAAGAAAGACGGCCACGACCAGCCGCTCGTTCCGCTGTGGGGATACGAACACGAAAACAATCCGATTGCCGTGGCGCGTAAAATCGACGCTGCGCTCGCGGCGGGCATCAACGTGTTTATGTACGACTGGTATTGGTATGGCGGCAGGCCGTTCCTCGAAGGCGCGCTCAACGACGGCTTCCTGAAAGCGCCCAACAACGAGCGCATGAAGTTCTTTTTGATGTGGGCGAACCACGACGTCGACAACCTTTGGAACAACAAAGTCGGCGGCAAGGAAAAAACAAAGGTGAATTGGAGCGCGGACGTTTCGTACGACGAATTTGTAAAAGTTCTAATTCCCCGATTTATCGAATATTTCAAGAAACCCAATTATTACAAAATCGACAACAAACCCGTGTTTGCGATGTACCACCTTCCCAATATGATTCGCGGAATGGGAAGTCCTGAAAAAACGAAGGAGGCGTTCGACGCGCTTCGCGCCGCATGCGTAAAGGCAGGTTTTGCGGGTCTCCACTTGCAGTCGCTCACAATGTCCAACGCAAGGTACAAATTCCCCGGCGACGACAAGCCCGACGCAAATAAAATCGCGAAATATTTCGGTTTTGAGTCGATGTCGCTTTACAACTGGATTGGCGACCGAAAGGGCGGCTACGAAGCATGGGGCGAAAATAATTTCAAACGCGTGGAAGACTTGAAATTAAAAGAGGCGTTCGGAATTTTTTATCCCATCGTATCGACGGGTTGGGACAACAATCCGCGCTTTCCCGCAGACCAGTTCACGGCGATTGTGGAAAAGAAATCCCCACAGGCCTACGAAAGAATGCTTCGCAAGGCTAAAAAATACGCCGACGAAAATGTCCCCGCGGGAAAGCCTAAGATGATTTTCATCAACGCCTGGAACGAATGGACGGAAGGCGAATATCTTGAACCTGATAAAAAATACGGCTACGAGTATCTCAACGCCACCGCGCGCGTTTTCGGTTCGCACGGACAGGCAAAAAAATGCGAAAACAAAAATAAATAAGATGAAAATTTCGGCAAAAACTCTGTTGTGGACACTCGCGGCGACACCGATTTTTTCGGGTTGCGCGGGGTTCGAGAATTCCGCAAAATCCGCCTCGAACGGGGCGGATTGCGAAGAATACGATGTGGCGGCGATAGTTTGGCCGGCATACCACCCCGAACCGCGTTGGAAAGAGCTTGGCATTTTTCCGCACGGCTGCGGCGAATGGCAGAACGTATACGAGGCGGTTTCCAAAAAGGACGGGCATAAGCAGCCGCTCGTCCCGCTGTGGGGATACGAAAACGAAGCCAATCCGATTGCCGTGGCGCGTAAAATCGACGCCGCGCTTGCGGCGGGCATCAACGTATTTATGTACGATTGGTATTGGTATCAGGGCAGGCCGTTTCTCGAAGGCGCGCTCAACGACGGCTTCCTAAAAGCGCCCAACAACGAACGCATGAAGTTCTTTTTGATGTGGGCGAACCACGACGTCGACAGCCTTTGGAACAACAAAGTGGTAGGCAAAGAGAAATGGAAAACCATTTGGAGCGCGGACGTTTCGTACGACGAATTTACGAAAGTTCTCGTGCCGCGGTTTATAGAATATTTCAAAAAGCCGAACTATTACAAACTCGACGGAAAGCCTGTTTTCGCCTTGTTTGAGCTGGGCAATTTTGTCCGCGGAATGGGTAGTCCCGAAAAGGCGAAGTCGGCTTTGGATTTCTTCCGAAGCGAAGTCAAAAAAGCGGGTTTTGTCGATTTGCATTTTATGTCGATGTCCTACAAAGGCAATCCGAGCGCACCCGTTCCCGACGAGGCTAAGCCTTCTCCGTCGCGGATTGCCAAGTATTACGGCTTCGACTCGATATCGTGCTACAACTGGCAGTGGCCGTGGGACAAAGGATACGCCAAGTGGCGCGAGGATTCGGTCGCCAAATGGGACGTGTTCAAGGAGGACTTCGGCGTTTTCTATCCCATCGTATCGACTGGGTGGGATAACAACCCGCGCTATCCCAAAGAAAAATTCACTCCTATTTGCGAGGGAAAATCGCCGCAGGAGTATGAAAAATCTTTGCGGATTGCCAAAGATTGGGCGGATAAAAATATACCGTCCGGCAAGCGCAAACTGATTTTCATCAACGCTTGGAACGAATGGACGGAAGGCGAACATCTCGAACCCGACGCCAATTTCGGTTACGGATTCCTCAACGCAACCGCCAGAATATTCGGCGGCAGCGGGCAATCGGAGTAAGCCTAAACATTTAAATCCGACTAAGAAATGCGGGAGATGAAAGCGTTTTTTCATTTCCCGCATTTCAACTTTCTATGGGGAATTTAGCGAAAAACAAATAACTGAAAAAATCGATTATATGTCACTTAAAAAAATAATTATTATACTTTTGACGTTTGCGGGATTTCTGCTGTGGGGGTGCGACAATAAAAATGTTTTAAGCGAAAACTCAAACAAGGCATCGAACAATTCGGAGGATATAAAATCCGCGGGCGAAAATAATCCCGACAAAGATTTCAACCATGCGGGTACAAATTATACAATAGAAACCTTCGGCGGAGTTCCGAGAATTGCGTCCGACGGCTATCCCGTTCGCGGAAGAATGTTTTACGGCGCATTTCCCAGCGCAAAGCACGCCGTTGTAAAAGATAAAAAACGGATATCTCTTTTGAAATAACTCCCGACAAGGACGACACAAACGCATTTGTCCGCATAACATTCGATATCCGTTCCCCCGATATATACATTTACGGGGCGACGCTCGAAAATCTTTCCGATAAAACGGTGCAAAAAGTTTACGACACTTCAAAGGCTGAAATTTCCAAAAACTTCTACGCCTCGTCAAAGGATTATACGGCAAAGCAGGAAAACGGAGTTCTTCATATCAATAAAAGCACCGACCCCCAAAAAACTGGCCAGTTGAAGTTTTTTATAAATTCAATGAGCGTGAAAAAAGGCGTAAAATATAAATTTACGCTATCGGTAATATACGCGACACAAGGGTCTATCGACATCGTCGCGTTTACCAACCCGATGAAAATAATCGGCGTATCGTACAAACCAACATTTTTGGCGCAACAGAAATTGGCGGCCGACCGCGGGGTTAATTTTGTCAGCGTGGGACTTCCATTGATGTGGGACGAAGACAAACGCGACATTTATATCGGCATTTACGACAGACTTCTTGAAAATCTCATAAAGACAAATCCCAATGTCAGAATTTTCCCCCGCTTGGGTTTGGAACCGTCCGCCGACTGGTATGCGAAAAATAAAGAGCACGTAATGTGCAATTACGACGGTACCGAAACCACGAGGTATACGCGGGATTTTGTCCGAATTAAGGAAAGGTTTGTGTCGATATCGAAATATCGTGAAGACGCCTCGAAAGTGTTGAGGCGCACGCTCGACTATATCGAATCGAAATACGGCAAATACTTTTTCGTCTACCACCCCGCCGCGATGGCGACCGGCGAGTGGGCTTATCAGGGATGGAACAGCAAAATTCCCAACGGATACGACAAGTTTACCCTTCAGGCATGGAAGAATTGGCTCGTTAAAAAGTACGGCGACAATGCAACTCTGCAAAAAAAATAGAACAGACCCGATGTTACATTTGAAACCTTGAAACCGCCGACATATGCGGAGCGAATGGAAATAGACAATCTTATAAATCCTGAGTTGTACCGGAATGTAGTTGATTTCCACTTGTTCTTGCAGGAGGAAGTCGCCGATACGCTGTTGACGTTTGCAAAAGTCATAAAAGAGGCCACAAACAATAAAAAACTCGTAATAGCGTTTTACGGATACGGATTTGAATTGGCGGGGTCAAATCAATCATGCGCGTCTTCCGGACACTATTGCGTTAGAAAGCTTCTAAATTCAAAATATATCGACATTCTGTCTTCGCCGATTTCGTATAGCGACAGGGGCAAGGGCGGGACAAAAAAGACAATGAGCGCCTCCGAAAGCTGCACGCTCGCGAATAAGGTATGGTGCGACGAAGACGACAACCGCACGTATTTGGTCTGGACTTCCGGCTCTCCGCTTCCGGCGGTCGATAAAAACCAGCAAACGCAAAAAGACTCCATCGACGTTATGCGCCGCAATGTATCGCAGGAGATTATTTGCAATCATACGTCATGGTGGATGGATCTCTTCGGGGCGGGGTGGTATGAAGATCACGAAATTTGGGCGCAAGTGGACGTTGTCAAAAAAACGGAAATAGACACTATAAAAAATCCGAAAAAGTTTGAACCCGACGTCGCTCTTATTTACGACGAAACTTCGATGTGCCATGTCGGCCCCAAATCTCATTTCTTTGCCGGCCCTCTTCTCGGCGCGTCGCGCAACAGAATGAATCAAATAGCCGTGCCCTACGGGCAATATCTCTTGGACGATATTCTTGAAAAACGCGCAACCCCCAAATTGAACGCCTATCTTTGCTGTTTTGCATTGGACGCGGCTCAGCGCGAAAAAATGAGAAATGCCGCGCAAAATTCGGCCTCGATTTTTGCCCATTCGGTTGGCATTGTCGATTTGGACAAAAATAAATTTTCGCTTGAAGCGGTAGAGCAGGCTACCGGTTTCAAAGTGAAATACGCGCAGAAGGGAATATCCGTGCATATCGTTCCCACTGAAGAAGGGAAAAAGGCGGGAATTGAGCCCTATGGGAATCCGCATCATATTGTGAACCCTATGTTGGAAGTAGTTCCGCAAAAGGGCGATGTTGTTTTGGGCACATACACAAACGGAGCTCCCGCATTGGTGATGCGCATGAACGGCAAATATCCGCAATTTTTCAGCGGAGCAAATTCCGTTTCAGACAAGGTGTTTAAGTACGCCTGCCAAAAGGCTGGAGTCCATTCCTATACCGACAAGGAAGCGGCCGTTTTTGCGAACGGCGCATATGTGTCTTTGACCGCGGTGCAAGACGGTATTTATACGGTAGATTTGAAAACGAATGAAACGGTATATGACGTGTTTACCGACAAGCCCATCGGAAAGGGGCTCGTGTTTAAATTCGATTTGAAAAAAGGAGGCGTAAAGTTTTTCAGAATCGGACAGGGCAACAAATAGTTCTTAAAGCTTGGCGTTTAAAGGCGGGATTTTTTTTAATCCCGCCTTTTTTTGAATTGGTCAAGGAATAACGCCTTGATAAAAAAAGGAGATTGTACCTCTTGCACAATCTCCGTTCTCTTTCTGTTTTACCGGCGGCTAATCCTATCGGCAATCGACAAGCTTGCCGGCGACGGCCGCGTGTGCGACCATCAACGGGCTCATCAGTATTGTGCGTCCGGTAGGGCTGCCTTGGCGTCCCTTGAAGTTGCGGTTGGAGGTCGAGGCGCAAAGCTGGTCGCCTACGAGCTTGTCGTCGTTCATGGCAAGGCACATCGAACAGCCCGCCTGTCTCCATTGGAAACCGGCGTCTCTGAATATCTTGTCGAGCCCCTTTTCGCGGGCGATGGCGTCCACTATTTGCGAACCCGGAACGGCCAGCGCTTTTACTCCCGCGGCGACCTTTTTGCCTTTGAGATATTCCGCCGCCTCTTCAAAGTCGGAAAGTCTGCCGTTTGTGCATGAGCCTATAAACGCCACGTCGATTTTTGTTCCCGCAATCGGCGTATTTTCTTTCAGCTTCATATAGCCGAGCGCGTCGACCGCGTCTTTGCGCTGGGTTGGGTCGGCGATAGTTTTCGGATCGGGAATGTTTTCGTCGATGAAAACCGCCTGTGCGGGATTTACGCCCCAAGTTACAGTCGGCGCAATTTCCGAGCCTTCAAAATTTACGATGTCGTCGTATTCGCAGCCTTCGTCGGAGGCTACGGTCTTCCAATACTCCACCGCCTTGTCGAAATCCGCGCCTTTGGGCGCGTAGGGACGGCCTTTGAGATAGGCAAAAGTCTTTTCGTCGGGATTGATATAGCCGATTCTCGCGCCGCCTTCGATGGCCATATTGCAGACGGTCATTCTGCCTTCCATCGACATATCGTCGAACACTTGTCCGCCGAATTCGTAGGCGAAACCGATTCCGCCGTTTACGCCGAGTTTGCGTATGATATGAAGCGCGACGTCCTTCGGCGTTACGCCTTTTGACAGCTTTCCGTTCACGTTGACGCGGCGGACTTTCAGCTTCTTGAAAGAAAGAGTTTGCGTGGCGAGAACGTTGCGAACTTGGCTCGTTCCGATGCCGAAGGCGATTGCGCCGAAAGCGCCGTGGGTCGCCGTATGGGAGTCGCCGCAAGCGACGGTCATTCCGGGGTGAATCAATCCCTGTTCGGGCATAACGACGTGTATAACGCCTTGTTTTCCGGTTGTGGAGTCGAAGAAAGTGATGCCGTTATCCTTGCAGTTCTTGCGGATTGCCGTAAGCATTTCGTATGCGGTCGCACTTTTGTAGGGTTCCGAGCGGTCGTCCGTCGGGATTATATGGTCTACTGTGGCGTATGTGCGCGAGGGATATTTTACGGGAAGCTTGAGCGTGCGGAGCATACCGAACGCCTGGGGACTCGTCACTTCGTGAAGCAGGTGCGTGCCCACAAGCAGCTGTGTCGAGCCGTCGGCCAATTCTCTGACGGCGTGTTTTTCCCAAACTTTTTCAAAAAGCGTTTTTTTCATATGTTGCGATTCAAGTGTTTTAAAAAAATCGGCGCGGAATTCGTCGATGAATCGGAAAATATCCGAACAAAGATGAAGTCCGCGCCGTGCGAATAAATTCTATTAATCTACGAGCGAACCGTCGAGGTCTTCGTTTGAATAGACGTTTTGAACGTCCTCCAAATCGTCGAGCGCATCGGTGAGCTTTACGATTTTCTTTGCCAATTCGGGGTCGGTGATGACCGTTTCGGAATTCGGAATCCATGCGAGTTCCGAGTCTTCGGTTTCGATTCCGGCCTTTTCGAGAGCTTCGCCCACCGCGTTGAATGCGGAAATGGGGCAGAGAACTTCAAAATACTCGCCGTTGTTGCGGATATCTTCCGCGCCCGCGTCGAGCACGACTTCCATCAATGCGTCTTCCGAAGCCTTTTCGGAATTGATGATGAACTGGCCTTGTTTGGTAAAGTTGAATTGGAGCGCGCCGGGAGTCGCAAGGTTGCCGCCGTTCTTTGTGAAAGTGCTGCGAACGTCGCTTGCCGCGCGGTTCTTGTTGTCGGTTGTCACTTCGACGATAATGCCGATTCCGCCGGGGCCGTATCCTTCGTAAATGAGTTGCTCGTAAACTACGCCGGGGAGTTCTCCCGTACCTTTTTTTATTGCTCTATCGACGTTGTCGGCAGGCATATTGGCGGCTTTCGCTTTCATTAAAAGCATACGCAAACGCGCATTTGTTGCGGGATCTCCGCCTCCGTCTTTTGCGGCGAGCGTCAAATCCTTGCTCAAAGAGCTGAAGATTTTACCTCTTTTTGCATCGACGGCGGCTTTATGTCTTTTAGTTGTTGCCCATTTACTGTGACCGGACATTTGTTTTTCTCCTGTTTATTTAGAGTGTTATTTTTATATCACATTTCTACTCTTGAAAAGTGAAATTAAGCCTTATAGACCCGATATTTTCAAGCATTATTTTTTTACCGCTTCTTCGGCGTCGAACGTCCTCCGGGGTTCTTTTTGCGCTTTTCGTACATCGTTCCCTTGAGCCTGTCCTCTTTCGCCTTTTCCTTTGCCTTGCGGGCGTCTTCGGCGGCTATGCGCAGGCGTTCTTTTAACGGAAGCTTGTTGAAATCCTCGCCTCTTTTCTGCTGCGCCGCTTGCGCCTGCTCCATCGCCATCTGCATTTTCTGCATAAACGACGGCTTTGTGCGTTTCTTTAAGACAACCTTGTCTTTGCCGCGGCGGATAATCAAAGCCTGCAATATGCCGAGCAGACTCTGGACGAGCCAGTAGAGAACGAGTCCCGACGGGAACGTATAGAAGAAAACAAGCATTATTACCGGCATCAGTTTGAACATCATCGCCTGCGTCTTGTCGGTCGAGGGCGTCGGCGTGATGTGCATCTGGATAAATGTCACGAGGGCGTTTAGCAGCGGCAATATGTGCAGCGGTATTCCGAATATGCTGGGCACGCTTTCGAGCGTGTCGGGAAGGGAAAGATCCTTTATCCAAAGGAAGTGCGCGAAACGGATTTCGCACGAAGTTTGAAGCATATAGTAAAGCCCGATGAAAATCGGAATTTGAATCAGAATAGGCAGGCAGCCCGCAAGCGGATTTATGCCGTATTCGGAATATATCTTCATCGTTTCCTGCTGGATACGCTTGGGGTCGTCCTTGAATTTTTCCTTGATTGCCTTGATTGGCTCCTGCATCTTCGCCATTCTTTGCGCCGATTTGATTTGAATCGACGTGAGCGGCCAAAGCAGTCCGCGGACGATGAGCGTAAGAATGATAATCGACCAGCCCCAACTCCAGTCGGGGGAGACTATTTGAACCCATGAGTTAATCCAGACAAGGAGTCTCGACAGCGGGCGGCTGACGAAACCGAACCAGCCGTAATTCATTACCTCCTCCTGCGATGCGCCGAGCGAGGCGAGAGCGTCAAGCTCCTTTGGCCCGACGTAGAACGAGCCGCCGATTTTCCACGTCTTGCCGGCGTCGATTGTTCCCGTATGGAAACCGATAAAGCCGGCGATGGAATTTTTCATGTATTTGTCGTCGGTTTTGAAATCCGTTTTGAGCGGGATTGCGAAACCGCTGTCGGCCTTTATGTTTTCGGGCGTGAAAACAGACGCGAAGAATTGGTTTTTTACCGAGCCCCAGCTTGCGTCTTCTACCGTAATTTTTTCGTAAGCCTTTGCGCTCGACTTCCCTATGCCGAGAAATCCGTCGCTGTTTATGAACGAGCTTGAACGGAGAAAGTGGGAGCTTCCGTTATAGAGAAGAAACGCGAGGTTGCTGCCGTAGACGTCGCTTGCCGTGGGGGGGACTGCGCCGAGGCAGAGATAGACCTCTTCGAGCGGAAGCGGATTTTTTGAAAGGTTTTCGATTTGCGTCGTCACGCCGAGGGTGTATTTCGTATAGTCGTTTTTACCCGAGGTAATCAAGGCGTACGTGCGCGTGATTTTCATTTTTCCTGCTTCCACGTATTCGTAGGAAACGGTGTCCTTCGATTTCGCCGAAAGCGAGAACATTCTGAGGAAGGGCGAGGGCAGGTCGCTCGACGGGTCGAAGAATGCGAGGCACATCGCGGGAATAGCCCCCTTGACCTTGTTGAATACGAACGGGTCGGAAGTTTCCTGACTGTCGGCGTATTTTAGAATCTCGACGTCGGCGATTGCGCCGCCTTTGTTTGTGAAATTTACGGCGAGATTTTCGTTTCGTAAAGTGCAGAGCTCCTCTTTGACGTTTTGGTCGGAAGATTTTGCCGCCTCGGCGAACCTTTGTTCGACGACTGATTTCGGCTTTTCCGAAGGTTGCGCGCTTTGGACTGCGGCCGCCGTTTGGCGCTGTGCGCGCATTGCGGCGGCGTCCTTCGTGGTGGAGTCGTACATGAAGTAGAATGCCGCCATGATAAGCAGCACTCCTATGATTGTATTTTTCTTATCCATCTTTATAAATGAAAGACAAACTAATTATCGAATGAGTCGGATTCGTCAACTTTGTTTTGCGAAAATAGTTTTTTCCAGCAAAATTTTTTCGGGACAAAGTCGAGGCCTCCGCTGCATAGGGGGTTGCACCTGAAGATTCTGCACGCGCCCATAATAACGCCTTTTATAGCCCCGTGTCTTTCTATTGCCTGCATCGCGTATTCGGAACAGGTGGGGTAGAAACGGCAGCCGCTGCCCGGAATTATGTGCAGAATCGGGGAAATCGCAATTTGATAGAAGCGAATCAGAAGCCAGAACGGGGTTGCAAGCAATCCTCGGGGCATCTTCTTATTTTTGGGCATCTTCTATTATTTTATTTGCGGCGTCGGAAAATTTTTCGAGAAGTTTCGCATAGCCGAACTTGGAATATCCGCGCCTTACAAATACGAGAATGTCGCACGGCGTCTTGAAATGCGGTGCGCATTCGCGGAATATCGCGCGAAATCTTCTCCGCGCGGTATTGCGTTCCACGGCGCAACCGACTTTTTTGCTCGTTACAAGGCCGAGCCGCGATTGCGTGTTTTCCGGACGCGGCAGGCAATAAAAAACGAAGGCGGAACAATCCGCCTTCCTTGAATTTTGTTTTAAAAAAGCAAAGTCATTCGCAAGCCGCACCCTGTTTTCTTTTCCGAAACGCACGACCGCGAAGGGGTTTATTTCGTTACAAGGCGCTTGCGACCCTTTTGTCTGCGAGCGGCGATGACGGCCTTGCCGCCACGAGTTTTATTTCTTGCGCGCCATCCGCAACGGCGGGCGCGTTTTAATTTTGAAGGTCTATATGTAGGATTCATCGTTGTGTCTTTATAAAATTATTAAATTTGTCTTATGAAATTCGATTTTTCGTTTCTGTCAACAAATATTTTCATTCTTTTATTTTTCCGCATTTTCGCGGCTTGTCTTTCCGAGGGTTATGATTGCCACGGCGATTATTATTAGGGCTATTCCGACGGCCAAGTTCGGCGAAAATCCCTCGCCCAAAAAAAACACGCTTACGGCCACGGCTGTTACGGGTTCGAGAGCCCCGAGTATCGCGGCTATTGTGGGGCCCGCGTATTTTATGGAATAGGCGATTGCCGTTATGGAAACGGCGGTCGGGAAAATTATTAGGCCAACGACGTTTTCAATCTGAACGTCTCCGACGGGCAGCCGCAGCCCTCCCGACAGCGCCGCTTTTGCGAACGCGGCGGCGGAGGCGAAGGCGAGGGCGTAAAACGTAAGCTTCAAGCTGTCGAGTTTCGCCGCGCTCGTAACCTTTATTATCACCATGTAAACGGCGTAGGACAGCGCCGAGAGCATTATGAAGAACGCGCCGAGCAAATCGAAAGTGCTTTCGCTTTCGTCGAGCGAAAGAAACGCGACGCCGATAGTAGAAAGAATTATCGACATCGGCAAGCGGCATTTTCGCAATGTGGAAATGTCCCCCATCGAGGCCTTGCCGCTTTATTTAAAAACA
>JABLTK010019670.1_pt1 | contig 20410 bp, 15 predicted proteins | sample 7160131 | NCBI WGS metagenome assembly JABLTK01 (sample SAMN14651221, study PRJNA627086) | human gut metagenome | isolation source: feces | host: Homo sapiens
ACTGATTCAATCGTTGTCAGATTTTACTCTTGAATTTTTATGCATAGCAAGGAATAACCTGACGCGAATAGCGAGCTATTTAAGGAAGGTTATGACGAAGCTATGTATAAAAAATTCTTGTAAAATCTGACTCTGCGATTGAATCAGCGTTTCCCTAGCATCGCCATGATTTATACTCCGCGGCGCTTCTAATTTTTATGCGCCGCACCACCACTCCTAACTCCTCACTCCTAACTGGCGAGTAGAGCTTTCGCACGCACTCAAGGGACAACACGCCCCACGGACTACCCCTGAACCCTGAACCCTGAACCCGCAAGCGATTTTATGATTTCTTTAATTCCCGGCGATACGCCATACACACTATATTTATACTACTTATATATGTCTCATTATATATCCCTGAGTGTGCTATAATATAGCGTAGGCTTATTTGCCTTAACGGAGGAATCATGATATCGATCGTAACACCTGTATATAACGAAGATGGCAATGTCGTCTATTTCCATGACGAAGTGACGAAAGTCATGCAGACGCTGGATATGGACTACGAGATCATCTACGTCAATGATGGCTCGAAGGATCGCACCGACGAGCTGATCCACCAGCTGGCAGCCGGAGACCCGCATGTGCGGGCGCTGACCTTTGCACGCAATTTCGGTCACCAGATCGCCATCACCTGCGGCATGGACTTTGCCGTCGGAGACGCCGTCATCACGATGGATGGCGACATGCAGCACCCACCGGCGCTCATCCCGAAGCTCATCCAAAAGTGGCAGGAAGGCTATGACATCGTACAGACCATCCGTACCGCGACAGAAGATGCCGGCCCCATCAAGAAGCTGACCTCGGCAGGCTACTACGCAGTGATCAATTCCATTTCAAACTCGCCCGTCGTCCCGGGCGGCTCCGACTTCCGCCTGATGGATCGCAAAGCGCTCGATGCCTTTCTGCGTTTCCGTGAGCATTCCCGCTTCATCCGCGGCATCGTAGGCGGCCTTGGCTTCAAGCAGTGTAACATCGAATTTGAAGCGCCTGCCCGCCACGCCGGTGTCTCGAAATTTTCCATGAAAAAAATGCTGCACTTCGCGATGGACGGCATCATCACGAATTCCACCCTGCCGCTGCGTGTGGCATTCTATCTGGGTGTCTTCGCGGCCGTCGCAGGCATCCTTCTCATCCTTCATGTCCTCTACTGCGTCATGATGGACGAAGCTGTCCCCGGCTGGGCGACTATGACCATCCTCATCGCCATCTTCGGCAGCTTGAATCTCATGGGCCTCGGCATCATCGGCGAATACCTCGGGCGTATGTTTGAAGAGACCAGAAACCGCCCCCTCTACTGGCTCTCCGACGACACCGCCGCCCATCTCGATAATCCCTATCGCATGAGTCATAAGAAAGAGTGACTGGGGACTAGTAGCTAGGGATTAGGGTCTAGGGATTAGACGTTAGACGTCAGACATCAGACGTCTGCCCTTCGGGCATCGCCACTATGTATACTCTGTGGCGCTTAGATCCTTCGACTCAGTTCTCATACTTCAGATAAGCCATTTTCTAGGGAAACACTGATTCAATCGTTGTCCGACTTGGCTCTGCGATTTAATCAGCGTTTCCCTAACATACGACGTTTTTCTCCGCTCAGGATGACGAAATGCGCCGCACCACCCCCTTTGAACCTCTTGGACCTATAGAACCCGCTCCCCCTCTTTCATACGAGATCAAGGGGCAGCACGCCCCGCGGGCTGCCCCTTCCCATTCCATTTTTCCGAAAGGAGACCTCCTCTTGTCCAATACATCCTTTTTTGAAAGTGAATTGTTTTCCGAACTGACAGAAGACCTGCACCAGTCTTCGCGTTTTACTGCGACGTACCGCATCGCAGCTCCCACCTATGAAGAAGCGAAGAAGATCGCCTTCGCCATCGCCGTCGAGCAGACGATCGAATGTCCTTACGAGCTGGTAGACGGCACTCCGATCGCTGACACCATCGTCGGCCAGATCGAAGATCTGAAAAAGGCAGAAGCCGGCGCATACTATGCGACGATCTCCTATGAGCCGGAGGCTGTCGGTGATGAGATGGCCGAGCTCCTCAATATGCTTTTCGGAAATACGAGCCTGCAGCCCGGCGTCCGCCTCATGTCCTTCGAACTGCCCGAGACCATGTACAACAATTACCCGGGCCCGCGTTTCGGCAGAAGCGGTCTTCGTGACCTCTGCGGCGTGCCGCGCGGTCCGATCTTCATGTCAGCCATCAAGCCGCTCGGCAGATCTCCGAAGGAGTTCGCGCAAATGGTCTATGACCTCGCGCTCGGCGGCTGCCCCATCATCAAGGATGACCACAGCCTCATGGACCAGCGCTATGCGCCTTTCAAAGAACGTGTCCTCCAGTGCGTCATGGCGCTTGCAGATGCCAAAGAGAAAACCGGCAGGAAAAGCATGTACATCGCCAACTGTACCACAGATGGTCTGGGCTTCCTCGAGCGTGCCTATCAGGCCAAGGAGATCGGGGCTGACGGCATCATGGCCGCCCCTGCCATCACCGGCTTCACCATGATCCGTGATCTCGCACGGGATCCGGACTTCGGCCTGCCGATCTTCCTGCACCCCTGCTTCTCCGGTCCGCAGGTCCTCTCGCAGGATGCGGGCATTTCCCCCTTCTGCTACTATGGCCAGCTCTCCCGACTCGCCGGCGCAGATGCGGTCATCTTCACCAGCTTCGGCGGCCGCTTCTCCTTCTCGCAGGATACCTGCCAGAAGATCGCAGAAGGCACCGAGTCGAAGATGGCAGACCTTCGAGCAAGCTTCCCTGTCCCCTCCGGCGGCATGCGCTGGCAGCTCTTCAAGGAAATGGTCCGCATCTACGGTCCCGATACCATCTTCCTCGTGGGCGGCGCTCTTCAGACAGAAGGCCCCGACCTCACCGCGAATACGAAATTCTTCCTCGAAAAGCTCGCGGAAGCGGCGGGAGAGAAGTGACTAGTGACTGGTAGCTAGGGATTAGGGATTAGGATCCCCCAAACTGAGGAATGCTATTAAGTTAAGCGGCAGAACGTTCTTGGCTCCCCATCGGGGAAGCAAGACGTTACGTAGCTAACGATTTCCTTAACTTAATGGCATTACCTAGAGGGGAAGGCGGCGATACGAGAATACCATCTTCTAAAAAAGGCGGCGAAGCCGCCACGAGAGCCCTGAACCTTGAACCCTGAACCGAATGAAAGCAAAGCAAAAAGGAGCTGTGAAGAAATGCGGATTCATTTCTTCACAGCCCCTTTTTTTATTTCCGTCCCTTCCACGCAAGGACCCAGGATAAGGCAAAAGCCACAGCGAGCATGGCAGAAAAGAGATGAAGCGTCGCTGCATAGCCCCCCGTCGTTTCCTTCATGAAAGAAAGGAGAAGCGGCCCGGCGACACCTGCCATGCCCCAGGCGGTCAGGATGGAGCCGTGGATGGAGGCGAGCTGCTTCACACCGAAGAGATCGGAGAGGAAGGCAGGCATGCAGGAGAAGCCGCCGCCGTAGCAGGAGATCACGGCGAGTACCAGTATCTCGAAGAGAAGCGCATCACTGACATGGGCAAGTGCATAAAAAGCGAAGACCTCGAACGCAAAGAAGATCATGTAGGTCACGCCGCGACCGATCCAGTCGGAGACAGATGCCCAAAGGATACGGCCGGCGCCATTCACGATGCCGATGATACCGACAAGGGAGGCTGCCTCGGCCGCGCTCATGCCGATGATCTCCTGCGCCATGGGCGAAGCCACGGCAAGAAGGCCGATGCCGCAGGTGATATTCGTGAAGAAGATCCACCACAGCACATACCATTTCCATGTGTGCATGGCCTCTTTGCGCGTGAGACCTTTGACCTGATCTGTCTTTTCCCCCTCCTTTCGGATCTCTTCCTCAAGCACCTCTTCCAAAAGCATCGGGATCTCACCCTTCCTCGGCGGCCGGATGTAGGAGGCGGAAAGGATCATGACCAGCGCATAGGCAGCGGCGAGGATGAGGAAATTCTCCGTGAGCCCGAAGCGATCGACAAGATAGCGCATGGCAGGGCCTGCGATGAGCGCTGCGAAGCCGAACCCCATGATCGCCAGCCCCGTTGCAAAACCACGATGCCGGGGAAACCATTTCACAAGCGTAGAGACAGGCGTGATATAGCCCGTGCCAAGACCAATGCCCCCGATGGCTCCGTAGAAGAGATAGAGCAGGAAAGCGGACTGATAGTGAACCGCCGCCGCTGTCCCAAGGAGACCCGTACTGAAAAAGACGGCAGAGACCATCCCGCTCTTGGACGGCCCCAGCCGCTCGACCAGAGGGCCTAAGAAGCCTGCCGAAAGCCCCAGAAACAGGATCGCGATCGAGAAGGCCCAGGTGGTCGCGGAAAGCGAGAGCCCCATCGTCTCCATCACAGGGCGCGTCAGGACGCTCCATGCATACACACTTCCGATAGACATGTGGATCCCCACGGCCGTCAGAGCAGTGAGCCAGCGATTTCTTTTCATCAAAAAATCCCTCCATTTTGGAAATGAAGGGAAATCCGCACGCTCCCGTCTCTGCGATGCCATTTAGCAGGCATCGCAGGGAAACGAAAACCGCCTGAGCAGATTTCCCTGCCCAGACGGTCGGCTTTTTCATGAGGCCTGCAGTCCACGTGGTTCATTCCACCTATTTCCGTCAGTTCCGCGGCTCATCTATATTGTATATCTAGCCTAGCATGGATACGAGAGATTGTCAATGGGAAGCGTCCCCCCGAAAACATCTTCTCCCTCCGATCAAGAGGCGCGCACGGGACATCCCTGGCCAATGCCATTTGCCAGTTTCTTATTTTTTAATGAAAACCGCCCTCCAGAACTTCATCATCCTCTATGCATCATATGCATGGGATACCTGCCTTTTTCGTATTTTGTTTGCCGATTGTGCAATACAAACTGTACGGTATGATATCATTTATATGTCATAATGCCTAATTTTATCGGAAAATTCGCAGATTCTCCGTATCCCCATACCCCCTATGGGTATCTTCACATGTTTCATTTAATATTTATTGTCATGTATAAATATTTGTACTAATTATTTGTTTACCTGTTATAATTTATATGATATAATTTGTAAGAAGTAGTAAGGAACTGCTAAACAACAAGAATACGACCTCATGTTCTGCCGCTTCTGCCTTATTCTTTTTAAAGAGTAACCTGGGAAACCACTCTTCATCTGTTATCATTAAGCCAACAAGGTCCCCTTCCCGACCTTGTTTTTTGATACCTTTTTTCAAGAGCCATCGAAAGTGACGGGTTCGTAAGAGCCGGCGAAGAGCTCTCTCCTCGCCGCCGCGTGAGACAGCGAAAAGCGGCTCTACCGTCACATCGGCAGGGGAAAGACACAGATGATAAAATCCCAGTCTTTATACCATTTTATATTATCAAGAAATTGGAGATGATGAGTTTGTCAATGAAGCAGCTTGGGATGCGATTGGGCGAGATGGTTCTCGTCTTGATCGGCATCAGCTTCATTACCTTCTGTCTGATCATGCTCGCTCCGGGTGACCCCGTTAGGCAGATGATCGCCGGTAATGAAGATATTATTGTTAGTCAGGTAGAGATCGACGCACTCCGCCATGAACTGGGTCTGGATAAGCCGTTCCTTCTGCAGTACCTGGACTGGCTCGGCAGAGTCGTACAGGGTAATTTTGGTTTCTCCTTCATGATGAAGAAGCCGGTCATTGATGCAGTCATGGAAGCCCTCCCTGCATCCGTCATTCTGGCGCTGGCCTCCTCCCTCTTCATGCTGGTCTTCTCCATTCCGCTCGGCATTTATACCGCTGTCAAGCAGAATACCTGGTTTGACTACCTCGTCCGCGGCTGCACCTTTGCCGGTGTCTCCGTCCCGAACTTCTGGATGGGCCTCATGCTCCTTTGGATCTTCGCACTGAAGCTTTCCCTCTTCCCGATCGTCGGCGGTTCGATTTCGCTGGAAAATCTGATCCTTCCGATGTGCACCTTGGGCATCGTCATGGCATCGAAATACACCCGTCAGGTCCGTGCCACGGTGCTCGAAGAACTGCATCAGGACTATGTCATGGGCGCACGTGCCCGCGGCCTCTCGGAAAGCCACATCCTCTGGCGTGAAGTCCTGCCGAATGCCCTCCTCCCGCTGGTCACCCTCTTCGGTCTGGCCTTCGGCTCTCTTCTGGGCGGTGCCGCTGTCGTAGAAATCGTATTTTCCTGGCCGGGTCTGGGCTACATGGTCGTACAGGCCATCACCTACCGTGACTTCCAGACCGTACAGGCCATCGTTCTCTGGATCGCTTTCATGTACATGATGATCAACCTCATCGTCGACCTGTCCTACAACCGTCTCGATCCAAGACTCAGAAAGGGAGGTCACTGATATGGAAAGCTTAGTCAAAGGCTTCAAAGAAAATAAAGCCTTCCGCTTCACCTCTCTTCTGGTCGTCCTTCTTCTGGCGATCACATTCCTTGCTCCTGTCATCGCTCCTTATGACCCGCTCTCCGCTGTCATGAAGGATGCGAACCAGGCACCGTCTGCGGCGCATCTCTTCGGCACAGACAAGCTCGGACGTGACGTACTCTCCCGTATCCTCTACGGCGCGAGCTACTCCCTGACCTCCGTCATCGCCCTCGTCGCCTGCATCTTCGTCGTAGGCACCACGATGGGCATCATTTCCGGATACTTCGGCGGCATCGTCGATATCGTCATCATGCGTATCGCTGATATGATGATCTCCTTCCCGGGCGTCATCCTTGCGATCGCCATCGCCGGTATCATGGGCGGCTCCCTCATCAATGCAATGATCGCACTGACTGCGGTCACATGGACCAAGTATGCCCGCCTCTCCCGTTCCATGGTCCTCAAGATCAAGCGCCGTGAATTCGTCGATGCGGCTGTCGTATCCGGCGGTTCCTCAGTGCATATCCTCTGGATCCACATCCTTCCAAACATTCTCCCGCTCATGGTCATCACCGCGGCTGCTGATATCGGCGCCATGATGATGGAGCTTGCCGGACTCTCCTTCCTCGGCTTCGGCAGCCAGCCGCCGGCTCCGGAATGGGGCCTCATGCTGAATGAAGGCCGTCAGCAGCTCCAGACAGCTCCATGGCTGATGTTCTTCCCGGGTCTCTCCATCTTCATCACCGTCGTCGTCTTCAACCTTTGGGGCGACTCCCTCCGCGATGTCCTTGACCCAAGAAATGAAGGATAAGGTTCAGGGTTCAAGGTGGCGGCTTCGCCGCGAATATATATGAGGCGATGCCCGAAAGTGGTATTTAAGTCACTAGTCACCAATCCCTAATCCCTAGCCACAAGACACTTGTCACTCACTCATGTTTATTCCCATTATTTTTTATATCATTTAACCGAAAGGAAGCGTACACGATGAAATCTATTTACAAAAAAGGTGCCCTCTTTGCAGCAGCTGCTCTCATGGCTTTTGGTCTTTCCGGCTGCGGCGGTGACTCCGGCAATGCCTCCAAAGGTCCGAAGGACACCCTGACTGTCGGCGTTACGAACTTCGCAGACAGCCTCGAACCGACCGACAACTACTTCGGCTGGCAGGTCATGCGTTACGGCATCGGTGAATGTCTCGTTCACTTCGATGACAAGATGAATGCAGAACCATGGGTCGCTGAAAGCTGGAAAGTCTCTGACGACAAGATGTCCTGGACCTTCAAGATCAAAGACATTAAATTCTCCAACGGCACCCCGGTCACCGGCGAAGCTGTCAAGAAATCCATTGAACGTACCTTCGCAAAAGCACCGCGTGCGAAAGCGATGTTCGAACTCGACCACATCACCGCTGACGGCCAGAACGTCACCATTTACACCAAGAAGCCGGTCGCTACCCTCCCGGGCATGCTTGGCGATCCGCTCTTCATCATCGTTGATGTCGCTTCCGACGGCAAAGTAGACTTTGCAAAACAGGGTCCGGTCTGCACCGGTCCATACATGGTCAAGTCCTTCTCCAAAGCAAAGACCGAACTCGATGCAAACCCGAACTATTACGCAGCTGTTCCATTCAAGCACACCATCGTCAACACCATCGACGACCCGAATACCCGTGCTATGGCTCTGCAGAAGGGTGAAATCGATATCGCTGTCAACGTAGCACCTGGCGACATGCAGCTCTTCTCCGACCAGAAGAAATTCACCACCTCCACCATTTCCTCCATCCGTGACGTACTCGCCCGCCTCTCCGTAAAAGAAGGCAAGCCGCTCGCTGATAAGAAAGTCCGTCAGGCACTGATCCAGTCCCTCGACCGCGACACCTACTGCAAGGTCCTCCTGAAAGACACCTTCACCCCAGGCGGCCCGCTCCTTCCACCGTCCCTTGACTTCGGCTTCGATGAACTCAGCAAATCCTATCCGGATAAGACCAATGTAGAAAATGCAAAGAAACTCCTCGAAGAAGCAGGCTGGAAAGATACCGACGGCGATGGCTATGTCGATAAAGACGGCAAGCCGCTCGAACTCGACTTCATCTTCTACTCCGGCCGTGCAGAACTCCCGCTCTTCGCAGAAGCTACCCAGTCTGACGCTAAGAAAGTCGGCATCAAAGTCAACCTGAAGAACGTCGACTACAACGTCCTCGACGGCATCGGCACCCGCGGCGAATATGACCTCCTGATCTCCAACGTCCTCTCCGAACAGGCTGGCGATCCGGAAGTCTTCATCAACATGTACTGGAAGACCAACACCAACGGCTCCAACCCGCAGAACGGCTCCGGCTACTCCAACCCTGAATACGATGCACTCTCCGATCAGCTGGCTTCCGAATTCGACCCGGCTAAGCGTAGAGACATCATCATCAAGATGCAGAAGATCATCCAGGATGACGCTGCGACCCTCGTCTTCGGCTACCCGCAGACCAATATGATCTCCAGCAAAGCCGTAGAACATGCGGACATCAAACCGTGCGACTACTACTGGATCACCAAGGACATCACTCCAGCAAAATAATTTGTTTAGCCAGCAGTTTGCTCTAAGCAGTAGGCGGCCCGCCATTTGCGGTTTGCTGCCTACTGCTTACTGCTTACTATTTTTACAAGGAGACTTTCATGCTATTAGAAGTCAAAAACCTGGGAATTGCCTACGGCGACAAGCCCCCCATCGTTCAGGGCGTCACATTCAACCTGGATGAGGGCGAGATCCTTGCCATCGTCGGCGAATCCGGCTCAGGGAAAACCACTGTCATCCGTGCTATCCAGCACGTCCTGCCCGGCGGCGGTCATATAGCGGAAGGTCAGGTCATTCTTGAAGGCGAAGATACCCAGAAGCAGACTCCTGAAATGCATCGCGCACTCTGTGGCACAGACGTCTCCATGATTTTCCAGGACAGCGGCGCTATGATGAATCCGATCCGCACCATCGGCACCGAATTCCGTGAATTCCTCGCCGTCCATGGCATCAAGGACGACAAGGAAGCCCATGACCTGATGATTTCCATGATCGAAATGGTGCGCCTTCCGAACCCGGAGCACATCCTGAAATGCTATCCCTACGAGCTTTCCGGCGGTATGCGCCAGCGCGTCGGCATCGCTATGGCGATGGCCATGAAGCCTAAGCTCCTTTTGGCCGATGAACCGACCTCCGCTTTGGACGTCACAAACCAGGCCATCATCGTCAAAGAAATGATGAATGTCCGTGACGAGATGAATACCGCTATCATCATCGTCACCCACAACATGGGCGTATCCTGCTACATGGCGGACTACATCATGGTCATGAAGAAAGGCCGCGTCGTTGAATACGGCAAAGCAGAAGATGTCATTTATCACCCGAAGGAAGAATACACCCGTATGCTCCTTGCGGCGGTTCCGAAGATGGGAGGCGAAGACGCATGAAAAACTACGGAGAAGAAATCCTCCAGATGGTCGACATCTGCAAGGTCTTCGACCTCGGTGACGGCAAGAAGCTCCATGCAGCCGAAAATGTCAATGTCACCATCCACAAAGGGGAGACCGTCGGTATCGTCGGGGAATCCGGCTCCGGCAAGTCCACCCTTGCCAAGATGCTGACCCGTCTTTACCCCATGACCAGCGGGAAAATCATTTTCCACGGCAAAGACATCACCGATCTCAAAGGGGAAGCCCTACGCCAGCACCGCAAATCCATCCAGATGGTCTTTCAGGACCCCTCCACCGCTTTCAATCCGAAGCAGCGCGTCAAGGAGATCATCTGCGAACCGCTCGAAAACTTCGGCATGATCGATAAAAAGGATGTCGAAGCCAAGGCGAAGGAAATGCTCCGTCTGGTCGATCTTCCCGAAGATTTCGCCGATCGCTATCCGAACAACATGTCCGGCGGCCAGCGCCAGCGTATCGCTATCGCACGTGCTCTGGTCCTCGAGCCGGAGATCATCGTCTGCGACGAAGCCACCTCTGCTCTTGACGTATCCGTCCAGAAGACCGTCCTCGATCTGCTTGATCGTCTGCAGGAAGAGACCCACGTGGCCTACATGTTCATCTGCCATGACCTTGCTCTCGCAAACAGCTTCTGCGACAACATCGTCATCATGCAGCATGGCAAGGTCGTAGAAAAGATCCATGACCTCAGAGAAGCGAAGGATCCATACTCCAAGAAGCTCCTTGCTTCCGTCTTCACCATCGAAGAAGGAAAGAACAAGGTCCTTCCAGACGAGCTCTTCAACTAATCTCTGCATCATAAAACCGCCAGCCTTTCGGCTGGCGGTTTTTGATTGATGGGGACTAGTGACTAGTGACTGGTGACTAGTAGCTAGGGATTAGGTATTAGTGGCTAGGGATTAGGAGCTGGAAAGCGCTAATGCCACGAGAAATCCGTCGAAGCAGATTCCCTTATCCTAAGAATCCTCTCGTCTTCTCCGCTTCTACGACGCGGGAGAGGGCGAGCATGTAGGAAGCGAGACGATAGGTCACATGGTATTTCTCCTTCAATGCGTACACATCCTCATAGGCCTCGCGCATCTTTTTGGCAAGGCGCTCATTGTACTCTTCTTCCGTCCAGTAGTAGCCGGTACGGTTCTGTACCCATTCGAAATAGGAACCCACGACGCCGCCGACATTGCTCATGACGTCTGCGAGGACCTCGATCCCCTTCTCTTCGAAGTAGGCATCGGCTTCCTCCGTGGTCGGGCCATTCGCCCCTTCCAGGATGAGACGGGCTTTCACCTTGCCCATGGTCTTTTCATTCAGCTGGTTCTCCATCGCAGCAACGAAGATGACATCGACATCCTGCGCGAAAAGTTCGCTGTCGGGGATCATGACCGCCCCTTCCTCCGTATAGCCTTTGAGCGAGCGGCCGTGGCTGTTCGCATAGGTGTACATCGCTTCGATGTCAAGGCCGCTGTCCTTGTGCCAGGTGCCATTGATATCGCCAATGGTGGTGATCTTGACACCCTTCCTGTGCATGAGGAGAGAGCCGACAGAGCCGACATTGCCGAAGCCCTGTACGACCATGGTGAGATCCTTCATGTCCTTATGATTCTTTTCGCACCATGTTTCCAGCGTAAAGAGCAGACCGCGGCCCGTCGCTTCATTTCTGCCGAGAGAGCCGCCCACGGAAAGAGGCTTGCCGGTGACGACACCGGGCTCCCACTTGCCGGAGAGTGCTGTGTATTCATCGGCGATCCACGCCATGATCTGGCCATTCGTATTCACATCCGGCGCCGGTACGTCCTGATCCGGTCCGATGATGGGATAGATCTTTCTGATATAGCCGCGTGTCAGACGGGCGAGTTCGCGTGTGGAGAGTTTGTGCGGATCAACCTTGATCCCGCCCTTTGCGCCGCCATAAGGGATATTGCCGATGGCATTCTTGATGGTCATCCACGCGGCGAGGGCTTTGACTTCGTTTTCATCGGATGCGGGATGGAAACGGATGCCGCCCTTTGCTGCGCCTCGTGCGGTGGAGTGCTGTACGCGGTAGCCGGAGAAGACTTCGACATGCCCGTCATCCATCTGTATCGGGATGCTCACGGTGAGCTCGCGCTCCGGATAGCGGACAAATGCGTAGTCGCTCTCCCCGTAGCCTAGCACCTTCGCTGCCTTGTCGAGGATATGAAGCATGTTTTCATAAGGATTGTAGCTTGCCATTTTTGCCTCCAAAAGGAAATTGGTACCTTGTGCATTCTTAAACGCACATGAAAATCCATAGCTCTACTATATCACGTTTCTCACGCTTTGAGAACATGAGCGCATGCATGGATGAGTATTTGGCATAGCAACGCATTCATTATGATAAATTCATCATACAGAAATAAAATGCCGGTTCTCCTCGACCATGGATACAGGGCGAAAGAAATTCTGCAGGTTCCATGGGTTCAGGGTTCAGGGTTCAGGGTTCAGGGTTCAGGGTTCAGGGTTCAGGGTTGTGGTGGCGGCTTCGCCGCAAATATATATGAGGCGATGCCCGAAGGCCGGAGGGAAGACGTCAGATGTCTAATGTCTGATGCCCGAAGATCGTTTGAACTGCCGCTATCCTCATATCGTCAGCCTTCCCCTCGAGGGGAAGGTGCCCCGAAGGGGCGGATAGGGCACCGGCGGTATGCAAGAGGACGGGCTAACGCGGTAGCAGGTACATCTCGCTTGCGCTCGAAATGACGCTGTGAGAGACTCACCAGTCACTAGTCACTTAAGCATCCTAATCCCTAACCACTCATCCCTAGCTACTAGTCCCCAGTCACCAGTCACCAGCCACCAGTCACTAGCCACCAGTCACTAGCCACTAACCATCAAAAAAAGGAACCGCTTTCGCGATTCCCTTTTTTATTTCTTGAGTCCGCCGTGAAGTTTCATTTTCCTTTCGCGGCAGGCGGGGCAGTCTCCGCCCCCGCCGCAGCATCCACCGCCGCCGATGGTGGCATGATAGATGTGACGGCAGGCAAGAACGAAGAGGATGGCGATCACCGCCACCACGGCATAGACAGCGGGATTCATAGGAAGTCTCCTTTTGTGGAAACACGAATTAAATCGTTGTCGGATTTAATTCGTGTTTACTTATTTATTTTCGTAATCTGGTCTGGATGGATTCAGGGTTAGCCCCTGGGGCGGCCCGCCCCTTGATTACGTTTGAAAGCCTCGATGGAATGAGAAATGAGATATGCGAAATGGTGGTGCCAGTCACTAGTCACTAGTCACCAGCTCCCCTTACGCTTTTGCAGCAGCGTCTGCGGAGATTTCTTTTTCCTTCGGAGCCGGACGGCAGATGAAGTAGAGGACAAGGAGGCAAAGGACGATGGCGATGCCCTGAGAGAGGCCGAAGGCAGCGCCGTAGAAGAGCCAGCTGCCCAGATTATAGGCTACGAAAGCCATGCCATAGCCGAGCACGACCTGGAAGCCGATAGCGATAGCCGCCCATTTGCGGTCGCCCATTTCTCTGGCGATGGTCGCGATCGCAACGACGCATGGCGGGTCAAAGAGGTTCAGGATCATGTAGGAGAAGGCAGCGATCGGGGTGAACATATTCGCAATGCCGGCCATGATCTCTTCGTCCTCTGCTTCTGCTGCGACGCCATTCAGGACAGCCAGGGTACTCATTGCATTTTCCTTGGCCATTTCTGCGGAGATGACAGCGACAGCGCCCTTCCAGTCACCGAGGCCGAGCGGAGCAAAAATCCAGGAGATCGCATGACCGAAGGCAGCCATCATGGAGTCTTCGATGTCTTCTACCATTTCAAGACCTGCATTGAATGCGGAGAAGAACCAGATGACGACGCAGACCGCGAAGATGATGGTGCCGGCTTTGATGATGAAGCCGCGCGCTCTTTCCCACATATGGATGAGGACACCCTTCATGGACGGGAAGTGGTAAGCCGGAAGCTCCATGACGAAAGGAGCCGGATCACCTGCAAAAGCGCCTGTCTTTTTGAGAGCGATGCCTGCGAGGATGATGACAGCGATGCCGAGGAAGTACATGGCCGGCGCCATCAGGATGGAGTCCGGGAAGAATACGGAAGTGATCATGGAAATGATGACCGCCTTTGCCGAGCATGGGATGAAGGTGCAGAGCATGATGGTCATGCGGCGGTCACGCACGTCTTCGATGGTGCGGGTCGCCATGACAGCCGGTACACCGCAGCCGCTGCCGACAAGGATCGGGATGAAGGACTTGCCGGAGAGCCCGAATTTACGGAAAATGCGGTCCATGATGAAGGCCACGCGCGCCATGTAGCCGGAGTCTTCCAGAAGGGAGAGGAAGAAGAAAATGAGGAGGATCTGCGGCACAAAGCCGAGAACGGTGCCGACACCGCCGATGATGCCGTCTACGACGAGGCTAGACATCCAGTCCGGCGCTTCGATGGACTCCATGAAGCCAGTCGCTGCGTCATTCACGATCTCCCCGAAGAAGGTATCATTCACCCAGTCTGTCGCCCAGCCACCGACGGTGGTGACAGAGATGAAATAGACAAGCGTCATGATGAGGAAGAAGATCGGAAGCGCAAGGATGCGGTTCGTGACGATATGGTCGATCTTATCCGAGGTCGTCATGGAGACGCCCTGTTTCTTTTTCTTCATGACACTGTCTATGATCTTGGAAATGTAGCCATAGCGCTGGTTGATGATGATGGACTCGGCATCATCATCGAGCTCGTCTTCGCAGTCCTTGATATGGCCTTCCAGATGAGACATCAGCTTCGGCTCCAGCTGCAGAGCTCCCGTCGCATCCTGGTCTCTTTCGAATACTTTGATGGCGTACCAGCGAACGAACTGGTTTTCGACTTTATCGGAGATAGATTCTTCGATGTGTGCGATGGCATGCTCGACGCTGCCGGTGAATACAGACGGCAGGCGAAGCGATTTCTTATTCATAGCGAGTTCCATCGCCTTTTCAGCCGCTTCCCGGCAACCCTTGCCCTGCAGCGCAGAGATCTCTACGACCGGGCAGCCCAGCTCGGAGGAGAGTTTGTCGAAATCAATGATGTCGCCATTCTTTTTGACAAGGTCCATCATATTGATGGCCACGATCATCGGCAGACCGATCTCCACCAGCTGTGTCGTAAGGTAGAGGTTACGTTCCAGATTCGTGCCATCGATGATATTCAGGATGACGTCCGGCTGTTCGTTCACCAGATAGTTTCTGGCGACTTTTTCTTCGAGCGTGTATGGAGAAAGGGAGTAGATCCCCGGCAGATCCTGGATGATGACGTTCTTGTGTCCTTTGAGGATGCCGTCCTTCTTTTCGACTGTGACACCGGGCCAGTTCCCTACGTACTGGGAGCTGCCGGTCAGTTCATTGAATAATGTCGTCTTCCCGCAGTTCGGGTTGCCCGCCAGGGCGATTCGTATAGACATATCTTTGTAATTCTCCTTCTTCTATATTTGGGTGGGATTGGTTCTGGTTAGTGGTTTCAGGGTTCGGGGTTATGGTGGCGGCGCGGAAATTTAGAAAGCGCCGCGAGTTTTTGGAAATGCGTCAGCACTCACCTTGAACCCTGAAGTTTGAAAGCAGGGGTGAGTAGCTAGGGATTAAGGATTAGGAGTGACTGGTGACTTGGAATCTCCGGCATCGTCATCCCGAGCGCAGCCGAGGGATCTCTACTGCCCTGCGGGAATCAGTGTGTATGCGCCGAGGTAAAACGATGTATTGGCGCTGTCTCACATCAGGCAATGAGCGTTGTGCCATAGAGATTTCCCGGCTACGCTCGAAATGACAAAGGCGCGAAGTTCTATCAAAACTCCGCGGCGCTTCAATTTTTTATGCGCCGCACCACCATTCCTAATTTCTCATTTTATTCTACTTCGATCGCTTCGGCTTCATCCTTGCGGATGGAGAGCTCATAGCCGCGGACGGTGAGCTCGATGGGATCTCCCAGAGGAGCGACCTTGCGGACATAGACATCAACGCCCTTCGTGATGCCCATATCCATGATGCGTCGACGCAGCGGGCCTGCGCCGGTGATTTTCTTGACTTTGGCTGTGCTTCCGACAGCCACTTCTTTGAGTGTCATTCTATTCGTCCTTTCGTTTTGATACGGGATAAGTGATCCGGTGTGACCGGCGGATGGTGAGAAAGGCTCCCCGTTAAAAGAATATCCGCCCTGCCATAGAGCGATCGAGCGCGACACGGCTGCCTTTCACCTGTACGATCAAGTTGCCTCCCATCTGGCTGATAATGAGTACCTTCGCCGCAACGACGAATCCCAGGTCTGCCAGATGCTGGCGAATCTCATCTTTCCCGGAGATCCGCGTGATCGTCACGGTGTCTCCTGCCTTGGCAAATACCAGAGGCATCATAGGCATCCTCCTTTCTGAAATGCAACTCATCATTTCTTCACTTTCGCCAATATTATAGTTCCCCATTTTAAAATTAGTCAATAGCCAGAAATATTTTTATTAGATGAGCAATATGATTATTTGCTATATTGTCTAATATAGGTTAGGCTGATGGCAAAAATCATATGGACTTATTCTTAAATTTAGGCAATACAAAAGCGCCATGCTTTGGCATGCCGCTTTTGTATTGCGTATTGTTTGTTGTTTTTCGTTTGGATTCTTTCTCCTTCCTCTGGAAGAAGGTGGCACGAAGCGCCGGAGATTGGCAGGCGGAACAAGGGAAACCTAATCCCTAATCCCTAATCCCTAGTCACCAGTCACTAGCTACCAGTCACCTTGCGATATGTGCAGAAGCGATGCGGGAGCTTTCCCTCCCCCTCTACGCTCTCTTCCAGCTTCCAGCGGAAAGGATCGAAATCCGGGAAGTACGCATCGCCCTCGAAATCTTCCTCGATCTCTGTGATGTACATCGTATCTGCATAGGGCAGGAGCTCGCGGTACATATGCTCGCCGCCAATCACGAAGCTCTCTCCTGCGGGCAGCGCCGCAAGCAGCTTCTTGACATCGTGGAAGAGAAGGACTCCCTCCGGCGCTTTGTAGTCCGGATTTCCTGTCAGCACATAATGGACACGGCCGGGCAAGACCTTGGGCAGGCTCTCGAAGGTCTTCCTCCCCATGACGATGGGATGACCCATGGTGAGAGTCTTGAACCGCTTCAGGTCATCGGAAAGGTGCCAGATGAGACGGTTATCCTTGCCGATGACACCGTTTCTGGCACGGGCAACAATGATAGAAAGGCTCATACGGACACCTCCATCGCGATCTTGTCATGGTGACGGTAATTTTCCAGCTGGATGTCTTCGGGCTTGAAGTCATAGAAATCCTTCACATCCGGATTCAAGACGAGCCTCGGCGCTGCGTAAGCCTCCGGCAGGCGGGAGAGCTGGAGCTTCAGCTGTTCCACATGGTTTTCGTAAATGTGCGCGTTATTGATGACATGCGTGAAGAGCCCCGGCCGAAGACCGCTCACCTGCGCGATCATGCAGATGAGCGCCGCGTACTGGGTCATGTTGAAAGGCACGCCGAGCCCCATATCTCCGCTGCGCTGGACGAGCATGCAGTTCAGGCGGCCATCATTCGAAACATCCCACATGGTGAGGAAGGCGCAGGGATAGAGCGCCATGTCCGGAAGGTCCTTCACATTCCAGAGATCGACCACCATGCGGCGGCTCTCCGGGTCTTTTTTCAGCATGTCAAGGAGGGTGTCGACCTGATGGTACTTGCCGAGCTGATAGCCGTAGGCTTTCCCGATGGTGCCGTCCTCGCGCATCCACTCGTCCCACACATGGCAGTTCCACTTCTGCAGCTCGCGCACATCATTCGACTGCTTCTGCCAGATCCAGAGGATCTCTTTCACGGCTGTCTTGAAGGCGACGAATTTTGTGGTGAGGATGGGAAATTCCTTTTCCAGATCAAACTGCATGATCTGATGCGGCAGTTTGTAGGCAGGCATACCCGTGCGGTTCTCGCCGAGTGCGCCTTTGTCCAATATGTTTTTCACGATGCTGAGGTATTCCTGATCAGCAAGACTCATGGTAGTGACTCCTTTTTGTTGTGTTGTTTGTAAATAGTGACTAGGGACTGGTGACTGGGGACTAGTAGCTAGGGACTAGTGACTTGTGACTAGTGACTTGTAGCTAGGGATTAGTGACTTGTGACTAGTGACTTGTAGCTAGGGATTAGTGGCTAGGGATTAGGTTTGCGATACGAGAAAACCGCTAGTTTCAAACCTCCGCGGCGCTTCCATATTTTTATGCGCCGCACCACCACCGTTGAACCTTCTGAACCTGTTGAACCCGCTGAACCTCTTTCGCACGTAATCAAAGGACGGCACGCCCGAGGGGCTAACCCTAAACCTTGAACCCTAAATCCTGTCTCCCCAGATGCATTTCACGATCGCTTCTCCGTAGCGATCGACCTTTTTCGGGCCGATACCGCGGATGCGTTTCAGCTCCAGCTTCGTCTTGGGACGCCAGAAGGCCATTTCCTGCAGCTGCTCATCCGTGAAGATGCGATTCCGAGCCAGTCCTTCCTTAGCTGCGATCGCATTACGGACAGAGAAAAGCTGCTGCAGGAGCTGAGCATCCGGATCCTTTTCTTCGATGACCGGCTCTTCTGCACCGGTCCGGATGATCTCCAGAAAACGCTCGCCGTATTTCTGCAGCTTGAATGCGCCGACGCCATGCACCGCGCCCATGGCTTCCATGGACTCAGGGCGCTCGCGTACCATCGCTTCCAGTGTCGCATCCGAGAAGATGACAAAGGGCGGCACATGCTCTTCGGCCGCCAGTGTCCGCCGAAGCTCGCGCAGGGCTTCGAAAAGGCCGTCCCGGCTTTCGCGGTGGGGATCGAGATCCCGCTCGACCGCGGCCTCTTTCATCGCATCCTCTGCGCCGAAGGCAAGGCCGTAGACCTCTGCCTTCCCCGCAAGGACCTCTTTCGCTTTGTCCGTCAGCTTGAGTACGGGATAGGGCTGTCCGTCACGGAAGAGGTAGCCATCCGCGACGAAGCTGTTCAGCGCACTCTTGATATGGCCCAGTTTCTCAAAAGAGAGCTTGCCGAAGGTCGGCACCGTGAGGAGATCCTTCTCGATGAGCTCCTTGGTTTTCTTTCCTTTCAGGACAGCGGCGATGATGCTCGCTCCGTATCGCTCGCGGAGGGATAGGACGGTACGGAAAATGAGGACTGCCGCATCCGTGATCCTGACCTTGGCCGTCCGGTTCTCGCAGTTGCTGCAGTGCCCGCAGGGCTCCTTCACCCTTTCCCCAAAGTAGGCGAGGACATAATTTCTAAGACACGAAGACGTCTGGCAATAGTCGATCATCGCATTCAGGCGCTGGTAATCCATCCGTTTCTGCTCCTCGCTCTGATTGCCATTCTCGATGAAGTATGTCTGGATATGTACATCCTTCCCGCTGTAGAGCAGTATGCACTCCGCCTTCGCTCCATCGCGTCCCGCGCGCCCCGCCTCCTGATAGTATGACTCAAGACTCTTGGGCATCTGATAATGGATGACATAGCGCACATTGCTCTTGTCGATCCCCATGCCGAACGCATTCGTCGCCACCATGACTGTCGTCCTGTCATAGGAGAAATCATCCTGCGCCTGCCTGCGTTCCTCGTCCGTCATGCCCGCATGGTAGCGCCCTACTGTGATTCCCGCCTGAGAAAGCCTGTCATACATCTCATCCACGGCTTTTCTGGTCGCGCAATAGATGATGCCGCTCTCCTTCCGGTGCGACTTCACATAGCGCAGGATGAAATACTCACGATTTCCGCCCTGCATCACACGGAAAGAGAGATTCGGCCGGTCAAGCCCAGTGCGGAAAACAGCCGCCCCGGCAAGCCCCAGACTTTCCTTCATATCCTTCTCGACGAGCGGCGTCGCCGTCGCGGTGAAGGCCGTCACGATGGGACGCTGCGGCAGGCTGTCGATGAAGCTTTTGATCTTCCGATACGATGGACGGAAATCGTGCCCCCACTGCGACACACAGTGCGCCTCATCAACCACGATCATCGAGAGCGGCACCATGGAGAGACAATGCGTAAAATACGACGGCTCGAGCTTCTCCGGCGCCATGTAGAGCAGCTTGATCCGTCCGCGATACATGTCACGCAGCCGCTCGATCGACTCCTCGTAGGGGACCGTGCTGTTCACATAGGAGGCAGGGATCCCCTGCTCCGTCAGCGCCTCCACCTGATCCTTCATGAGGGAGATCAGAGGAGAAATGATGACCGTCCCCTTCGGGAGCAGCATCGCCGGGATCTGGAAGCAGATCGACTTCCCCGCACCTGTCGGCATGATGGCCATCACATCCTTCCCGGAAAGGATGGCAGAGATCACATCCTCCTGTACCGTGCGGAATGTGTCGTAGCCAAAATATTCCTTCAGCACGTCTTTGGGTCCCATGGCGCGCCTCCTTTCGATTCGAACATATTCATATTATTATAGCATAGATAAAGGATTCAGGGTTCAGGGTTCGGGGTTCAGGGTTCAGGGGTGGCGGCTTCCCCGTAAGTATGTATGAGGCAATGACCGATTAAGAATCATTCTCGCCCCTTCCTCTGGAAGGGGCAGACGAGCGAAG
>JABLTK010152780.1_pt1 | contig 20370 bp, 16 predicted proteins | sample 7160131 | NCBI WGS metagenome assembly JABLTK01 (sample SAMN14651221, study PRJNA627086) | human gut metagenome | isolation source: feces | host: Homo sapiens
CGAAGTCCAGCAGACGATTATCGACAAAAAGCTGAAATTCTATGTCATCGACGCCTACCATGTAGCCAAGTCGATGGGCATGGGCGGCCGCATCAACACGATTATGCAGACCTGCTATTTCGCGATTTCCGGCGTGCTTCCCAAGGACGAGGCAATCGCCAAAATCAAGGCGGCTATCGAAAAGACCTACGGCAAGAAAGGCCCGCAGGTTGTCGAAAAGAACTTTGCGGCGGTTGACGCCTCGGTCGACAATCTCCAACAGGTCGAAGTTCCGTCCGCTCCGACAGCCGAAATGGGCTTCCCGCCGGCGGTATCCGACAAGGCGCCCGATTTCGTCAAACGCGTGACGGCGATTATGATGAGCGACGAAGGCGACAAGCTTCCCGTATCGGCAATGCCCGTTGACGGCACATGGCCGAGCGCGACTACGCAGTGGGAAAAGCGCAACATCGCAATCGAAATTCCGCAGTGGAATCCCGACCTTTGCATTCAGTGCACAAAATGCGCCACAATCTGCCCGCACGCGGCGATTCGCGCAAAATTCTATCCGAACAGCGTGCTCGAAAACGCGCCCGCGGACTTCAAGCATACGGCGTTCCGTTCTCCGAAAAATCCGGACTGCTCGTTTACCATTCAGGTTGCGCCCGAAGATTGCACGGGTTGCGGACTTTGCGCCACGGTTTGCCCCGGAAAGAGCAGAACCGAAGAGGGCGTAAAGGCTCTTATGATGGTCGCGCAAGAACCGATTAGGGAAAGGGAAAAGAAGAATTTTGAATTCTTCCTCACGATTCCGAATCCCGACAGGCTCAAGCTCGGCGACACGGTCAAGGACGTCCAGTTCCGCCAGCCGTTGTTTGAATTCTCCGGCTCGTGCGCGGGTTGCGGCGAAACTCCGTATGTAAAGACGCTCACGCAGCTTTTCGGCGACAGACTCTTTATCGCTAACGCGACGGGTTGTTCTTCCATTTACGGCGGCAATTTGCCGACAACTCCCTATTGCGTAAATCAGGATGGCAGAGGTCCCGCATGGGCGAACTCGCTGTTTGAAGACAACGCGGAATTCGGCTTCGGCTTCCGCATCTCTCTCGATAAAAAAGAGGAAATGGCGAAGGCTCTCGTTCAAAAGTTTGCGTCGAAACTCGGCGACGACCTTGTAAAGGCCGTTGTGGAAGCCGACCAGACCACGGAAGCGGGCATCGCGGCGCAACGCGAAAGAGTCGCCGCAATTCTCGAAAAACTCGCCGACGACAATTCGGGCGAAGCGAAATCGCTTAAAGTTCTCGCGGAAGACCTCGTCAAGAAATCGGTTTGGATTCTCGGCGGCGACGGCTGGGCTTACGATATCGGTTACGGCGGTCTCGACCACGTACTCGCAAGCGGCAAGAATGTAAACATTATGGTAATGGATACCGAAGTTTACTCGAATACCGGCGGCCAGATGAGCAAATCGACTCCGCTCGGCGCCGTCGCAAAATTCGCATCGCAGGGCAAGTCCACGCCGAAAAAAGACCTCGGCATGCTCGCCATCGACTACGGAAACGTTTATGTCGCCCAGATTGCAATCGGCGCAAACGACGCCCAGGCAATCAAGGCGCTCAACGAGGCAAACAGCTACGAAGGTTCGTCGTTGATTATCGCGTACAGCCATTGCATCTCGCACGGTTATAATCTCGTAAACGGCCCCGCACAGCAAAAGGCGGCGGTCGAATCGGGTTACTGGCCGTTGTTCAGATACGATCCGCGCAAAATCGGCACGGGCGAAAATCCCTTCAAGCTCGACTCGAAAGACCCGAAGATTCCCGTATCGGAATATATGAAGGTCGAAAACCGCTTCAAGATGCTGCAAATGCAGTATCCCGAACGCGCCGAAAAACTCGACGCCGAGGCTCAGGAATTTATCAATTTCCGCTGGCAGAAATACAAATACCTCGCGGAAAGAAAATAATATTCAAGAAGGTTTAACAAAGGGGCGCGTATGGAAAATACGCGCCTCTTTTTGCGTCGACAACGCCGATAAATATGACGGCAAATGCGAAGGCAACAATTCGGACGCAAGGCGGAAAAGCGGTAATGCCGATTTTTACGAATTTCCCGATGTTTAAGCCGCTTTGATTGTTCCGATATTTTCGGTGTTTGCATATTCAAATATTTGACAAAATCAAGTCGGCGGAGATAATATTAGATACGGAGTGATTATGAAAAAGAAAATATCTACATTATTGGCAGTGTGCGCGCTGATGCTATCATCGGGCTGCGCGTTGTACGTTAGCGAAAACAGTTATGCGATGGCCGCACGCGGAGAGTATGTGCTGCGCTATCCCGGCTTAAACGCTTCAAAAGACACCCTCCACGCAGATGTTTTGAAAGCGTTGCAGGACAGGGGCTGGTATATCGAAAGCACGGGCAATCCGATAAAGGCGAATCTCATCGATATGCGCCAGTCGGCGGTCGGGTCGTTTACGGTGGAAAACAATTCGATTACGGTGGACACCAAGGGCTCCATGGTGGACGGCAACAAGCCCTACGTTCCGAAACGCTATGTCGACAATGTTCTTGCGAGTGTCCGCAAATATTTAAACCAATAATATTGCTGGATTTTCCCAAGGCCGTGCCGTTAATCTTAGCGGGCGGCTTTTTTTTTGCGGGAGCGGAGGCGCTAATTGTTTTTTAAAAAAACTACGCTTTTTGCGACTTCCGACTTTTTATCTTCGAGGGAATTTTTCCACCAGCCACCGTATTCGAGCAAAATGTAGCCGTCGAATTTTTGGCGGTCGAGTTCGGCGAGCATAAGTTTTGCGCCGAGCTTTCCCGAACCAATCGGAACGTCGTATGCGGAAAGCGAATCGAATTCGTTCATATCCCTAAAATGCACTATGCCGATTTTGTTTTCGAGGGTGCGGAACCCGTCGACGGAATCGACTCCCGAACGTCCCCAATGCCCCGTGTCGGGACAGGCGAAAACCGTTGGATAGCGGGCAATCATATCGCGGACAAACTTGGGCGAGACGTATTGTCGGTTGCGTTTTGCGTCCTTGCCGTGGTTGTGTACGGTTGTTTTTATTCCGTATTCGGCTGAAAATTTGTTCCATATTGGAAGCTTGTCGGCGGCCGGTTCGGCGATTAGAACTTCCGCTCCCAGTTCTTTTGCAAAGTCGAACAGTTTGCGTATTTCCTTTTCCGCAGTCGGCGTGGCTACGCCGTAGCTGACAATTTTAATTTTATTTTCGGCAATTATTTTTTTCAGAAAATCGAGTTCCTCTTTTTTCATTTTCGGTTCGACGTAGGCGTCGGGGAATTTGTCCGAAAGCTTGTGGCGCGACATTCCGACGGCGTCGCAGCCGCATTCCCGAACCATCGGCAGGAGCTCTTCGACGGTTTGTTTGGAAAATGTAAATGTCTGTATTCCGATATTTCGGGAGTTTCCGCCGGCGAAAACGGAAATGGAAAAAACGGAGACAAAAAAAGCCGTAAATATAGTTCTCATGTATGCCAAAATATTTAAGACGGCGTATTTTTATTGTAAACAAAATAAAAAAATAAAAACGACCTATCGCGCTTTTTTTGACGCAAATCTTTGTTTTTGCATTGCAAACCCGTCTTGCTTAAAGTTGTAAGTATTTATAAAACAAATAAATATAAAATCATTTAAAAGGCGTGTTATTTGCTTGAAATAATACCTATTTTCGAAAACATACCTATTTTAAAAGTTTGTATAATTACGAAATAAATGGTAATATTACCGCTGTAATCGGGGAAAAGGTTTGATGGTAAAGAAGAATTTTTTTCTCCGAGACGGAATTTCCAAGCAAGACGAAGTTGAAAGATTTTGTCTTTCTTGGGTAGAGTAGTAGAGTAGGTTAAATAAAAGACGTCCTCGCAAGAGGACGTTCTTTTTTTAAATGGGGGATTTCTAAAAACAACTAAGCGTAGAAGTCCCTAATATAAAATCCGAATGCGGAAATTGCTATTTTATCGAAATGCCGTCGGTGAAAATCTTTTCGTCGGCAAAGCATTTTGAGTCTTCGCCGATTTTTTCGCCGAAATAATTTATATTTTCAAGTCGGATATTTTTGACGCCGTGGAGTTCGTCGTCGCCCTTGAAATATATCAGGCCTTTGAATTTTCCGCGCTTGCCTTTTACCTCGATGTTTTTCAGGGAGCAGTCGAATACTCTGCCCGCCTTGTCCTGATTGGAATGGAAGCGCGTTTTTATTTTTCGCGGGTTTGCCAAAAGCATGCACATATCGTTTCCGTTTGAGCGCACGCTGATGTTTTCAAAATGTATGTCGTGCATCGGCATATTGTTCGAGGCTTGCAGCCAGATTATGCCCTTTGCCCAATATTCTTCGGGCCCCCTGTAATTGACGGCGTAAAAAGGAATGTCGATGTTTTTTGCCTTTATGTTTCGCATGGCTTCGCTTTCGCATTCGTAGCCGATTCTGAAAATATTGGCTATGTCGGTCCAAAACACGCAATCGCTTATGTCGATATTTTCGCACGGCATATTTCCGCCCATTCCTTTAATTGCGATAATGTCGTCCTGGGCGCGGGCGAAAACATTTTTAATTTTTACATTCGAGGTGTTGCACAAGTCGATGGCGTCGTCGTTGAGCATTCTCGAACAGCAGATTTTTACATTGTCGACAGTTACGTTTTTGCAGTTTTGCGTTACGAATGTCCAACTTGGGGAATCTTTAAAAATCACGCCTTCGACGGAAAGATTTTCGCAATTCTTAAAATGCGCCAAACATCCGCCGACAAAGCGTTCCGACAAGTCTCCGCTTAGAATGCCTCGTCCGCGTATGGTTATGTTTTTGCCCTCGGCGACGATTTTCGATTTCACAACGGCGCCGCCCGCCAAATACAAAGTTTGGTTGTCTTTCAATTCTATTTTCGGAAGCGTATGCACGCCCGCGCCGAAATATACGACGTTTTTATCGCCGGCCTGCGGAATGTTTTTTTCAATCGGATTGCCGAAAACAATTAGCGGCATATCGCGCTCCTCCCGCAGAATCGAGACGTTGAACGGCGGCTTGTCGACGGTGAATTTCAGGGAATTTTTCGATTTTTTTACCGCCTTGAATTTGGCGGGAAACAGTTCGGCTTTGTCGAGCGGCTTCGACGATTTTATTTCCACTTCGACTCCGCCTTCAAAATCGAAGGAGGCGAAATAATATTCGCCGCCCTGAAATTGGGGCGAAAGCGCCTTATAGATGTCGAGGGGTTTCCCGTTGACCAAAACGGTATATGAAGAATTTATTTTTTCGGTCGCCGGCGCAGGATACGTTACGATTTTATTTTCCTGCGCGATTGAAAATGTCGTCGCAAATAAAAAAAGCGGAATTGCCGCCAAGATTTTCGTCGTTAATTTTTTCATATATAGAATGTCCTCCAAATATTGCGGTTAGATATGCGGAAATATAAATGGTTGCGGAAAGCGGGTAAACAAAAAAAGAAAACGATTTGTGTAAACCGTTTTCTTTTGCAAATTCCTTAATGCTAAAATATTATTTTCTTCTGCGGTAAAGCGCAAAGCCCAATGCAATCGCGCCGAAGATAGCCGCCCATTCGGCGGGTTCGGGGACGGGAATTAGCGTTATAAATCCGCTTCCGTTTACATAGGCCGTACCGAGTTCGATACTGGAAGCGTCGAACAGCTTAACGTTGCTTGTGACGAGGTTTGCCACTCCGCTGTCGGTGCCGACATAAATCGAGTCTTCGGCAAAATTGTAGATTTTTATCATGGCGTTTCCGCCTATCTGTATCGCCTGCGCGCCGGAGGTTAATTGGAGAGTCACGCCGTCGGCCATTATGATGTCGAGGTCGGACGAGTTTGCAAATATCCAATGGAATTTCTGAGATGCGTTTAGCGTTATTTTGTTGTTTGAAGTTCCGTTGTATGTAACGATCGCGACATTTCCGCCTTCCCCGTTGTTAAAGGCGTTCTCGGCGTTGACTGTGAGGGAGGCGTTGCCTCTCATTATGAGCGCCGAGGGGGCTGTGGGTTGCGAGGCCATTTTTGTGATGGTTATGCTTGCGCCGTCGTTTATGTTCACGTTTGCGAGCAGGGCGTCGGACGAGCCTCCGCCATAGAGCGTGAATCTGTAATGCGCCGTCCAGTTTGCGCCGGAGTTAAAGTCGGTGGGACGCGTCAATGTTACGCCGTAGCTTGTATTGTTTGCGCTTTGCGTAAAAGTTCCCGCGGTCGTCATTTTCAAGAAAGTAACGGCTTTTGCGTATGTCATTGTGCCGTTCATATTGAATGTGGAGCCGGGGTCTTGCGTAAATGTTCCACCCGAGGAGAAGTCGAACGTTGCGCCGGACTGGATTGTCAAAGCGCTTGTGGTTGCGTTTAACCAATAAGTTCCCGTGCTGCCGACCGTAACTACGGAACCGTCTTTAAAGGTATGGGATCCCGAATTTGCTATAAAAGTGCCGTTTATATTTAGTTGGGCGTATTTTTCCGCGTTGAAAGTTCCTTTCCACGTTACGTTTGCGGTGGAATTTACGGAGATGGTGGAAGTATTCGGCTTGTCTGCGCCGAGGTGTCCGTTCGACAAGTTTGTTTGTCCGGCGTTTACGGTAGCCTTTACGTTGTCAAAGGAAAAATTTTGCTTTTGTTGCGCAGGAGACGAATAGCTTCTGATATTTAAGTTCGTAAAGTTCAATACGACATTTGCGGTATTTTCGGCGGCCGTATTTGTGACTTTAAAATCGAAGTAGTTCATATCGAGCGTGCCGATATTTATTGCTTCAAAATCGCCCGACGCCGTGTTGGCGTCTATAACAAGCGTTCCTAAGGCGAAGTTTGCGTTGCCCAATGTCTGGGTTTCGCCGCTGCCTTTTACGACGTTCATACTTTGATAGGTGGCGGTCAACCCTGCTCCTACGGCATAGGAGGAAAAGGAATCCGAGTGCAGCACGAGCTGGTCGGCATTGGAACCGGGGTTCGGCACTGTTGCCCGCGATGATGAAGTTGGCGTTACGTCTACGGTAGCGCCCAATAGCAGGGAGGTTGCCAGGGGCGAGAGTAATATTAGTAGTTTTTTCATATATATAACCGATTTAATATATATATTATTTTTACGGATAGTATTGCTGTCAAGAATTATATACGTAATTGTTTTTTTGCCTTTTGCCGAAAAAATTCCGTTCTTTTTGTTTCTCGGAAAATTTCGTTTTAAAAAAAGAATTGACAGAAAGAGCCGAATTTTAAAAATAACCCTCAATCGTTTGAGACAATGTTTTTAATCGTTTAAGAAAGGCTATAATATGGTAAAATTTGCGGTAATAGGAATGGGTCCGATAGGTTCAATGCACGTAGACAACCTAATGTCCGGAAAAATTCCCGACGCGAAAATAATTTGCGCCTGCGAACAGCGCCCCGTAAACGACCCCAAATATAAAGAGCTTAAAATTTTCGGCAATCTCGACGAAATGCTCGCCGCGGGAGGCTTTGACGCGGTTATAGTCTCCACCCCCTCCTTTACGCATTTTCCGCTCGCAAAAAAATGTCTCGAAGCCGGATACCATACGCTTGTGGAAAAGCCCATCGCCCTTTGCACGGCTGACGCTTTGGAGCTTCAAAATATTGCCCGAAAATGCGGCAAAACTTGCGCCATTATGCTCAACCAGCGCACTACGCCGATTTATACGAGAATCAAAGAGCTTGTCGAAAACGGGGAAATCGGCAAAATAAACCGCATATCGTGGACGATGTCCAACTGGTACCGCCCCGACATTTACTTTGCGTCGAGTCCGTGGCGCGGAACATGGAAAGGCGAAGCGGGCGGCGCGCTCATCAACCAGTCCATACACAATATCGACATTTGGGCTTGGGTTTTCGGCATGCCCAAGACTCTCCGAGCATGGTGCAAATACGGAAAATACCACGATATCGAAGTCGAGGACGAAGTCATTTGCCATATGGACTTGCCTAACGGCGCAAGCGCCACTTTTACAACTTCGACGGGCGAATATCCCGGCGCCAACCGTTTGGTGATTGCGGGCGACAAGGCGTTTGTGGTTGCCGAAGGCGGCAAGCTTACCATTACCAAGTTTGTCGGCACGACCCTTTCCGAATACACAAAAAACACGCTTTATATGTTCGGTTCGCCCGAAACGGAAGAGGAAACCGAGGAATTTTTCGGCAACGGCGAGCAGCATGTCGGCGTGCTGAAAAATTTTGTGAACGCGCTGGAAGGCAGGGGAAATCTCGATTTTGACGCCTCGCAAGGCGTCCTTTCCCTCGAACTGGCAAACGCGATGCTCCTTTCGTCATGGACGAATTCGGACGTGTCGCTTCCGCTCGACCACGGGCAGTATAAAAAACTTCTCGACCAAAAAATAGCGGCTTCAAAGCTGAGGGAAAATCCCAAGCAGAATGCGATAGTCGATTTCAAAAAATCCTTCAAATAAACGTCTATGTCGAAACACGCAACAGGCTACGATTACGTTCCCGACGGCGGAATGAACAGGGCGGTCGAAGACGGCGAACTCGTTTTTGCGGCGGCGGGACTCGACCACGGCCATATTTACGCGATGACCCAAGGGCTTCGCAATGTGGGCGCAACCTGCAAATATGTATGGGATACCGATAAAAATCGGGTCGCCGAATTCTTGAAACGTTTTCCCGACGTGCGGGTCGCCGACTCTCTCGAAGACATATTGGGCGACGGGCAGATTAGGCTTGTCGCCAACGCGGGCATTCCCGCGCACAGGTTCGATATGGGCAGGGCGGCGCTTGCGGCGGGCAAGAATTTCTTTGTCGACAAGCCTCCCTTTACGTCTCTCGCGCAGCTTGAAGAGGCGCGCGGGCTTGTCGCGAAAACGGGGCTCAAATATATGCCGTATTATGCGGAAAGAGTCCATAACGAAGCGGCGGAACGCGCGAACGAACTCGTTAAAAGCGGCAGAATCGGCAGGGTGCTGCAAGTGCTGATAACGGCTCCTCACAGGCTTTCAAAGTCGGCGCGCCCAAAATGGTTTTTCGAGCGCGGGGAATACGGCGGAATTTTATGCGACATCGGCTCGCACCAGTTTGAGCAGTTTTTGGAGTTTTCGGGTTGCGACGAGGCAAGGATAAATTATTCGCGGGTCGCAAATATGAACAATCCCGAATATCCCGAACTTCAGGATTTCGGCGAAACGTCGGTGACGATGGCCAACGGCGTTTCGGGATACTGCCGTGTCGACTGGTTCACGCCCGACGGGCTTCCCGTATGGGGCGACGGCCGCACTCTGATTATGGGCACGGGCGGCTATATCGAAATCCGCAAATACATAGATTTTTCGCGGGCGGGTAATCCGCCGCAGACGCTTTATGTCGTCGATAAAAGCGGCGTCGAGATGGTCGACTGTCTCGGCACGGGTTTTCCGTTCTTCGGGAAATTCGCCCGCGACGTAATCGACGGAACCGAAACGGCGATGTCGCAGTCGCACGCCTTTGCGGCGGCCGAGCTTTCCTTGAAGGCTCAGGCCTATGCCGAGGGCAATTCCTAACTTTTCTCTTTTACAATTTAAAAATCAACAAAAGAAAAATATGTCAGACACACTTCAAAATCCGCAATTAGAGGCGCAACGCCAGCAAATTTTGAGCGCCAAGAAAAAAGGCACATTGGCCATGCTCGGAACGTTTGCCAAATTTTCAGGCCCCGGCTGGCTGCAAAGCGCAACGACCCTCGGCGGCGGCTCGCTCGCGTCCGCCTTGTATTTGGGCGTTTTGGGAGGTTTCGGCTTTATGTGGCTTCAACCCGCCGCCATGGTTTTGGGCATAGTAATGCTCGCCGCAATTTCCTACGTTACGCTTTCAATCGGCGGCAAGCCGATGCAGGGCATAAACAGCCAAATCAGCCCCATTCTCGGCTACGGCTGGGCAATCGGCTCAATGCTCGCCTGTCTTGTCTTCGCAATGCCTCAGTTTGCGCTCGGCGTCGCGGCGGTGACGCAAAACTTTTCCGCATCAACGCAGGCTCCGTCCGTTCTTGTGGAGGTGGTTATTACGGCGGTTCTGTTCTGTCTGGCAACGGCGATGGTTTCGATGTATGCTTTCGGCGGCAAGGGAATAAAGTTTTTTGAAAAGATAATAAAGCTTTCAGTGGCTGCCATCGTGATATGCTTCTTCGGCGTTGTCATCAGCCTTTGGTGGAACGACAAAATCGCATGGTCGGCGGTGTTTGCGGGTTTTGTGCCCAACTTGTCCGTACTTTCCGAACCCAGCGCGGACTTTATGAAATATATTTCGCAACTCGGCGAAAGCGGACAGAAATTCTGGAGCGATATGATTGTTTCGCAGCAGCGCGACGTCGTCATCTCGGCGGCGGCAATGGCGGTAGGCATCAATATGACGTTCCTTTTTCCCTATTCGATGCTTAAAAAGGGGTGGAATACGGACTTCCGCGAATTGGCAATCTTCGACCTCGCTACGGGGCTTTTCATACCTTTTCTGTTGGCGACTTCGTGCATCGTAATCGCTTCGGCCAGCCAGTTCCACGCAAAACCCGCCGAAGGCTTGGCCATTTCGACGATAGTCGACGGCAAGCTCGTGCCGGCGGTCGTAGGCGGAAAACAGGTTGTTCCCGCGCCGAATTTGGTTTCGCCCTATATTTCGCTTCTCGACTCGCGCATTTCAGCCGATATGGGACAGGCAAAATTCGCGTCTCTTTCGGAAGCGCAAAAAGACGCCGCCCGCAACTCTTTCCCGATTAAGGAACGCGAAATGGCGGCTATGCTCGTAAAACGCGACGCCTCCAATTTGTCGGAAACGCTCGCTCCCCTTTTGGGCGACGACATCGCCCGCTATGTTTTCGGTCTCGGCGTTCTCGGCATGGCAATCAACGCGGTTCTTATGAATATGCTTATTTGCGGATTGTGTTTTGCGGAAATTCTCGGCAAGGGCGCTTCCCCCAAGTGGCATCTTGGCGGCTCAATGCTCATCGCATTGAGCGCGACGGCATCGATATTCTTCAAAGGCGCGAAGATGTGGCTTGTAATCCACGCCGGCGTTGTGGCTATGGTTCTGCTGCCGATAGCATACGGCGCGTTCCTCGTCCTTATGAACAGCAAAAAGGTTCTCGGCAACGAAGTTCCCAAAGGCGGCAAGCGTATCTGCTGGAATGTGCTAATGTGCTGTTCGGTGGCGGCAAGTTCGGTCGCAAGCCTTTATGTTCTCTGGAACAAGCTCGGATACATCGGGCCGACTATTTTTGTCGCGTTCCTCGCCTTGGTGCTTGTCTCGAACAGACTTTTAAAATCAGCCAATAAAATCTAATGGACAATTTGTTCGACATTGAAAACAAAACAATCGTTGTGACGGGCGCGACCGGCGTTCTCGCCGGCGCAACGGCAAGGTATCTTGCGGAGAGGGGCGCGCGCGTCGCGTTTCTTGGCCGCGACGAAACGAAACTCGCGGAAGCCCGAAAATTCTGCGAAGACAACAAGCTTCAAGGCATGGCAATTAAGGCCGATGTCATGAGCAAGGGCGATTTGCTCAAAGCCCGCGACGCCGTTCTGGAAAAATGGGGCACTGTCGACTGCATCGTAAACGGCGCGGGCGGCAACCGTGCAGGCGCCGTAATCCCGCCCGACAAAAGTTTTTTCGATCTCGACATTTCCGCTTGGGAGGACGTATTCAAACTCAATATGGAGGGAACGCTTCTGCCGACGATAGTTTTCGGCGAGATTTTCCAAAAAACAAAAAAGGGAGCAATCGTCAATTTCTCGTCAATGACGGCGCAGCTCGCCGTTACCCGCGTTCTCGGATATTCCAACGCCAAGGCGGCGGTTGACAATCTCACCAAATGGCTCGCGGTCGAGTTCGCCAAGAAAATCGGCGACGGCGTGCGCGTTAATGCGGTCGCCCCCGGATTTTTCCTCAGCGAGCAAAACAGGACTTTGCTTACAAATCCCGACGGAAGTTTGACTTCCCGCGGACACGACATCGTGAAGGCTACGCCTTTTGCGCGTTTCGGCAACGCCGACGAGGTTTTCGGCGCAATCCATTATCTATGTTCCGACGCATCGAAATTCGTAACGGGTACGGTTCTGGCAATCGACGGCGGATTTTCGTGCTTTTCGGGCGTATAATCCGCAATAATGTCATTATGGAAAAGCTAAAAGAAGGTTTTAGATGGTACGGCGACAACGATATCGTGCCGCTGTCGTTTATCAGGCAAAGCGGAGCGACAAGCGTTTACAGCTCGCTCCACCACATACCCTACGGCGAACTTTGGACTGTCGAAGAAATAAAAAAGCACCAGTCCAAAACGGCGGCCTACGGCCTCGAATGGGACGTTGTGGAGTCGCTTCCCGTGAGCGAGGACATTAAGCTTCGCACGGGCGACTATTTGCGGCACTTGGAAAACTACAAGCAGAGCATACGCAATCTGTGCGCCTGCGGCATAAAGAAGATAATCTACAACTTTATGCCCGTTCTCGACTGGATTCGCACCGACCTGCATTTTCGCCTTCCCGACGGCTCGCAATGCCTGCGTTTCGACCCCGTCCAATTCGCGGCGTTCGACATTTTCGTCTTGAAGCGCGACGGCGCGGCCGCGGAGCGTTCGCCGGAACAGGTCGCAAAGGCCAAGGCGTTTTTCGACTCCCTTGACGATACGCAAAAGAAGGCCTTTGAGCGTTCCATTATCGACGTTTTCCCCGGCTGCAAAATGGGGCTTGAAATAGGCGATGTCCGCAAAATGCTTGCGCGCTACGACGGCTTTACGCCGCAAAAGCTCAAAGACAATCTCGTCGCATTTTTGAAGGAGGTAACGCCCGTCGCCGAGGAATGCGGGGCGATTTTGGCGATACATCCCGACGACCCGCCGTTTGCGGTTCTCGGGCTTCCGCGCATCGCGTCGAGGGTGGAAGATTTTCAGGAGATTTTCGCGGCTTGTCCGTCAAAGGCCAATACGATTTGTTTTTGCACTGGCTCTTTGAGCGCGGGTCTGCACAACGATTTGGCTTCGATGGCCGAAAAGCTCGCCGACAGAATCTATATCGCGCATCTAAGAAGCACGCAGGTGGAAGCCGACGGCAGCTTCTACGAGGCGGGACACTTGGAAGGGCGCGTTCCGATGGTAAAAGTTGTGGCAAAGCTGATGGAAATTCAGGACGAACGCCTCAAAAACGGAGGCGAAAAAATCGTTTTTCGTCCCGACCACGGCAGGGATATGGCCGACGACTTGTCAAAGCCCCCTACGGCAAATCCGGGATACTCGTTTATCGGGAGAATGAAGGGTCTTTGCGAAATCCGCGGCGTAATGACGGCGCTGTCGAACCGGTAGTTTTTTTATAGTTATTGTTGAGAAGTGAACGGCCGTCCCCGAATTTTTTCGGGGGCGGTTTTTCTTTCGGCGCAACGGACAAAAAACGATTTTCGAAGAAAGCCGATGCAAAGTTGTTTGCATGGCGGCCTGAAAACGCCGATTCGCCGACATAACGGTTGTTTTGCCTTTTCGGCGTTCATTAAAAACGCAAAATAATGTGTTTATTGTTGACGCCGAGGGTTTTTTTTAGAAACTAAACCGACACGAATCGGCGATAGTTTTGTGCGCCGTTATGGAATTTTATTGAAGTTAAATGAATATTAAAGACTCAACGACATTAGATAGCGGATACGACCATTTTAATTCGCTCGAATTCCTCAATCAAAATCTCGCATATGCCGCGACTTGCGCTCTCGCCCGCAATACGAAGAAAGAATATATTTACGACTATTCGCTAAACCGCCATCTTGACCGCGGAACAACTCTCGCAGTGGCTCTCGCGCTCAAAGGATATATCGAAAAGAATTTCAAGGATTATCCGAGAATAGGCATCGCGTTGCCCGCGTGTTTTCCCGGAATAGCTTTAAATCTCGCCGTGCAAATGGCAGGGAAGTCGAGCGTAAACATCAATTTTACAACAGGTTCGGATTCCGCCAAGGCCTCGCTGGAAAAGGCGGGCATAAAGTGCATAATAGGCTCAAACAAGGTTCGTGAAAAAGTTTCCGCCCATGCGCCCGACTTTCCGTGGACGGACAACTTTTTGGATATCGGCGAAATACTTAAAAGCATCGGGAAAAAGGGAGTGTTGCCTCACCTGATGGCGGCAAGAATGCTGTCCGGCAAAATGATTTGCGCGTTGTACGGCATACCGAAAAACGGCGGCAACAGGGAGGCGTCGATAATTTTCACTTCGGGTTCGGAGGCGGCGCCGAAGGCGGCGGTGCTTACGCACAGGAACTTAATGTCGAACGCCCGCCAAATGTGGGAAATCGGGCTTGTCAGCGAAGACGATTCCCTGCACGGAAACCTTCCCTTGTTCCACAGCTTCGGGCAGACGATTCAAGTGTGGCTGACGATGATTTTCGGGCTTCGCGTGGTTATGGTTCAGAGCCCGCTTGAAGTGCAGGCAAATCTCGACGCCGCAAGAAAAGGCGGTTCCACGATTATGATTTCCACGCCGACATTCCTTCGTTCGTATTATAAAAAAGGAAAGCCTGAAGATTTTCCGAAACTTAGAAACGTGATAGGCGGAGCCGAAAAAACTCCCGACGGATTTATCGAGGCGTGGAACGCGAAATTTCCCAATGTCACGTATCTCGAAGGCTACGGGTTGACGGAGGCGTCTCCCGTGGTTTGCGTAAATCTGCCGCCAAATCTTAAACGCGGAAAAATGTGTCCGCAACCGAGCCGCATCAAGGCGTCTTCTGTCGGGGAGATTTTCCCCGGAACAATGGCGAGGGTCTCGGATCCCGACACCGGCAAAATTCTGCCGGTGGGCGAAGTCGGTCTTTTGCAACTAAAAAGTCCGAGCATTTTCGGAGGCTATTTAAATCAGCCCGAAGAGAATAAAAAGAAGTTGACGGACGGCTGGTTGAATACGGGCGACCTTGCCATGCTCGATTCGGACGGATTTATATTTATCAAAGGCAGGCTGTCTCGTTTTTCAAAAATCGGCGGCGAAATGGTTCCTCATTCGGGTGTGGAAGAGGCGATTGTCCGCGCATTGGGCTTGCAGGAGTCGGAAGTGCCGCTTGTGGCGATAGGCTCGAAAGTCGATTCCGCAAAGGGCGAGGCGCTTGTCTTGCTTTCGGCGGTAGATATAGACATTCCGCAACTTCGCAGGCTTCTTACCGAGTCGGGGCTTCCAAACTTGTGGATTCCCAAACATGTGATGAAGGTTGCGGCAATTCCTTTGCTCGGCTCGGGCAAACTCGATTTGGGTACAATTCACAAGATTTGTAAAACCGCATAATTTCGAGGGGACTTTTAAAAATTGGTTTTCTAAAAGTAGTTAAGTAGAAACGCTTGTTCTTTTTCGTCTCTTTCGTTTAGAAATTCCTTCGAGAATATTTTTTCAGCCCGCATTTTTACATACACAGGTATGTTTTGAAGCGGGCTTTTTTGTGTCCGCTTTTACTTATGTTGCTGTCAACTTTACGGTCGCCGAATATACGGTTTCTAAAACTGAACATAAACCCTTGTACGCTTTCCGAAATCGAATAGCAAACCCTATACGGGCGCCGAAACCGAGTAACAAACCCTATACGGGCGCCGCATATTTTTTGCAGTCGCAAAAAATCGGTGTCCCGCAACCCTTAAAAAATTAGAAGATTGAGCGTTTTGAAAAATTGTTGTTTGGCAGGTTTGTGAAAAGGGGCGAGATGGGAGCTTTTTTTCCGAAGGGACATGCCCGCAGGCATACATCGCAACCGTATATAATATTGCCGACAAGTTTTTTTTCTTCGTCGGATAGTTCGTCTTTTCTTTCGATAGTCAGGTTGGATATGCATTTGCGGGCGTCGAGGCCGTTTTCGCTTAGTGCCGATGTCGGGCATGCGTCGACACACTCCCGACAGTTTCCGCATCTATTTTTAATTTGTTCGTCGAACGGCAGCGCGAGCGAGGTAAGAATTATGCCGATGAAATTCCACGAGCCGTTGGTTTCGCGGGTAAGCAGGGTGTTTTTTCCTATCCACCCGAGTCCGGCGCGCGCCGCCAGAAGTTTTTCCCAGAGGGGCGACGAATCCACGCTGACTTTTTGTTCGCCGCCGAATTCTTCGAGCAGTTTGGAAAGCATTAGAAGTTTCGGTTTTATGACACGATGGTAGTCTTCCGATTGCGCGTAAAGGGCTATTCGTTTTTCGGAAGATTCGCGCCAAAAATTTGCGCATACGCAGACGGCGGATTTTGCTTTTGGAAAATATTTTGTCGGAGATATTTTTTTTTCGGCGGCGCGTTTAAGGTATTCCATTTTGTCGAACATTCCGAGGTTCATACAGTTGTAGAATTTGGTTTTGTCCGATTCGGAAAAGTCGCCGACATCGCATATTCTCAGGTCGTCGAATTTAAGTTCGGCGGCCATTTCTTTCAATTTGACTTTTATGTCTTGCGGTGAGAACATTCTTTGAACTGGTAAGTTTTTTTACGATAATTTTGAGAGGATATTGTTATGAAGATGATAAAGGCAATCATAAAACCGTTTAAACTTGACGAAGTTAAAGAGGCTTTGGCGGACATCGGCATAGAAGGCATGACCGTGACGGAAGTAAAGGGGTTTGGACGTCAAAAGGGTCATTCCGAAATTTACAGGGGAAGCGAATATACCGTAGAGCTTTTGCCCAAGGTTGTTTTGGATATTTGCGTGCCCGCCGACATGGTAGACAAAACCGTCGAGACGATTTTGAAATCGGCGCACACCGGAAAAATCGGCGACGGAAAAATCTTTGTAATGCCCGTCGAGCAGGCGTACAGAATCCGCACCGGCGAGAAGGGCATCATGGCGATATAGTCGTTGGAAAAATTTTTTCCGCACAAAAAAGACTCCCGATATTTTTCGATATGCGGGAGTCTTTTTTTGTTTTTTCAAAACGCGGTTTTTTTAGAGAAATCTAAGCCACACATACACTGTGGAAATGGAGAGCGAGATAAGGACTATCGCGGCGCCGTATTTCATAAAGCGCATAAACGATATTATCTCGCCGTGTTTGGCGGCGTTTTCCGACACGATGACGTTTGCCGCCGCGCCGATAATGGTCATATTGCCGCCGAGACATGCGCCGAGCGACAGGCACCACCAAAGCGGAAATGCGTATTCCGCGCCCATCGTCTTTTTAATTTCGACAATCATGGGCGCCATTGTCGCGGTGTACGGTATGTTGTCGATGATTCCGGAAATTATGCCCGACGCCCACAATATTATAATGGCGGTTGCGGATTGCGAGCCGTTTGTGGCTTTCAAAACCTCTTCGGCCATAAGTTTTATTCCGCCCGAAGCTTCGAGACCGCCGATGATAACGAAAAGTCCGATGAAGAAGAAAATGGTGTTCCATTCGACTTCCTTGAATATTTCGGTGGGTTTTTCAAAAATCAAAAGAATGCTCGCGCCGAACAGTGCGACTACGCAGGTTTCGAGTTTGACGACATCGTGGAATACGAAACCGAAAATGACGAGGAACAAAACGGCAAGCGAACGTATCATCAGGCGTTTATTGACGATAGATGAAAATGTGTTGTCGATTTTTTCGACTTGCGCCATGCGTTCGGGCGTTGTTTTAAGCGACTTCCTGAACATAAAAGTCAGAAACACTATAACGGCCGCGAAAATAATAAAGACGATGCCCGTTAATTCGTTGAGAAAGTCCATAAACGAGAGCCCCGCCGCGCTGCCGATGATGATGTTTGGCGGGTCGCCGATAAGCGTTGCCGTTCCGCCGATATTGGAGGCGAGAATTTCCGTCAACAAAAACGGAATGGCCGACACGTTCAATTTTTGCGAAATCGCAAACGTGATTGGCATTACCAAAATGACGGTCGTCACATTGTCGAGAAAGGCGCTTACGAAGGCCGTAAAGAAACCGAGCGCGCACAAAATCAGCAAAGGGCGTCCGCGTGTGGACTTTAAAATTCCGTTTGCGATATAGTTGAAAATTCCGCTTCGGGTCGTAATCGAGACGATAATCATCATCGAAACCAGAAGAAAAATAACGTTAAAATCTATGAAGTTTACAAAGTAGTGCGGATTGGGATCTCCCGATTCAAGCGTCTTTGATTGGCTGACAAGCCCAAGCAGAAGGGTTATGCACGCCCCCACAAGCGCGACAACCGACTTCGAGACGACCTCGGTGGCTATGAAAACATATGCCACAATTAATAAAGCTGCGGATACCTCTATAGGGTTTGCAGCGGCCCAATTTTGAATATATTCCATAAAATATAAACGTGTATTCGGAAACATTATCACCCGAATTTTTAAAAAAGCAACAAATTGATATTGATTGCAATCGGGGATTTTTTGTGAAAAGTTTGTCGACAATAGAAATTGGCCATGAAAAAGAAACCACTTGTAAGCATAGTATTGGGAAGCGTTAGCGATTGGGACACGATGCAACATTGCGCCTCGACGCTCGAAAAATTTGAAATTCCCTACGAAAGAAACATCGCAAGCGCGCATCGCACTCCCGAAAAGGCTTGCGAGATAGCCTCGACGGCTCGCGAACGCGGAATAAAAGTGATAATAGCCGCCGCAGGCGGAGCCGCCCATCTGGCCGGGGTTCTTGCCGCCCACACGCAGCTTCCCGTTCTCGGAGTCCCGATGAAGGGTTGGGCTACGGACGGCATGGATTCCCTGCTGTCGACCGTGCAAATGCCGCGCGGCATTCCCGTAATGACGCTTGCGATAGGCAAAGCCGGCGCCGTAAATTCGGCCATATCCGCCCTGCAAATTCTCGCGCTTTCGGACGAAACATTCGCGGAGCGCCTTGCGGAATTTAGAGAAAAACAGACGGCCGAAGTCTTGGCCGCAAAATTTCCGGACGAAAAATAATGGCGGGTTGCGAGAAAATCGGCTTTGCGGCCAATTCGCTTTGCGAAAAGCCGCTTCGTATGGACGTCTTGTCGAACAATGCGCCGAAGTTTATCGCCGTCAACAAGCCGGCCGGCATTCTGTTCGATTCGTATCTCGGGTCTCCCCAAAAAAAATCGGTTATGCTCGCCATGCGCGATACGCCCGACAAGCCCGAATTTAAAAGGTTCGGTATTGTGTCGCCGTATGCCGTCAACCAGATTGACTGCGAGATTTCCGGCGTCGGGATTATCGCCTGCGACAAAGACGCGGCTACGGAAATGCGAAACGCGATGTGGTCGTCGGCAATAGAGTTTGAATACATTTTTCTTGCGAAATCCGGCGGGACGAAAGAGGAGTCTTTCGATGTGGATTTGCCCGTTCTCATGCACGAGGAGCGTCCCGTGTGGCTAGTATCCCACAGATTCGGCAAAAAGGCGCATACGCGTTTCGAGATAATCGAAACCGTAAATTCTTTTCAACTCTGGAAAGCCTCGACGCGCACGGTCAGACCCCACCAAATTCGCGTGCACGCCAACGAAAGCAAACTGAAAATCGTCGGCGAAAACATTTATTCGCGCACGCCGCACGTCTATATGTCGGACTTGAAGGAGGAGCGTTATAAAATCGGCTTCAACGAGGAGGAGATTCCCCTTTATCCTCACCTTTCGCTCCATTTGTCGAAGGCCGTGTTCGACGGCAAAGACGTCGGTTGCGACGGCATCGGCAAGACCGAAATCTTCGCGCCTTTGCCAAAGGGATTTGCCACCGTTTTAAAGCGCATAGGCTTTAAATACAGATGATTTTTTTTGCGCTGCCGTTTTCTTAAGGCGATAAGTGTTGAAATAAAATTCGGCGTCTGTTAGTGTTTTTTAATGGATTTTAAAAAACTTATTTGCGCCTTGTTCGCTTTCGCCGCCGCTCTCGCAAACGCCTCCGAAAATCGGACGGCAAATGCGCCCGACAGCTGCGGAAATTTTTTCGGCCTGGCCTGGGGGCAGTCTTCTCCGCGGGAGATGCTCCGATATTGCGAAAATGTGGGGCATAGGCACGTGATGTATAAGGGCGGCATGGAAAACGAAAAGCTTGCCGACGACATTTTCTTTTACATCGAATCTCCCGAATACTGGACATATCGCCGCGGCTTCGATTTTGAGAAAACTTATTCGCAAAAACAAATAGACGAATGGGAGAAAATGTGCGTGGTCGTATATCCCGAAAAGCCGTTTCCGCACAATATGGCTACGGGCTGGTTCTTCTCTAAAACCCGAACGGGCTTTCAGCTCGACATGCAGCAAAAAAGGGTTCACGAAATCGCCATCGACCGAATTATGAAAAACGTAAAAAGGATAACCGCGAAAAATCCGAAACTTAAATTCGGGGGATTTTGCTGGGACGTTCCGCAGCCCTACGGCGACTTTAACTACTACAACGAAAAATCGAAAAGCTTGAACCGGCAAACTACGCTGAAACACTGGACAGGCAAAGATTCGTCTCCCGAACGCGCCGGATAAAGGGGGTACTGATGGTCACCGTCTCTTGCCG
>JABLTK010007804.1_pt1 | contig 20369 bp, 30 predicted proteins | sample 7160131 | NCBI WGS metagenome assembly JABLTK01 (sample SAMN14651221, study PRJNA627086) | human gut metagenome | isolation source: feces | host: Homo sapiens
GCAAGCGTGACCGAGTGGTCCAAGGTGCTACGTTCAGGTCGTAGTGTGTTCGCACGCGTGGGTTCGAGTCCCACCGCTTGCATTTTTCTTTTTCACTTATCTTATTTAAGGAGAAAGATTTATTGCTACAACTATAGCAATTAAACAGAATACTATGAAAAAGCTATCGGGACCTGTGTCTGTTGTCCCAACAACACTTGAATTCGAAGATGCCTATCATATGAATTCAAAGTATTGGAGCGATGACCGTAATGCGATTCTCCTAGTATTAATCGCTTAGGGCATGATAACCCTGAATTGTGTACAAATAATCCTCTTTGTCTGTGAGTTTTGGAATGCTCAGACTCATTTCATAGAAATGGAATTCATTCTGAACTGATTCCCCAGACATTGAAGGAGATGCTAGTCTTGGATCCATTTTCTCCCCCTGTCCCTAGAATTCCAACATTTCCTTGTGGATTGAAGAATGTTGGAAAGACTTGTTATGCTAATGTTATCCTTCAGTGCTTGTATCATTTGTTACCTTTCAGGAAAGTTACGTATTTCTGGGAAGAGTGGGTTAACGAATAGAATGAGTTTTGACTATGGAGAAGGAAAGACCATTATTAATTCGCTTCAAACTCTCTTTGCTTCAATGGCTCTATCTCCAAATGCTGTTTGTGATCCCTCACCAATCTTCTCAGTTCTTAACCTAAAGACAAATGAGATGGGTGATTGTTTCCAGTTTCTTACAACAGTTATGGTCGCTTTCAAAGACTTTTTAAATCTCCTTGGAAAGGCTTCTCTCTTCTCCTCTTTAACCAATGTATTCACTGGTCTTCACAAGGTCTGTCGATGTTGTCTCCGATGCCATCGTGTCTTTTATTCCGAAGACACCTTTGATCATATTGAGTGCCAGATTCGGAATAATTGCCGATTGGAAGATACGTTAGCACAGGAGTTTCAACGGATCAATGATACTCAAGCTGATTTCCTATGTCCCTTGTAAGATAAGTGTCTCTGTTGCACATAGATGTAATCAACATTGTAATTCAGAACAACTTAAGATAATCCAGCACATGCCAGAAATTCTCACGATTAAGGTCAAACGCCTTGCCAATGGTCTGCATCTCCAGATTCCTTCTACACTTGATTTTAGACAGTTTAGTAGTGTTGTAAGTGAGATTAAGAAACATTCATCATCAGGATGCAACCGTAGACTGTACTGAGTATGTTCTAACTTCAGTTGTGTACTATCATAATAATCAAGGAAGTGGTCACTATACATGTCATATTCTAAATGACAATCAATGCTTTTCTATCAATGATGATACTGTTAGTCTTGTTGATAATCTGTATATTGATCGTATGAACTCTCTGTTCTTTCAATTCTAGCCTCTGTCAATCCTTGGCATCCTCAGTCTTCAATCCCAACTTCATTCTCGGTGTATCCAATTCAATCTTTCAATTTGGCTCGGCCATTACAAGAACAGAACATCAAACCAATCTCTCATATTGACCAACCACCTTCTAACTCCGAATCAGCTTCTTATCCGACTACTTTTCCTTCTACAGAAACATCCAGCAAGACAGCAAGTCCAGCAGCTCCTCTTGCTACCAATCTTACTTCTTCTAAGAGTGTTCACTATCTGGAGCCTAAGAACGTGGCTGCTCTTGTTGAAGGTGTGGCTTCAGTATACTCTGGGCCAGAGATGCTGGATATTTCAGATGGAACAGATGACGATGTGATCAAACAGACCAATATCGCATTTCTGGATCCTATGACTCCTCCTACTCAGCCTCCTGGAAAGGGAGATTACTATGAACGAATGCAAGCATCATTAGAAGAGGGTCCTTCTGGTGTGATGAAGACAAGCTGCTCTCCGAGTGTCTTAGCTTCGAAGAAGCAGGTCCGAATTCAATCTAGAAGAGGATCACGAGGAGGTAGACGAAGTTCTCGAGTGCGTCGAACAAACTCCATCTGTCTCAAAGAATCTGGGGATCAGTTACTCAATACAATCACTTTGTTACGACGGAAGAAGAAAGAAGGAGGAGGAGAACAGATTTCTTGTGAGCCAGTGAGTGTAACAAGGATTCGAAATGATTACAATACATTCTTAGAGCAATCTCTTAAAACAATGATTCTCCTACCATCAGAGAAGAAGCTTGGTCGTCGATCCAAGAATCTACCTCCTCCACCTCCTGATTCTTATCTGACTGAGAGTGAGAGCATGGAACTGGAGGCTATTCTCAATGAGAATATGAAGAATATGGAACGAATTCGACATATGCTCCAGTTTATGAAACATTTGGAGGAAGAAGGACGTGTATTGTGTGCTGCTACACATTCTGGGATTGACGTAGAAATGAATGAAGATGATGATTCCAGTTTACCTGGAGGATGCAGTGATCATATTCAGTTGTTGGAAGGACCTGAGTTATTGACAGCTCAGTCCTTAGTATTGTGGGTCATGCGTCTGTTGTTCACTCTTAGTTACGTACGGAAGGATTTGGCAAATTCTCTTGCGACTGATGCTAAGATCATGGGAGCCCGCTATTATTCTCGAATTCCCACGGGAATACTAGCTCAAATCCAGAAACAAGATTCTTCTCCTTGTGATAGTCTTATTATAGAGTTGATTGATCTCCGAAATACCCTTCAAAAACGTCATTCCTATCTTCAGGTTGATGTCTGTCATTTCACTAATTCCTAGTCTGTTGCCACATCATCCACAATGTCTAGATCGGTTCTTCTTCCATCTCGTGATCTCCAGGCATATGTACAAGGTGCTGATCTCATCGAGGGATTTATTAAGTCTCATTCTACTCTTGAACATCAGCTCTCGCATCCTACAACGTCAGAACGAGATGCTGCTGTGATTATAGCTGTGAAGTCGCTTCGGCGACTCACCCGTCTCTCGGAAGATCACGAGGAGAATGTGTGTCAACATGGTCGCATTGATCCTTTGTGTATGAGTCAGGAGTGAGTTTCATTGTAGACTGTAGAAGCCATTTTAAGTATATTCCCGCTGAACTGATGGAACAGATTCAGAAAACGACTCCAGCTCTTGCTATGCATGTCGTAACTCCTGCAAATGCTTTCTGTTCCACTTGTATCACCGAGTACTAATTCCAGAAATCTGACCGATTTTAGGTATACAACCTTTCTTCACCACGTTCAAGATCTGCTTCCTTCTCTCTTAGCTATCTCTCAGCATTTATTAGAGATTACACAACGAGGTATAAAACGTACTTATTATTGGAATCCCAAAACATAGCTGATATTGGTCATGGTTTCTTCGTTTCGAAATCATTTATCAAGGGTTTTTGCGGTGTTCTCCGAAACTGTCAAAAGCTGCTTTCTTCGTGTTGGACGTGAGTAATGAATGAAGAGACTCACTTCAAGAGCCACACACTCTCAACTTCATCAATGCGAACTCCAACAATTGAATCCAACTAAAGATTTGCTTTGTGTACAATAACCGTGGGGAGTTGATTCTAGGAACATGGTCGATTACGAGTTGATCTTCGTACTGATGACAGTTATCAAGTTAGTGCCGAACTTTGGAATTCCCTAAGTCGGTACTTTTCCTGCACTCGACCGTTATCAAAGTATGTGTTGAGAGTTCTCTTTAGGATAGTGCTGAAGGTCCCTGTGAAATGTGTCTGGGTATTCAGGGTGTAAGTACGTCGAGGCCTCTTGGTTCTGGTTACTCTGGATCTTCCGCGGGAATCCGTGTGAAGCAAGAACCAGGATTATCTGCGGAGTCAATCGAGAGATTGGAGAAACGACGACGTGTTGTTCAACAGACTCTGTCATCCGATCTGGTCTCAGGTGATGGCTTTCTGGTCAGTTCCCGTGATAATCCAATGGTTCCTGTTTTCAACCCTCTGGTGAGCAGTGGTGGTCTGACCATGTCCTCGTCAGCTGGCACTCTCTCACCAGGTACTTTCAGTGCTACCTCACCATTTGCTTCATATTCTACTGAATTGTTCCCCGCGGGAGAACGTTTATTTACAATGATTCACGAAGATGTGTTGGATACAGATATGTACTATATTCGAGGGATCGATGCAAGACAACGATGTAATCGACTCCAACTGAATGATGCCATTCAAGGTATACGAAAGAGGAATAAATGGTATTCCTGAATTATAAGGTTTATTTGTAGTTATTCTTCTTACTACTTCAATCAGCGAATGGAGATTCTCTGTGGGTGTTATTTCCTGATTTCTGCTGGATGGATGCAAAGATGGAGACAATGGCTCACACAGGACTCTTTAGACATTTCAGGAGCTCGTTGTAATGAAACTTATCAATCGTTGCTTTTCATTGAATTCCCGCGGTTGTGTGAACATCAGCGTGTAACAATTCCAATCTATATGCTTCATTTTTTCCAAGGTACTGTAACAATGCCATGGGATGTATGTATTTTGGAATGGTAATAATATGAAGGATTTGTGTATGAATCCAGAAGAGCGAGTAGAAATAGTGAACGAAGCAGAAATGGCTGTTTTAGCGAAGTATCATCGTATCAATACGCCTATGGCTGGTTTCTATATCTCACTAAGCAAAGATGCCATCTTAATTGATTTTCTCCGTTTACCTTGTGTGACATGTCGTGAAGAACAAGAACAGAAATATATGGTGTATTTACGGAATTGCAGTGTTCAACGGTTTTTGCTTTCGACAGCAGGAAAAGTCTTTCCAGACCGATTTGAGCGAAAGGTTATCATAAAACCCCGAGAACATCACTGTAGAAGAACATTCCTCTCATGATATGTAGTTATCTATACAACTCATTATTCTCCTGAAACACCTTTAAGAGTACTCAAAAATGATATCGCTGACAAGATCCAGAAACAACCAAATGAATTCTACTTAGCTATTCGTGAAAGGAAACTTGATGAAACGAAAACGTTATTGGAAAATAGTTACAATCCAGAGCACATCATTTACGCTGTTTTTGAACAGTGATCCTCTCATTTTGAATTTTCCTTTTCTTGTGTTTGTTAACAAAGAATAGAATGGATATTGACCCCTACAACCGCTTTTACATCCAACTGAAGGATATCACAATCGATATTCTACATTCATTACTTTTCTCATACTCTACCAAAATCTCTCCAACATTAGGACGTGTCCTTCCTAAATCTCCATGAACGAATTCCTTGATATAGGTACCTCCAGAAGCTTCAATTTCAAGAATAAAGTGATGAGGATTCACATACTCTGTCTTCATTTTCTAACAGTAATTCCATTCTCCAGAACAAACGTATATCATTTTATCACGAGTCAACAGTGACCGACGATGTAATACCCGAACAGGAGTTTTCTGTTTGATTGCCAAGTCATGGTACTCTTCCAGTTTTTTAATGACTTCTGGAGTGATTGCAGTTTCTGTATAGACAACTGCCACGTATAATTTGTGTTTTCCTTCTGCTGCTCCTTTCATCTCCTCAAATCCTTCCTACAAACAATGCATACTGCAAATCCTTACAGGAGAACATTTTCGAAGATCCACAATCTGGATTTCTTTTGTTCTATCATTTATTGCATTTTGAAGTGACTAGTGATTCATATTAACTATGATTTCTCACTTTGAATTCTTCATTTGACAAATCACATTTTCGTGCGTTATCAAACTCCACAACAAATGGACGTCCTTCAAATAACATTCTGACATCCACATCTTCACGACCGGCAGAATGAAACTTCATTCCATCAGATTGAATGAATTCTCCCAAAACACCCAGAATATCTTCTTCAACAGATCCTTCTGTCTTGCGCTCTCCATCAACTATCCTACTGATCAATTCTTTCCTCAATTCACACCAAGGAGTCTGGCTTAGGCCTCGCTGAAGTTTCAAATAATTGCCTGTGAAATAGATTGGTTTGCGACAAAGATTTAGAGCGATCAACGGAGTATAAGAAGGAGACTGGGGAGGACATACAATGCTCTCAGGATACTGAGTATATGTCAGTTTCTGAAGGTGGTTTACCACATTTGGAGGTGTGTTTTGTTGTAATTTCACAATGACACGTTGCTTCTTACTATTGTTGAACCAGCCTGATTCTGCTAATCGCTTCCGTTCCAAGGCTAATAATAATCAGGTTTCGTTTCTATTACATCGTAGATTGTAGTTTCCTGCCTTATGCTCGGCTTCAATTGCTTGTTGATCTTGAATATCTTCATCATCAGGAACCATCCCAGGAATCTGTAAGAAATCACGATTTGTTTCCTATGATCAATTAGAGGAATAGCATATACAAGATGAACAATTCCAAAACGAATCCGAACTAATGCATCCATATTAACACTACATATCACTGCTACTTTTCAATGAAACCTTGATCCTGGAATTAGTGACTGAATCACATTTTCAATTTGTGCTTTCAAGATGTCGCGGGCTGACCAAATACTGTATGCCACTTCCACATGGGCGTTGAAGTTCGAAATAAGATACTGAGAATGATAAGAATAGAATGATATTACGTTAATCATCGAGTAATGACGAACAGAATAGGACGTCAGATTTGATACTTCCACATAGAATTCCTTAACATCTTGCATACCACTTGCTTTGATTCCTTCTTCCATCCAAACATGTCGTGGATCTATCTTATCACAGTAGAAAGAATAACTTACCCCTTCCATTCAACATAATTCCCATTTCTGCTAGTTTCTCCTCTATCAGATAACCCTTTACCCATCATCCATACCATAAATGGATTCTCGTAATATGTCGAAACATGTACAACAAATGTACTTTGGAATCACGAGTTCGGAAGCCGAAACACCGACTTGTAGAGCAATGTACTCTACAGCCTCTTTTTCACTGCATACACTATTTTATCAACTGATGACGATTATAGAAATACAATAACGTCTTGTCATCCACATTACAGTATCTCATGATACAAAACGGACAAAGATGAATATCAATTAATTTCTTGATACCATCTAATCCTAGTTGTTGAAAAAGAGACATCCAATATGGAATTGAGTAGCAACAAACAAATACATGTTCCATTGTCTCTCTAAATAACACATCATTGCTCCTCTTCCAGTTCTACTTCTTCTGTCACTTCTTCCTCCAATTCAGAAATGGCTCCATAGTACTCTGGATGGGCTTCAACACATTCTTGCATAGCAAAAGTCAATTCTTCGCACTTCTCAACAAATGAATCATCATCTTTGTTCTTCTCATTATCCATTCTCTCCACTCCTACAGCCTTCACACACTCCTGCCACAGCGTAAATGCCTTACAGCAAGGACCACTCTTCATAAATACACACCATGAACATTCAGCTTCTTGCTTCGGTTCATTGCATCTACAAAACATCAAACTCATTTATTCTACATATCGTTCTTTCCATCCATCCCTCGACTAGTACAAAGACGTCCCTGAATCGATATCTTTTCATCTCGAAGATCATGAACAGAGATGTGACTTGGAGGATATGCATAATATTCGCCCACCTCAACGTTATTAGCATCTTCTTTTGGTATGTATTTGGATTCAGTTTCCTCTTCCAAGAGTCCAGCTTTCACTGCTCGGTCAATAAGAAGCCGACCATAAATCGAAGAGTACGATTGTTCCTCTTTCTCATTTTCACACGAAATGACAATATGAGGATACCGATAGATTGAAGGAACTGCTCCGATATCTAAGAGCAACTACAGAAGAGAGAATTAGTATACCATACAACTTGAGCATGCTCGTCAGAAATCATGGTAACAACCTTCATATCAATAACATCGCTCATCAAGGGACCATATTCATTCGAGTCCACTGGAAGTGGATTGGTAACTAAAATAACCTTTCGACGAGGTCTATATGATACGGAACCTATAATCCTACACAACAGGATGGATTGGAGTAAAGAGTGAATCCAACTCTTTGGTATTGTCTTCATTGAGATATATTGAGACTTCTTTCACGCCTGTCCACCAAGGAAGATATTCATCCTCATTTGTAGATTCTGATACAGGTACCTCAGGTGGAAGTATATCAGCTGGATTCTGGGTCTCAACTACAGGAATCTCGTTGATTTTCCGACGTTTCCACCACATCCTTCCTCCCAGAATGGCTCCAGTTGTGACTGCAAGGAATCCACTGATTCCAATCGTCATCCTCTTTCGTACAGAAATGTCATTTCTACAAGTTATGTATCTAAGTAGTGATTACACTAGAGCAAACTGTCTTCTAGGAATAACAGCCCTAGAAAGACATTTCCGTGGTAAGTGAGACACAGTCCGGAACATCTTCAGTAGATGAAGAAGATTAAACAAACAAGACAAAAGATTTCCACTTTATTTTCACGATTGTTTCGAGATCAAAAGAGCAGCTTTCCTCAAATTGGCATAGCAAGCCGCTAATTCCTTTTCCTTACTATTCAAATATACATTCAGTTCATTAATCAGTTTTTCCTTCTTAGCAAGACTCTTCTGAAGTCTTCTCACCTCTGCACTTGATTCTATTGTTCATACTCTCTTATTCTCCTACCCTGACTCTCACTAACAGGTTGACGATTCTCCAACTCCTTCTGAAGCCGTTGCACTTCTCTATCATACTCAGCAACCGTCAACTGTAGACGCTTCACCTCACTCTCTGTAGAAGCATTCGATCGGCTTCGATATGCCTCTACCAATGCCTTCGCTTCACTCAATCGCTGTGTCAACACATGTACTTGCTGCGTCTGACGAGCCGTTTCTGCATGAGCAGCTTCCAATTGTTGCTTTACCTCCTTTGTCTGTTTGTCCAGTAGTTCCTGCGTTGCTCGACGACTCTCTGCAGCCAAGGAAGCATAACGCTCTGACAGTTCAGTGTGGGCTGCAGTCTTGCGTTCCAGAGACCGACGCAGCTTTCCAAATTGGATCATCACATTCTCATACTCTGTCTTCTGTGCTGCTGCCTCTTCCATTGCCTTCACCGTCTCCTCTTTGGCAGTCGCTAACTCCACACGCAGAGATGCAGCTACTTGCTGAGCCTCTTGAATTGATGCAGTCTGTAAAGAAGCAGAGGTCGATGCTGTCTCCACAGTCTCCTCCAACTCATGAACCCTAGCTTGGAGTGATCCATTCACTGTCTCCAACTCTGCCAATTCCTGCTTCTTTTCTTCCACTCTCTGTTGAACCTCCTCCAACTGACTCTGAAGTTCTGTCTTCTCGTGCTCTGTCTGCTGCAGACTCACTCGGATTTGAGTTGTTTCGTCTCGAGCCTTCTGAGCAGCCACTACGTATTCTTCTTTCTCCACAGCAAGAGCTGTTACCCGTGTTTCTAATAACTCCATCTTCTCAGACAGTTCTTTGCATTGATTCTCTTCCTTTCCAAGCGCTTCCTGGATCTGTTCAATTGCATCTTGATTTACGGACAGACGGAGTAACAGAACCACTTCTGTTCCTTCAGGCAGACTGAGAGATACTTCGTTCTCAGATTCAATCTCACAGAGTTCCTCCTCTTCCTCAGTAGCCGAGATGAAGGATTCAGTATCATTTTCTTCTTCCTGATACTGGAAGGAAGTCATTTCTCTTTCCATTGCTGACAATTTCATTTCTAATTCTCCAATCAGTTTGGTCTTTCTCTCGATCTCCTTCCCCAATTCACCAACTCGTTTCTCCAATTCACCAACTCGCCCTTTCTGGACTGCATCCATCCTCAGTGCTTCTTCAAGAGATCTCTGTTGCTCCTGCATGCAGACAGCATCCGCAGTCAGAGTCTCACGTAATCCTTGCATCGTCTCCTCCTGCTCAGCCATAGTCGTTCTTAGCTCCTTCACAGTCGCATCACGCTGATGTAATTCGACACTTAGTCGCTGGAACTCATCACGAAGAGTCTGAAGGTCTCTTCGTAAGAGCATCTCTCGACTAACAGTCTGTTGTAGTTTGATTTCAGCCTCTTCCTTCTCCTTTTGGAGAGCTTGTTGTGTGTAAGGATTCTGACTGAATGTGGAGAATGTCAGCACAGATGTCACATCGGATTCACTATCTGTAATGTCACTTAGACGAGGTCGTTGAACTGAAGAGGTTCCTGGCATCAAATCATTCAGAGTTACTGTCTCTAAAGACTCTGAAAGCTCTGCTTTCTCTTTCTGCTGCTTCAGTTGTTCATTCTCTTCCTTCAATTGATGTGTTTCTGTTTCCAGTTCACGGATCTGTGTCTCCAAAGTTTCAATCTCTGCAGTCTTGGCCTCTTGAGCTGCACGCATTGCTACAGTCATGCTCTCATTCTCTTCGATCTCCGATTCCAAGGATGTAATCCTTGCTTCGGCTTCCGTCACCTGCTTCTCCAGCTCCATACAGTGTGAGCAAGTGGTTATGGTCTGTGAGGAGGCTTGTTGTGCTGCCTGAAGCTCCTCATTCAGGAACTGAATCTCTTCCTCCCGACGATTGAGAGAAACACGTAAGTCCACCAATTCACTCTCAAGAGCAGATGTATCGCCTGAAGGAAGTGTCTTCATGAAGGCCTCTTTCTCTTTGATTGCTGCTTCCTTCTCCTTCTGAGCTTCATTTCTCTCTTTGATTGCTTCTTCCTTTGCCTTTATCGCCTCTTCTTTCTCTTTGACTGCTTCTTCCTTAGCCATCACAGCAATTTCTTTCTCTTTGATTGCTGCTTCCTTCTCCTTCTGAGCTTCGTCTCTCTCCTTTACAGCCTCTTCCTTCTCACTGATTGCTGTCTCCATATCCTTCACAGTAGCATCCTTCTCATTGACTAATGTAACCTTCTCTATAACAGCTTTATCCCTCTCACTCATAGCAACCTCTTTCTCTTTAGTTGCTTCATCTCTCTCCTTTACAGCTACTTCCTTCTCTTGAACTGCCTTCTCTCTCTCTACCTTCATCATCTCCTTCTCCCTAATCACTTTCTCTTTCTCCTCATTCGTTCTCTCCTTCTCGTTCATCATCAATTGCATATCATTCATCATCCTCTGCCTTTCCTCTTCCAAAGTCCTCACCATATTTTCCAATTCTGTCTTCTTCATCTCACTCTCATTCAATTGCCTCTGGATCTCATTTCTCTGTTGCTGGAGATCTTGGACCAACTGATTCTGAGTTATCTGTTGTCCTACAGACAAATCCTCCTTCTCATTCTGTAAACGCAATACATCTGCTTTCAGTGACTGGATTTGAGAACTCATTGTAGAAGCAGCAGCATCTCGTTCCTCCAATAAGACAGTGAGTGTCTTAGTGTTGTTCTGCTGAGATGTGAGAACAGTTTGGAGTGATTCAAATTTACATGCATTGTCATGAATCTCCTGCTGCAGTGATGCTATTTCATTCTCTTTGTTTACCAATGCTTGCTTCAGATCATCAACCACTTTTACTTTCTTTTCCAATGATTCAATCTTCTCAGCCATCTCATTGATCTCCTTCTTTTCCTTCTCAATCTCCTTCTTCTTCTCTGATACTTCTCCTTTCACAGACTGTAGTTCATTCTTCATATCATCATTCAATGAATTAACCTTGGTCAATTCTTCTTTCAATCGTTCATTCTCCTTCTTCGTTTCATTAACACTGTATCGAATAGAATCCAACTCTTTCTCTTTCAATGAAAGCTCTTTTGTCAAATCATCTACTAAATTCAATCCTTCCTTCAATCTCTCATTCTCTTCCTGTTTTCCTTTCACGTCCTTCCTCAACGATTCATTCTCTTCCTGTTTTCCTCTCACATCCTCCTTCAATCTCTCCACTTCCTCCTTCAATCTCTCATTCTCTTCCTCTTTTCCTTTCGCATCCTCCTTCAATCTCTCCACTTCCTCCTCTCTCTTATCAGCCTTTTTTATTTCACCTTCTCGATACTCCTCCAACTCCCTCTCTCTCTTCTGTACTTCACTTCTCAACATCTCAATCTCCTTCTCCTTCGACTTCAACTCCTCTTCATACTGTTCACATTTCTCTTGTATTCCATTTATTTTCTTCTCATTCAACACATCCATCTCCATTGCTATCAACTGTTCTTCTGTATCCTGTAATGCCAACTCCATCTCCTTCTTCTCAGTCTCCAATAAATTATACTGCTCTGTCTTTGTATTCACCGTTTCCAACAGCTGCTGACGTTCCTTCTCCCACGTCTCCTTCTCCCCATTCCACTCTCTCTTTAGCTTCTCCATATTGTCTTTCTCCTTCTGTAGCTCTTCGATATTCTCATCCCGTTTCTTCAGTTCATCCTTCATTTGGGATGAATGCTCTCTCAATTGTTTCAATTCCTCTTCCAACTGAATGACATGCTCTTCCAAGTCCTTTGTTTTCTCCACCGATGCTTGGAGAATATTCACCTGTTCCTGTAGAGAAGCACAATTTGCTTTCCATTCCTCTGCGGAAGAAGCTTCTATGCATCAACAACAAAAACCATTCTCACCGCTCATTCTCTTCGTCAACACTTCCTTAAGTTGAGCTAGTTCGCTTGACATCATTTCAAGACGCTCATCAGAAGCAACCTTCTCATCAATCACTCGACTCAATTCTTGTTGGTAGTAATTAGTAGGATCACGAAGAGAATCCTTTAACTTGGCAATCTCCTCTTCCAAAACCGATTTCTCTTCCATGTGCTGAGACAATTCACCACTTAGACGCAAAATCTGGTTATTTTGGTTCTCAGACTCACGACGAAGACTATCCATCTGCTGAACCATATGTTCACGCATATCCATAAGCTGATCGTTTTCATTTGAAATACGTTCAATTTCTTTTTTATACTGGATGATAGAGTCGTCTCGAGATTTCAATTCCTCGCTCAACTCCACGATTCGCTTATTTAGACTGTCCTGAACTTCCATCCACGCACTTTGTTCTCCATCACTGTTCCGAATTGTGGGAGTTTCATTCATATGATCATCTACGAATAATAACGTTTACTGGAAATCAACGGTTCGGGGTTTCCAGTTCAGGTGACTTATCATCGTTCAGATTCAGTGAGTCGTTGTCCGATAAATCATCGTCTCCAAACAAGGAATCATCATCCTCTGTACCATCTGCCATATTCATTGCAGATGAAAGCATAAACGAAAAGTTCTTGCTTGCCATGTATGAAAACAATGGAAAGCGAAAAACACAAAAAACAAAGTATGTGCAAACAAAGACAAAATATCATGAAATCAGCTTCTCCTGAGCTTAAAAAACAAAAAAGCAAGGATGATCCCCTCAGTAAACATGAAACGGGATATCCATCTAAACTATTTCGTTGAACTGTAAGTCACAACTAAGTCTCAATTTCGAGCGAAGAAGTTCCAAAAGAATGTGGCCCATCTTTACCATGTTTTCACGTTTTAAACAAATAACACACATAGCCAAGAATAAAGAAATACAATAAATAGATCACCGAGCAGAACGAGACAAAATCACTGTGACTGCTTTAACTCCTTGATTATTGACGCCAACGCATCTGGATTCACTCCACAATCAATTAAATTATAAAAAAGGGTAATAGTCTCTTCATCCACATCTAGATCCAACAGTGATGCTATCTGGTTAAATACTAATAGTAACAGCCTCAGAGAATCAAAATTACATGAAATATCCGATTCCATAGTTAGTTGAATCAAAATGTGATAGTACCCTCTTTATTCAGTGTAGATGGTTCTCTCATACATAAATCATATTCATCACTTATTTCGTGATAGAATCACTTTTAGTGAGAGTAAAACAAAATACGTCCTCTCCTTTATTCTCACGATATGCAAAGCTATTGCTAGTAGTTTTAAGGATGTTTCGTTATTTAATTAATTCATTATCATACATAATGTATTAGTACCTATTGAAGACACCATGATGGGATGGCAACACTATATAAAAAGAATAGAATAGGTTTCAGGAGAAACAAAATAAAGATAAAGTACTATGTCAAGAGTGGGAATGACATATTAGAATAGGCACTATCACGTGACCATCGATGAATGGTCTTCGGTAATCTCATTAACCATATCTTTCTTAATCCTCAAAGATGAAATCGCATCAGAAAGGAAGAAAACACACTCGGAAAGTTGTGAATAGTAAAAACGTCGTGGTACAACCTTTCAATGAGCATGACATTAGTGGTATTTCTTATTATAGGAACCTTTTCCGACCGATCTGCCCTGATCATCTTCAAAACCAAGAAAAGAATTGGTGCTGTCAAACGAATCATTCATTCACTGTGATGAATGCGGATACATTTGGCTCTCATGCCAAAAGTGAGCAACATAGCTGCCAGTATCCTGCAAATGATACTATACCTGATATGGTGGGTGACGAGCATCTTGATGCCAATTCATTCAGCGTTCAGTTTGGTTGCACCTCCTCGTGTTCCACTCTATTGTCAATAATAGTAATTATTCCTGAAGATAACTTTTCCATGAAAGAGTTATGTGACTCAGTTATGTTATCATTGTCTCAACACTTTATCTTTTGTCAGATATCTGTATACAGGAAAGATGAGTACATATTCGCCCTAAGCAATACGTACTGTGATCTCTGTATTGTTTACAAGGAACTTCTGAACATGGTCAGTCTTTCATTTCCCACTGTATGTTGTGCTAGCTATTCATATGTACCTCTTAGTGTATGTGATTATCGATGCATTGACAATTAGGATGAGCATGGATATGACCAGGTTTTCTGTCGTATTTTCAATATTATAAAGCAGTTTTCTATGAAAAGAGCGGGGATGATGTCGCCTGTAAACTTAGGGAACGTGTATGAGTTATCAAATGTTCTGCTTCCGTCCCTTTCTTCACAATAATGTATTCCTATATCGCTTTGTCATTGAACACAGCCCTATTCTTGTACAGTTCAACGGTAACCTTCGGTTCATCATTGTATTGTTTCAACATAAACACATCATTAGTTATCTTTAATAGGTTTTGTGGACTGTCGCGCAAGATATATATTCCAAAATACTACAACTAGTAATACTTGAAGAGTACGTACCACCAGCAAAACTACCGACTGTAGCACGATAATACAATGGTGTCCATTTATACTGCAAAAAGTTAATTGGTACCCAAAACACGTTCCCCATAACCCATGTTTCAGGAATATCTTGTTTCACCTTCTTCTTCACATCATCCCAAGTACCCCCACCCAAAAGAACAACAGAAGCAAACGTGATACTCATCTGAGGAGCTGCTAATACACAGCTCCCAAGCATCTTATATGCAATTGCCTACGAACATTAGAAACAAGTATAATTGTACTTTCAAGGAAGTTCCAGCAAAGAACTTCTCCAATAAAAGAAAAACTCCATGGTTCATTGGTCCTGTTACAAAGAAACCTGTTATTCCTAGGTTAACTGACTGTTTTATGTTCCTATTCATCAAAAGTTACTATGAGAAAATGCCATGGCTCTCCAGGATGCAGGATCTTCTGACACACCCAATCACCTCCAAACATGGACACTGAAACAAACCCCATATTTCGAAGAAGGTACCATGCTTGTGACTTGAAGAAACTCATCGTGATTACCAAAAACTGACGAAACTGATCACAGTTCTATCAACAAACAATAATTAAGGCATGTTTGATGTTCCAGCAAGAAGGGCCGCGCTCTCTCCCTTCTTCATATCCAATTTAGCATAACGACGATCCAAAATAACCAGAATAATATATCCCACCACAAGCAGACCAAGAAGGATGCAACTCTTCATCAATACATACTTGGTTTCCGAGAAGAAGGCACCAAAGGCATACTGAGCACACCATCCAATAGACTGCCACATCTTGTAATTGGCCATTGCAGCATTACGTTCACGATCCAGACCATAGAAGGACTGAAGAATAGCAGGAGGTTGTGATTCCCACACAGCATCTCCACCAGACAGTAAACAAACCATAACAATGGTAAGAACAAGATCAACAACATTCTTCGAATCATCAGGAATCTTATAGAGAATGAAGAACAGATAGGAAACGACTTGAAGAATAAAAGCAATTAGACACATCACAGTGCGAGACATCCATTTCTTCTCAACACACTTGCCGAACAAATAACTGACTATTTCTGACAATTATTGAAAAGACATACAGAATGAGTTCGCCAGATAGAAAATGGCTGTGATATAAAGAGCCCAAGAAGCTCCGAAGCAACGCTTACCAATACCACTAGTAATATCGCCAAACACGAAAGCAAGAGACATACCATTGTAGATGACAATAGGAAGCATAAGAACAAGCTTAAGAGAATGAGCAAGGAGAGAGAAGGTCTCATTGACTGATACATCCTATCCGTGAGATTCAAGTAACATTCCAACATCACTGTTCTCAGCAGGTACACCAGCAGCAGAGTAGGGCTTAACATTAGGGAGTGTGAAAAGAAGAAGAACGAACACCGAACCAACGATGGTCATGACAGTGAAGAGTAACTACAGATAAAGGAAGTAATGAAGAAAAACAGTCTCTCGATCACCAATAAATCCTCCCACGAGATTACCTGCAAAACCTGAGAATTGGAAAATGGAAAAGAAAACGCCATTGAAGGATGAAGTAGTCTCAGCAAAACTCTTTGTACTTGTACGAGAGTCCCAGACAGCACAGCGACCAAGATAGACACCCTCTGCATTCCAAAGCATAGCAGCACCAACACCAACCAAAAGGTTGGCAATAATCACAATAGCTCGTTGTGTGCAGAAGTTAGATGCAACAACAAGTGCATATGTAACACCACCCAGAACCATCGATATCCTACATAAATAAGATGCAGAAATGAATACTTAGGTCCAACCATAGCCACAACTTTAGGTCCAAAGATGGAGAAAATAGCGAACATACCATACAAGCAACCCAGGTTAATATAACCCTGCACTCCGTGGGAATTGGTTTGTACATTCTGTATAATAAACGACGAGCCATAGATTTACCTGGGACGTGTTAAAGGCGAAGAAGATGCCAAAAAAGGAAATACTGAGAAGAATAACATTCTTCATATAACTCTTGCGGGGCTCTGGTGTTGGCTCCATGACAACGGATTGATTGTTTTGAATTGTGTTTTGCTGGAAAACGAGAAGACATGTTTAGTGGTTTGTTGATGAGGATCCCTTTGGTAATCAAAGGTTCATTGTTCTTTGGTTTTACAATGGAATCCAAGTTTGAGATTAAGATAAGCAAATGCACTTGTAAACCATGTTTCTAGTCCGTTTTGATGGTGTTGACGCTCTTTGATTGAATTGCACTCTTTGTCTTGTTGAGATAGTGGATATATGGGTACAACAGAGTCTTCTCTCGTTTTGCTAGTTTGGAGAGCTAAATAGAATCAGTTTGTTTTTCTCGCACTCTTGTTGATTGACACCATTCATTCTCGAAGATGAATGTATCTGGACAGATCCATCCAATAGAGAATGAAGATGCCACAAACTACAATGAGAGACAAGTTATCGGTTTCCATTTTTGGTTTTATTCTCATCAATCTAGAGATCCAGAGGTCATCATTAGAGAATCCGCTATCCGAAATCCCCTCGCGTTCTTTGATTCCTTCTGAGATCTCTTCTCAAGTTTCATCAATTCCTGCTACATCCAATCTTGGGTCGATTGAGAGCTCGTTGCGTTCCGAAACTCCATACAGTATAACAAGTGATATTTGTGAATTGTAGATGGAATTATCGATATGGATACTGTTCCAGAAGCTCGAGAAGCAACAATGGATGACTTTCAGTCATTGAATCGCGATTATCTAGCGTTTCCTCCTGTCGTGGGTTCAGAGGAGTTCTCTACGTCAAATACGGAGACTTTGCCACCTTCAAAACTCGGATGTCCTGAGATACCCAAACGACCGCGATCAGCCTATAACTTCTTTTCTCAGTCGATGTTTACAAAGCTAAAAGAAGAAAATTCTCGGAAGACATCTAACGAGATCGTCAAAGAAGTCGTTTTGTATGAACGGCCTAATAAAATAGTTGGCGTCCATGTGGAATAACATGACTACAGAGGAAAAGGAGCCATATGTTCGTATGAGCGAGGAGGATCATTCCCGTTACGATAGTCAACAGGAAGAAATGATGGCATTGAGAAAAAACAGTGGGATTCCGATAATCAAAAAGACACGAGGTATGGAAATTGGAGTAATGATGACTTAGACAAACAGAGTTATCTGTATCAGGCAATGCGTAAGCATAGTGCAGTAGAGTTTGCAACAGGTTTATTGCTGTGTAGTGTAAACATGATGAATCATTGTAATTTAGAATGGAGACATCTCATCTGTCACACATTTGATGAATTTGACACAGCGCTGTCTTCTCGACATGTCACAAGAGACAACCCGAATAGCTCAAGATACCATGTTCAGTAAGGTTCTCAATGAGATGTTTAGACTAGATCAGCAATTACCTGAGTTGGATGCTTCCAAGTACTATTCAGATCAAAACCTGATTCAATCCTCGTTTTTGCATCCCATCTCAATTACAGAGTCATCAGTCACATTACCAATGACCCAACAATCTTATATACAGCCAACATCGACACAAGATCTCACATCAGATCTTCCTTATGAGAAGTCATTCGTATGTCTGGTTCCCAGTTGTGGGAAGGTATATCGATCAAAGAGCAGTTTTCGCAAACACATGGATACTCATACGGATGAAGAGAAAGCTTTGATTACAGGAAAAACAGATGGAAGACGAAAGAAACGAGTTGATATGGAGTGTGAATCATTTATTTGCAAGTACAATGGATGTAACAAAATATTCCAGACCAAACATGTATTACTGAAAGGGTTTTGTGAATATAGGGACTAGAATTGCATCAGAAGAGTATTCACTTAAACCAGAAACCTTATGTCTGTGAAGAGTTAGTGTTGGAATGGAATATTATCATAGATGTGGAAAGGCATTTGTAAGAAGGTCGGATTATACTGTTCATGTTAATCGGAACCATCGAACCGAAAGACCATATCCCTGTACTTTTGAGGGATGTGGTCGTTCATATGCCTCACAGTATGAATTGAAGCGACATATGAAGACTCATGAGATTATCCATTAATGTGTGTGATTCGTGTCTTGTAGTGAATAGTTGTTACCATGTTTGTTATTAAGAATGATTGTATTCATAGCACCTCGGTCTTGTGTTCCTCTCACTATTCTAACAAACAAACAGGTTCCCAACAGCATTCAACAACACCGTTTAGTTCTTGACAGTTCCAAAGAACTTGGCCTTCTCGGAGGAGGTCTGGAATCTTCCGTGACCGAACTTGGAGGAGGTATCGATGAAAGCCAGAGTGATTTCCTCAATAGCGGATCTCTTGGTGTGGACCAAGAGAGACTTACGGAGAGTGATCACTCTCTTCTTGGTTCCAGCGACACATCCCTTCAGCATGATCCAATCATTGTTCACCTCTCCATAGTGAGGGAATCCTCCCATAGGAGTGATGCTCTTCTCAGTCAGATCGAACTCAGTGGAAGCAGAGTTCTTGTCACCAGCAGCACCAATACGATAGATCTTCTTGTTGATCTCTGTACGATGATGGTATCCATTCTGACCAGCACGAGCCACAGTGAAGTGGACACGACTAGGATGCCAAGCACCAATACAAGCCACCTTACGAAGACCACGATGAGTCTTACGAGGCAGACGAGTGGTACCCCAACGAGTGGTCACTCCCTCGAATCCCTTACCCTTCGTCACAGCAATCGTATCGATCATCTCATTAGCAGAGAACACATCGCTCACCTTCACCTCCTTCTCCAACAGACTCACAGCAAATGCCACCTTAGCCTTCATATCACCTCCGTTCACCTGAATCTCCATCAGATGAGCCTTCTTCTGACCAATCTTCACCTTCTGCATCTGGGTGTGAGCAATCACACGCACCACTGTGCAGTACTCCTCGATTCTCTTCAGCTTGTTCTCCATAGCCTCCTTACCCTCCTGAGTAGCCATGTGAGCAGCATAGTTCGTGAACGCCTTGCGCTTGCTGTTGTACCAGTTCTTGTAGAAGCGACGCTTGCAAGACTCGTCCATATGCTCAGCAAACACAGTGGTCAGAGTACGAAGACCCTGAGGAGTCTCGATGTAGCCAACAATACCCACCACAACCATAGGAGGACAATCCAGAATAGTCACAGCTTCCACAATCTCCTGCTTGTGAGCCTTGCTTCCAGGACGATCCAGAGTACGCACAATATGGGTCATACCAGCCTTGTAACCCATGAAGGCAGTCAGATGAGGAGCCACGCTCACATCATCCTTAGGGAACTTGCGGACATGTCCACGATGATGAGTGCATCTCTTACGAGGGAGGAAACCGAGATTTCCGTGACGAGGACCTACACCACAATTACTCCCGCTTTCATCACTCTCAAACACTCCACTTACATTCGAATTTACGATGAGCCATTTGAACTGTTTAGGAAAAGAATACTTGAGGAATGAATGGATGGTTTGATTGAGATTCTACCGAGCATTATACAGGTTCCAAATAGAGA
>JABLTK010048877.1_pt1 | contig 20368 bp, 17 predicted proteins | sample 7160131 | NCBI WGS metagenome assembly JABLTK01 (sample SAMN14651221, study PRJNA627086) | human gut metagenome | isolation source: feces | host: Homo sapiens
GACGGCACAATTATAAACCACAATAAAAACCGTTTTGATGATTTAATGGCAGGCTGTCTGCTGTTTATGCTTGATAAAAACGAACAGGATAGCAGATACAAAAAAGCGCTTGATACACTCACATCTGAAATTGAACAAAATAAATTTTGCCAAATTGTGTGTAGGGGGTGCAAATCGCAACTCCCCTGTTGCCAATCGGTGATTCGATAGGCACAAAAATATGCCTGAAATGCAAAAAATCACTTGAAATCAAGCGATTTTTCTTGTATCAACTTTATTGTTGACCTATGGCTTTTGCGTTCTTTATAGATGCAATAATCAGATTTTAAGTAATATTACTGCCAATATACCCATTGCAAAAATACCTATATCCTTTTTCGTACATTTCTCTTTATAAACAATTACCCCTATAATAACAGTTGCCACTATCGTTCCGATATTTAGTAGCGGAAAAAATACAGCTGCTTTTAATTGTCCTGAAAGAATTGTGTTACACAAATTAGACAATCCGAAAGCTCCTCCAATCAATGCAGCCGATAAAAGCTTTCTTTTTTTGAAATTCTGCATCCTGTCTCTAACGATTAAATAAATTGCCAGGGAAACACTTCCCGCAAACCAAAATGCAAGAATCAAAAAGAGATTTGTCTCATTGGCATATTTTGAACTTTGCTGCAATTTCTGCACAATTCCCAATCCGCCCGACGAAAGCATTGCAGTAATAAGCGGTAAAAAATACCCATTTTTCGTTTCCTGCTCATTTCGGTTTCCTATACCGCACGTTATAATCATTGCAACCGTCAAAGCAATTCCAAAAATATTGCAGCAATTAACAGACTCCTCCCACAAGAGACTCCCGCATATAGTCGGAAATATAAATCCCATAGAATACACCATAGAACAAATACCGATTTTGCCGTTTTTGAGTGCAAGCGTATATCCATATTGCGCCATTAAAAGCAATATTCCATAAATGAGCGAATAGCAAATCAGTTCCGTTTCCATCTTTTCAAATGATAAGTTTGAAAAGCTTAAAACAATTCCTCCGCTGCTAAAAATCAGGCATTGCAGCAGAAAAAACTCTTTTTTTCCAAAGACCGCATCGGAAATGTTCTTTGAAAATATATTTCTTGCTGTCGCAAGCAACACACTTACCAGTACACCCAACATTATATCTCACCACGAATAATTTTCTCCATAGTCCTACTTAAAATTTTGCGGCTGTCATCATCCACCAAGCTGAAACGGTTTCCATCATTCGGAGTGCTTAAATAATTCCAAACGCAATATGGGATGTCCCATTCCTTCAAAATTGTTATCATATCGCGCATCCAATTTTCTCTGTAGAATATATCACAATGCCTGATAGTACCGAACTCACCGCACCAAAGTATCTTGTCGGGATTGTTTTCAATAAATCTCTTTGCCGGCTGCAAATACTTCCTTAAAAACTCTATGTCCATTCTTTCCATATCCGGATATGCATTTTCATCGCCCCAAATCCGGTGAAATTCCCGGTAACGCTCAATATCGTCCGTCGGATAAGGCATTTTTCTGTTATAATAAAGGGGGCCTTCCTGCAAAACACCCCGCTGATGAGTAAATTCATGCGGTGCATAGCAATGGAATGTATAAATAACATTTTCATCTTCATAAACTTTTAGCTTGTCAAGACCCGAAGGATTGTTCCAGTCTATTCCGCCAACAATGATAAGACGCTCTTTATCAACGGCTCTGATTTCATTTATTGTCCTTTCTGCCAGACTGTTCCATTCCTCTGCCGTTGCGTTTAAAACCTCGTTCAAAAGTTCAAACGCAACCTCATTATTGTCCGAAAATTCGTCTTCAAGCAATTGCCAAAGAGCGATAAATCTATTTTGTAATTCTTTATCCTGCATAAGTCCCTTTTCTTCAGGAATATCACAATAATTACCGATTGCTTTATGCAAATTAAGAATAGGGCGCAAATTATATTTTTCGCACCAAGCAACAAATTGATGCAAAATATCAATAATTTCTTTTCGATATCTGTATGATTCTTCCTCTATAACAATCTGGTCAAAACCGAGCCTGATATGATCCATTCCGAGCGACGCGATATATTCTATATCCTTTTCGGTAATGTAGCTTTCAAAATGCTCCATATCTCCGACTGTTATTTTAAGACGCAGTTCTTGCCGCAAAACATTAAATCGTTTGTAATTTGTAAGCCAGCCTCCTATTCCCATTCCTCTTTCCAGATTTTTTATGTTTTTCATACTTTCATACCATCCTTTTTAAAAATATAATACTTAAATTGTTTGCACACCATATATCTTTGCATCTGCCGAGCCGCCTGCAAGTTTGTTCAATTCTGCTTCGGTTACAGTTTTGCCTTTTTATTAACTATGCCCGCAAACATAAAACAATCTCGGATATCTTTTGTCGCAATACACGCTGTCATCACTGCATATTATACTGCTGCACAGATTGAATGCTGCCTTCATATTTAATTTATCAAACATTTCCGCAAGCACTACGTCTGACTTCGCTCCGTTATCATAACTGAAAGTACTGCTTTTTGTTTCCTGCTCGAAAAACGCAAAAATTTATAATATTTCATACGCATCGCTCTCCTTGTTTTTAATTATAGCATGATTTTTTATTTGAAAATAGAATACAAGATAAAAAAACTTGTACTAAACATAGATTTATGATATAATGCCAATGAGGTGATATATATGTATAATATAAACCAAACCGCACCAAATATTATTCGGTATCCGCTCCATTCACACCAACAGTATGAAATTATGGTGTATCTTAACGGAAACGGATATTTAAAAACTGCCGATAAAAACTATACATTTTCTCCGGGTACTGTAATTATTGTCCCTCCATCAAAGGAGCATGGCTCTGTTTCAGAAAACGGATTTACAAATATAAGTATAGAAGGCGATTTTGAAAACGTGTTAAATAATAAGAACATTGTTTCTTTTTGTGATAATCAAAATAGTGAAATTACAACCCTTGCAAAGCTTATTTACAATAATCGTTTTAAGGATAAAAGCTTTCTTGCCTCATTATGCTCTGCTTTTATAAAGCTGCTGCTTATTGAAACTGACATAAAAAGTAATATTCATTCTGCGGTAAATACCATTGTGTTAAAATTAAGCGAACAATACTATGACAGCGAGTTGGATATTCGTCAAATTCTAAAAAGCACAGGTTACGCAGAAGACTATATCCGTTCTGAATTTAAAAAAATCACACATAAAACTCCGACTGCATTTTTAAATGATGTCCGAATCATGCAAGCTGCATTTTTAATAGATATTTACAGGGGAACGCTATCTTTGACAGAGATTGCCGAAAAATGTGGTTTTAACGACTATGTATATTTTTCAAAAAAATTTAAAACCATATATAATATGTCGCCGTCCAGATATAAAAAAAGACGGTGATCTCTTTTTGGAAACTATCGTCTTAATATATTCTGGAGTGGTATAATATAAATAGAGTCGACAAACACCCAAAAATCTGATATAATAAATCAGAAAGAGAGGAAGAAAATGTCAAAGTACAGCAAAGAATTTAAAGAGGAAGCGTTAAAACTGTCCGATGAATATTCCGCATATTCCTGCTATAACTATTCTTGCAATATAATAAATTTGTCGTACATCAAATACATTCATTGTTATATCCATTAACTCCCTTAAGCATTCGGATTTATTATAAATTTACCCTTACCTATAAGTTCTCTGTCACCCAGAATTACGGGCAGCTCCTCAAGACTTGCAACCTTATATATCATAGACTTAACATCAATTCTTTTTGAGTCAATCATCTCAATCGCTCTTTGCTGAGTATATGGATTTATGTACGAGGCTTTTATTTCGATTTCCTTTTTGAATATTTCAAAAGGCTTTATATCTATCGTTTCATCAGGTGCGGTAAGTCCGAAAAACATAACTATCGACTTTTTACCGGCAATGTCTATTGCCTGTTTCATAGTCTGCGGACGGCCTACACATTCTATTACCTTTGTTACTCGGGTAATATTATTTTCTTTTAAGACCTTTTGAGCATCCTCGCTTAACGGATCTATACATATATCTGCACCCAATTTTTTGGCAAGCTCTCTCTTTTCCTTATTCGGTTCAAGCACAATCAGCCTTGCTGCACCGCCGATTTTTGCAAGCTGAAGCATTATAAGTCCTATCATTCCGCAGCCTATTACAACAACCGTATCATCAGTCTTTATATCGCACAAATCAATGCCGTGCATACAACAGGAAACAGGCTCTGTCATTGCCGCCTCCTCAAACGAGGTGGTATCGGCAATTTTATATATCTGACTTTGGGGTACTGCGCAATACTGTTCAAAACCCCCGTTTACAGTTGTTCCTATTCCAATCATATTTTCACAAAAATGCCCTATCGCACTTTTGCAATAATAGCACTCACCGCACAGCTTGTTAGGATCTACACAAACTCTGTCGCCTACCGCTGCATCTTTTACTTTTTCTCCGACCTCCGTAATAACTCCGGCAAATTCGTGTCCCAAAACAGTTCCGGGCGGTGTTGCCGCCGCTCCTTCGTCACCCTCATAAATATGCACATCCGTTCCACATATTCCGCAAGCCATAACCTTGACGATAACCTCACCGTCCTTTGCCTTAGGCATATCAATATCTTCTAACTTTAAATTGTGCTTTCCGTAAAAAACCGTCGCTTTCATTTTTTATCTCCTTTTTCATTTAATTGTACACTGTATTGGACATCTGTTTTTATAGTAATATGTATTTTTAAAATCCAGTTCCCTCAAAATGGAATACATCTCATCAAAACCATTAGCCGAATTTTCGGCTAAATGTGCGTCCGAACCAGTTGTCACAAGATAACCGCCCATATCCTTATACATTTGTATTATCCATCGTTCCGGCATAAGCTCGCAATACCTGCTGCCCTCATATACGCATGAGGAGTTGATTTCAAGTGCAATTTTACGCTCTATGATTCGTTCCAAAATGCTTTTGATTTTATTTTCATACATTTTGCAATCAACACCCATCCCATACTTACCGTTAATGTATCTGAGCGGGCATGTTAAATGTGCTAATATGTCAAAATCGCAGCCTTCAATCATTTCAAGCATATCGTCAAAATACTGATTAAGATATTTTTCTGCAGTTTCTTTGCCCATTTTCGCAAAATCAATCTGCGAATACGGCATTTCATATTCATAAAATTTTACTGCGTGAACTGAGCCTATAACTACATCAAAATCAAATTCCTTAATAATTTGCTCTGCTACGTTCCTGTGCCACGTTGCCTCGCCTATTTCAATACCGCGTAAAACGGTTAAAATTGTTTCACTGTTCATTTTGACAGCGTCGTCAACCGAACCTCTTGCCACACCCTTTATATCAAGTATTTCGTAATATTCAATATCACAATGATCCGTCACCGCAAATCCGCAAAGTCCTCGTTTTTTTGCCGTATCAGCCATATCCGATACCTTACATTCGGAATCGTGCGAATGATTTGAATGTGTGTGCATATCATAGCTGCTGTTTATATTTTTCATCGGCTTAATTGTTCCGTCTGTTTCGATAATATCCGGCTTAAAACGCTCTGCCGCTTCATAAAAGCTCCTATAATCGCTAAGCAGCCATATACCGAATTTTGCGTATTTTCTGATAAGCTCCGCAGTCTTTTCATCTGCAAACGGAAGCTTCACCCATAAAGTATTTTCACACCGATATGGCAGCCATACCGTCAGACGTTTCCGCGGCACGAGGACTGACAAGGTGTTTAATACCTCCTCCGTTACCTCACCGTCATAATCAATTCCGATACTGGGAGCTTCCTTCAGGCATATTTTTATAAACTCGACATTATTTGAAGTTACGGAAACATACTCTGTATACTCTTTAATCTGCAAAAAGAAAAGACAGAGAATTTCTTCCGGGAACGACTGTATTTTATTGTCAATCTTTAGATGTATCTTCGTTTCTTTCGCCATTTTCAGCACTTCTTCAAACAGTGGAATTTTTTCTCCGCGGTATTTGTTTGAAACGGCAACTCCGAAATCATATCGGAGCGCATCTTCATAAGTTATTTCATTAATATTGATTTCTCCGTCCGGCGGTGTGCCGTCCTTATTACGCGCGATACGGTTTATAAGCTTATCGTGCAAAACCACAATCTTTTTGTCTTTCGTGTACTCCAAATCAAGCTCAATAACATTATATCCCTGCATTACTGCGCAGCGAAAAGCCGACATTGTGTTTTCCGGGCATTCACTTGAAACGCCTTTGTGTGCCTGCAATTCCATCTTTTCCAAAATAATCACCCTCAAACTGTATTGACAAAACTTTAATTAAGATATATAATATAATATATTGCACATTAAGTCAACATCCACCGCGAAAAACGATAGAACGAGCATGTTTTTGATTATATGAAAGGAAGATTAAAGGTCATATGAGCAAAGAGCGTGAGAAAGAAATATTAAGGCTGCTTCTTGCAAAAAAGAAAATAACGGTAAATGAGCTTTCAAACCTGCTTTTTACAAGTGAATCATCAATCAGACGTGATCTTGCCAGGCTTGAAAATCAGCAGCTTGTAAAAAGAATACACGGCGGCGCCATAATTGAGGAAAACAGCATATCAACGCTTAAAATTCCCTTTGTCATGCGCGAATTGGAACAAAGTGATGCAAAAATTAAAATTGCAAAACAGGCTATAGAATACATAAACGACTATGATGTAATATTTCTCGACGCTTCGTCAAGCGCATACAGCCTTGTGCCGTTTCTTGCCGTCAAAAATCATCTTACGGTAATCACAAGCGGAACAAAAACCTTGGTTAAACTTGGCGAATACGGAATAAAGGCAATCAGCACAGGCGGTGAACTTTTACCGTCCTGTCAATCTCTTGTCGGCGAGGAAGCATATAGAATAATCGAGAGCTTTAATGCAAATTCAGTATTTTTTTCGTGTCGGGGCTTGTCCGATGACGGCTTTTTGACAGATATTTCCGACAGTGAAAATAATGTACGCAAAAAAATGATTGCACATTCAAAAAATGCATATTTGATGTGTGCAAGTAATAAATTAGGGCAAAAATATTTTCATAATTTGTGTACTGTAAAGGATATTTCAAAAGTAATATGTGATACACCATTGCCGGAACATTTAAAGTAAGGCAAAAAAAGGACAATTTCGGAGTTAATTTGATCTTCATAAATTTTTGGGGCTATCCCAATTTTTGTGTAAAAATTTTAAACACAGGACTGCCCCTTCACAAGAATAAAAAAATGCTAATAAAAATGCTAATTGGTTTAAAAAATGACTCAAAATCATCTATTTTTATACATTTATTTCAATAAATAAGGAGCTGCAAATTTTTTGTAGGCTCCTTTTGCATCCCCTTATTTCAGTTTTTCGGGGGTGGAATATTTATGCTCTAATCCCAGTTGCTTTATACATCTTTTGATTTTTTCGGCATTTCCGCCGTCATAGCTTTCCGGATAGAACCAAATCCAACCTATATCTTTGAAATGATAAGCCTCCTCGTCTCCTACCAAGCCGCAAAATGCGGACGGAATATGTACTCCCTCTGTCATTGCCGCTTTCAGCTCATCAAGGTATTTTTCGTACACATCACGCGGTAAACACGATTTTTTTCGGCATATATCCGCGGCAAGACCTGCGACCTCTCCAAGCTGACCGAGAGTACGCATTACCCTTATTGCCGAAAACGCCACATGGCTTGCGCTTACAATACGTCCGCCGAGGAACAGATTTTTAATGTCCCTTGAATATAAACATCTGTAAGGCACGGGATACGGCTTTGAAATTCCCCTGTGATATGCCCACGAACGGAACGGTTCGTCAAACTCTGCGTCGTTGTCACATTCGGGGAAATGCAAATCAATACTCCATGTAATGCACGCCGTACCGTCCTCATGGAATGTATGTTCTTCAATATCATTCTGGGTCAGTATATAGTCGCCTTTTACTCTGTAACTTTCGCGTTTTCCGCCAATTGCGGACACCCACGACAAAGAATAGTCCTTAAAGGCATCTTTTCCCGAATAATGATTTTTCTGGTACGCCCAGTTTGAGTATATCGCACGAAGTCCGAAATCACGTATGTATTCGATTTCCTTTATCATATCGCGGCGGAATCCCGTTTCCTGCTCCCAATCACCGTTATACACGTCAAGGCAGTTTTCATCGTTAAAATTCATTCCCCAATCAATATCGGGAAATTCGGACGGTTCTGTTTTTTCGCTGCACCAACGTATAGAATGTCCCATAACAAGCTTTTCATGCGTTTTAGGTGCAAGCGTTTCATTAAATTCGTCTGCCGCTTCGCGCCCGTACATGACTTCCGCTCCGGCAAGCCGCGACAGCGCCGCATCTCCCGTACAATCCGCAAAAAGCCGCGCGGTGTAACGCTTTTTCCCGCCCGTAAGCGTATTTGTGGTTATAACAGCCATTATACTGTCTCCCGACATTTCCGCGTCGGTAACACATTCGTTAAAAGCAATTTTATAATCACCGCCGCTTGCTTCAAATGCAAACAGTTTTCTGTCATCCTCATAATATTTTTCGCCGAATATCGCAGGGTCTCCCATAACCGGAGCTATCTCCTTAACGACATTTCCTATATTCGGGTACGGCGGAAGATTTGTTATTCCGCCCATGCAGACGCGGATTTCGGAGCTGTTGCAGCCACCGAGAACTCCTCTGTCATTAATCAGCAGTACTTTTGAACCGCTGCGCAGCGCCGCAAGTGCCGTGCATATTCCGGCAATTCCTCCTCCGGCAACAATCAAATCATATTCTCCGCCGTCAACCGCAGCATTGTCGGTCAGACGGCTGCGCATAATATCAATATCCTCCGTTTTATCGGAGGGCTTTTGCGGCGAATCCGAAATGTACAGTGCGTCACATCTGCCGTTAAATCCCGTCAAATCATGCAGACGAAGCTCATGCGTGCCGCAATTAAAGCTGACCTTGCCCGCATACTGCCACGCCCATTTTTCGCCGTTTGTGCCGAGAACGACATCGGTTGGTGCTCCGTCGGCAATCAGCTTGAATTTTCCGGCAGGCTCGCTCACGTTCCATACCGCCGTCCAGTCACGTGTAAGCGCCCATATATGATATTCTCCGTCCGCCGGTATATTTATTTTCGTGACCGCGTCCGCTACCGGCACGCCCATTCCGTGTGCCATAATATATGATGAGTGAATAACTTCCATTGATTGCTGATCTACAATCCAGCCGCCTTTATCGTCAAAGCTTTCCGCTTCTATAAATATCTCCATTTTTATCCTCCATTCCACCGTTGTACGGCGGCACAAATCACCGCTTTTTTAAGTTAATCTCCCTTTAATATCGGTATTCGTATTTCCCACAAAAAATCGTCGCTTTCCATGTCTTTCGGGAAAACTTCAACGTTCGGAAGCTCGGTGTTTCTTTCATATATTCCCGATTCAAGCCATCTGAAAATTATATCGTTATAAAATTTGTTAACTACCGCGTCGTCCGCACTGCGCATGGAAAAGCACACCCACTTGCACGAGGGAATATATACCGAATTTTCGGTCTTCTCCGCAGATTTTCTTCCTATTGTACATCTGACGGAATTATCGCCGTTTATATACACCGCATATATTTCATCGGTACACATATCGGGAATATCTGTTTCGTAAAAGCTCTGCCAGACGTTTTCGCAGCATTCCGTGTCTTTCATGTCGGAACATTCTGTCAGACCGCATACGTAAAAGTCCGGTTCGGTTACAATTCTGTACGGAATATCCGCACCGCCGCTTATTCCGAACTGAAATCCTATTTTTGTAAACATATTTGCATTGTTTTTGGAAATTTCATTGGGCGAAAATCCGTGAAACTCCTTAAACGCACGCGTAAAAGACGATGCGCTGTCATATCCGTATTTAAGCGCGGTCTGCGTAACGTTTTCTTTCTTTTCGATAAGTTCGAGCGCCGCGGCGGACAATCTGCGCTTTCTTATATATTCGCTTACGGGCATATTTGCCGCGAAAGAAAATATTCTCCGAAATTCGTATATCGACATATTTGCCATGGCTGCCATTTCGTTTATGTCAATTTCATTTGTGAGATTTTCTTCAATATAATCAATAATTTCGTTAAAGCTGTTTATACTGTTCATTATAGCGGCTGAACCTCCTGCGCCGTACCCCATACCGTCATTTCCTCGATAACCGTGCCTTTCGGCTGATTTGCCGCATAGAATACCGCATTTGCAATATCTTCAACAGTCAGCGACTGCACAACCTCGTCAATTCCGGCATTTTTCTGAAAACCCGTACTTGCCGAAGCCGGAATAATACAGGTTGCACGCACACCGTACGGCTGCAATTCAACATAAAGTCCCTTTGTGAAATTAAGTACTCCGGCTTTTGCCGCCGCATAAACCGACCAGCCCGCCCAGCAATGTCTTGCGCAAACCGAAGAAATATTTATTATTATTCCGTCCTTTTGGTTTTTCATTACTTCGCCAAATACCTTTGAGCCGTATATAACTCCGTTTAAATTTATTGCTATTGCAGAATCTATTGTTTCCTGCGATTGTTCGGTTACATCGGCAATCTTTACGCCGCAGCCGGCATTATTTACAAGAATATCCGCATGACCGTATTTATCGCAGACATATTTTTTTAGCTCTTCCCATTTATCGAAATCCGTGACATCAAGCACAAAACCGTCGTCAAAGCCGTATTCGGCAACGGTGTTTTTAACCTTTTCCGCATTTCTCGATGCAATTATAACGGTGTCACCGTTTTCTTTGAATTTTTTTGCCGTCGCAAGTCCGTATCCGCTTGTGGCGCCTGTTATTATAACTGTTTTGTTCATATCGTTCAACCCCTTTCGATATTATAATAAATCAAATTTAAAATAATTGCAATACATTTTATGCACTATTATGCAAAAAGGAGCTGTAAAAATTTTTACAACTCCTCAGACTGTAGACAAAATCGTTTGCAAATACAAAGTTGCAACCGATTTTTGTATTACTTGAGCCAATATTTGAATAAATCCACGAATAGTGAAATAATCATATCCAGATTATAATAAGGCATATTCCTTGTAACTTCTCTATTCCCCTCAATACGAACCTGTCGGAATTTCCGACAAGTTGAATTCTCGTCGAGTTCACCGTCAGCATAAATATTTTTTATGTGTTCAACAACATTACTTCTTGATGTTTGATACAGCTCCACCATCTGTTGCTGTGTAAGCCATACTGTATCATCTTCTAATTTTACATCAATATGAAGCGAGCCATCATCACCTTGATATACAATTATATTTTCGTTATTCATTGTATTAATCTCCATTCCATTTATTTTATTGACGATCAGAAAATTTCATAATTTCAATTTTTCATCATTACCCACTTTATTTAGCTTTGACAGCATTCTTATACTATAACATTATCTGTCCAAAGTTCACACTGCATCATTACAGTCAACACCGCATCATTCATACCTTCCGGTGGATATTTATGCTTTTTTAGGAGTTTTTTAATCAGCATACGCATCTTTGCCCGTGCAGATTCTTTCTTTTGCCAATCAACAGTTCTGTTTTTACGTAGTGTAGCAGCCAACTCTTTTGTGATTGCGATGAGCTCTTCATTTTCGTAAAAATCCTTTATTGCCTGTGGCTTTGTGAGAGCATCATAAAACGCCAACTCATCAGCCGTAAGACCAAGCTTATCCCCCTCTTGATGTGCCGCGGCAATCTGCTTTGCAAGTTTCAGCATTTCTTCTATAACTTCTTCATTCGTGAGCATACCGTTTAAATATGCATTAAGCGAATGTTGCATAATCTCGCTGAATTTTTCGGATTTAACAACATTTGTTCTGCGGTAAACTGACACTTGCTCCGCAATAAGTTTCTTTAAAAGCTCAACTGCAAGATTCTTTTCTTTCATATTTGCAACTTCTTCAAGAAACTTCGGATCAAACAGAGAAAATTCCTCTTTTAAATCCGAGAAAAGATTAATTACACCATCACTTTTAATACTCTGTTTTAAAAGTTCGTTGATTCGTGCATTCATTTCCGGCAGTGAAATTTTCTTATCAACTCCTGTGTTCGCAAGCCTTAACACAAGCACTCGCACAGCCGCAAAAAATGCAGCTTCAATACGATCACTCTCACAGACAATAGACGAACAAAGAGACAACGCTTGATGAAGCATTAGTGCTTCTTTTACGAAAGAGTCTTTGTCAGTAGCTTTTTCGCGTGCCATTATGAAGTTTACAGCACCGCTGATTGTCTTTGAACGTTCAAGATCCGTTCCTGTCTGAAATTTTGAATAATCAAATCCGTGAAATTTATCACGACAAACAGATAACTTTTCCAAAAATTTTGGATATGCAACTTTCAATACATCGGCATCGCCGTAATTCTTTTTATCACGAGATGTATAATCGTTCATTGCCTGTTTTAATGCCGTTGCAATCCCTACATAGTCAACAACCAGTCCGCCCTCCTTATCCTGAAATACACGATTTACCCGGGCAATCGCCTGCATAAGATTATGCCCGGACATTGGCTTGTAGACATACATCGTTGCAAGCGACGGCGCATCGAAACCCGTAAGCCACATATCAACAACAATGGCAATTTTAAGAGGGCTTGCGTTATCTTTAAATTTTTTTGCAAGTTCCTCCTTATGATGTTTATTTCCGATAATTGTGCGCCATTCTTCTGGGTCTTTGTTGCTTTCGGTCATAACAACCGCAATTTTTTCTGTCCACGCGGGGCGAAGTTCTAAAATACGTTTATATATTTTCATAGCAATGTCACGGGAATATGCAACAATCATAGCTTTTCCTGTAAGCAGATTTTCTCTGTTGTTTTCGTAATGGTCAAGAATATCACATACAAGAGAATTGACTGTGTTTTCATTGCCGAGCACTGCTTCCATTTGTCCAAGTTCACGCTTGCTTTTTTCTATAACTTCCGCATCTGCATTTTGAGCCATAATGTCATATTCGGCATCAATTAATCTTAATGTTGCCTCATCAAGATTAAGCTTTATTACACGGCTTTCATAGTAAACCGGGCGAGTTGCGCCGTCTTCAACCGCCTGCGTCATATCATATATGTCGATGTAATCGCCGAACACTTCACGAGTGCTGCGGTCTCTTGATGAAATCGGAGTTCCTGTAAATCCGATGTATGTAGCGTTTGGCAGTGAGTTACGGATAATGCGTGCCGTGCCGATTTTTAACTTGCCCGTCTTTTCATCCATCTTTTCGGTAAGTCCGTATTGCCCTCTGTGTGCCTCATCAGCCATAACTATGATATTGCGGCGTTCAGATAATGCCTCGTGCGACTCTTCAAATTTTTGCATTGTAGTAAATATAATACCGTTTGCCTGTCTGCCGGAAAGGAGTGATTTCAAATGTTCACGGCTTTCTGCGTGCATAGGGTCTTGTCTTAAAAAGTTCTTGCATTTTGCAAATTGTCCGTAAAGCTGGTCGTCAAGGTCGTTTCTGTCCGTAATGACAACGATTGTAGGGCTGTCTAATGCCTCTTGCAGCAAATGTGCATAAAACACCATAGAAAGTGACTTTCCGCTGCCTTGCGTATGCCAAAATACGCCGCCTTTCCCGTCAGTAATGGTAGCGTGTTTCGTAGACTCGATCGCTTTTCTTACCGCAAAATATTGATGATATGCCGCAAGTATTTTGAAAGATTTAATGCCCTCATTTGAAAAGCAAATAAAGTTTTTAATTATATCGAGCAGCCGTTCTTTTTGAAACATTCCCTCAAAGAAAGTGTCAAACTGTGCGTACTGCGTATTTTCATAGTCACCGTCTTTTGTTTTCCATTCCATAAAGCGATCTTCACCGGATGTAATTGTTCCTGATTTTGAGGTTAATTGGTCACTCATAACACAAATAGCATTATAGATAAACATTGACGGGATTTCCTGCATATAGTTGCGAAGCTGTCTGTATGCCTCGGAGGCATCAGTTTCTTCCCTTGCCGGAGATTTAAGCTCCATTAAAACAACAGGTAAACCATTTAAAAAGAGAATTACATCAGGACGTTTGTTGCTGTTTTCAATAAAAGTCCACTGATTGGCAACGATAAAGGAGTTGTTGTCGGGATTTTTGTAGTCTACAAGATAGACGATAGAGGAGCGCTCCTCGCCGTCTTCAAAATACTTAACCTCAATACCGTTTTGCAGATAGTCTGTGAACACCGAATTTTTTTGCACTAGTTCGCCGTTTTCAAAGTTTTTAAGTTTGAATAAGGCGTCTTGAATAGCGTCATCGGGTAGACCGCTGTTCAAACGATGCAAAGAGTCGAGCAGAACCTCCTCATATAACGGGCCGTGAAAATCCCTTTCTATATCAGGACCGTATATGTACTCGTATCCCAAATCGTTTTGAAATAGCTCTATTATTGAATTTTCGTAGTCGGCTTCTGTGTATCCCGGCATAATGTTCATCTCTCCTTATAATTTTGACACTTCAATATTATATCCATTGCGGTTCATTTCCTTTGCTAATGACAAAGCACCTTCTTCCACATTTTCCTTAAATGGTATATAAATAAGACCGCTAATATCAGAAGGTGATTCCATATTTTCTGCTTGGGATAGCAAAATAGCAACTTTGGGACGTCCAATAGTAGCAAGTAACATTCCTAACTCTAATACAACATTTTGCCTAACGCGGTACTTCTTTTCACTTTCATTGTCTTTTGCATATCCAATATCATCTGGAGTAGCGAGAACAATTCCAAAATCAACCTGATTGGTGTATTTTTCGAGTTTTTCTATAATTGTTCCACCATCTGATGGTAGTTGGTCGATTATAAGCGGTTCCAAATCCCAACGGCGAAGCATCGCTTCTAATTGGGTTCTTGCATTTTTATCGTGTCCGTAAACAACAAAAACTTTGTTATTCTTTGGCATTAAATCGCTATTGACTGAAAGTAAGTTTTCAACATTCTTGGCTTCTTTTCCTTGACAATTTACTGTTCCTTTGTCCCAACAGTTCACAATGCATCCATTTGATAACATAAGTTTTGTTCCAAGATTATTTCCTGTACGTTCCTCGTTTGTGATTGCACATTTGTTAGATTTAAGTATTACTTTCACTTGTTCAATTGTTAATTTTAATGACATAATTTTTGTCTCCTTTCTAGGTTAAACAATAATTTAGCGGCTTAAAGGTCGATGTCGGAAACATCAAGCTCGCCGGACATAAGTTTAGGTAAGAGTGTATCTCGAAGAACTGCTAACCTCTTATTTTGCAAACGGTTATTTACGATTTGTTCTATCATTGGAGCAGTTATTGAATCAAAACTATCAAGTGTTGCTTCATCAGGAAGAATAATTTCAAATGCATCAAAGTCTTTTTTGCCGATATGAATTACTGTTGTAGCAACTTGTGTTTGCTCAATTTTATTCAAAAGAGGTTTTATAGTATAGAGAACAAATGCTTTTCCTTGAGGGCGATTGCTTTCAAAAATGCAAACTCGTTGATTTAACCAAGCAGGTTCATTTCCCCAAATATACGGACGAAATTCGCCATCCATACCTACGACAATATCTCCGGGTTGAATTAAATGTCCTTTTGGATGTTCTTCGGTGGTAAAAGTAACAAATGCTTGTTCTTTCAAGTCACGAATACGGATAATTGGTTTACCGAGTCCATCTGTATTAAACAGCTTGGATGCAAAGGGCGCACCGTATATGATGTTTGCAATAGCATATATGTTCGTGTTATTCCAGTTCGAAGGTCTAACGCCACCAAAAGGCTCGAAATCAACAAACCAAGCTTTGTAAAGAGCTTGCATTTGCTCAAATAAATTATTGTTTATGGCAGTGTTTAAGGTAATTTTATCATCAAACGCCGTTAATATATCTGCAATTCTCACTTGTTGTTCTAACGGCGGAAGAACAATAGGAAGTTTTCTTTGAGCAGTAATTCCTAAATATGCTCTTGTGCTTCCTGAACCTGCCCAGTTTGCAAGTGTCTGCTGAAAAGTTGAAGTATCAAAATAATATTTGAGATAGCGATTGGAGATTCCGTTTTTAACCCTGTAATATGTAACTTGTGGAGTTAAAATAATAGTATCATATCTATCGTCAACAATAGCAGTTCGCCCAATAGTAGCCTTATGTGTGAGTAATACATCTCCAGGATGAGCGAAACCTTTTCTTAAAGTGTTTGCTTGTTGCCGAGATATATAAGCACAGTTTGTATAATCAACTATTCCATTCGACAAATTGTTTGCCATAATGAATGGAACCCCTGATTTCACATAATCTGAAGACTTTGGATGAATACTACCGTGATTACCATCCATAGGTTCTTCAAGCATTCCAAGTTCTATTAATTCTTGTACTGAATATTCTTTCCAATTACACTTCATACCCAATCGCCCCCAGTTTCTTGCGGATTTCATCTTCCAGCTCGTGCGACTTTTTAAACATATCCGAAAGCTCCGATGTAAGGCGAGTCATTTTTTCTTCAAACGGTTCGCCGTCGTCCTCGGCTTCTTCAATGCCGACATATCTGCCGGGAGTTAAAATAAAGTCTTGCTTTTCAATCTCTTGAAGGTCGCAAGCGGCGCAGAAACCTTTTACATCTTCAAGTGTTCCGTCTTGAAATTTTGTGAATGTATCTGCCAACTTCTCTATATCTTCATCGGTAAAATCCCTGTGTTTGCGGTCAACCATATATCCCATTTTACGTGCGTCAATAAACAAGGTTTTGCCTTTTTGCTTTTTGTTCTTGGAAATAAACCAAAGCGTAACAGGAATTGTAACGCTGTAAAAAAGCTGTGTCGGCAAAGCAACGATACCTTCCACAAGGTCAGCCTGAATGATATTCTTTCTGATTTCGCCCTCGCCGCTTGACTGCGACGATAAAGCACCGTTTGCAAGAACAAGACCGATTTTTCCGTTTGGTGCAAGGTGGTGTATCATATGCTGAATCCACGCATAGTTGGCATTTCCGGCAGGCGGAACGCCGTATTTCCAGCGAACATCGTCTTTGAGCTTTTCCTGCCCCCAGTTAGAAAGGTTGAACGGCGGATTTGCCATAATAAAATCAGCCTTTAGCGTTTTATGTAAATCATTAAAAAATGTATCTGCCTGATATGGACCGAAATCCGCATCAATACCACGAATAGCCATATTCATTTTTGCCATTTTCCAAGTGTCGGCGTTTGACTCCTGTCCGTAAACGGCAATTTCACCGCGAGTTCCGCTGTGTGCTTGAATAAATTTTGCACTCTGCACAAACATACCGCCGCTGCCGCAGCAAGGGTCATACACACGGCAGTTTTTAAACGGCTTTAAGATAGCAACGATTGTTTTAACAATACTTGCCGGAGTGTAAAACTCGCCGCCCTTAACGCCTTCGTAGGCTGCAAACTGCGCAATGCAGTATTCATAGGTTCTGCCGAGCAAATCTTTGCTTTCTTCCGTGTCGCCCATATCCATATTTGTAAACAGGTCAACAACATCACCCAAAACACGCTTGTCCAAATCGGGGCTTGCATAGTTTTTGGGCAGCACATTTTTCAGCGTTGTATTTTCTCTCTCAATGGCACGCATAGCATCGTCAATAATTGTGCCAATTTCAAGCATATGAGCACTTGATGCAATTTTGCTCCAGCGTGCCTCCTCCGGCACAAAGAAGATATTGTCTTCAACATATGCGTCTCTGTCGTCCTCAAATCCGTCGCCCTCGTCTATCAATTGCTGATAGCGCTTTTCGAATGCGCTTGAAATATACCGCAGGAATATAAGTCCAACAATAACTTTTCTGTATTCTGCCGCCGGAATATGTCCCCAAAGCACACATGCCGCATTCCAAATTTGTTTTTCAAAGCCGATATTGGCACTATTTGAAGCCATGGTTATTTCTCCCCCTTATATCAAAATCCCGTTACAATGATCTATTTCATGTTGTATAATTTGTGCTGTCCACCCTTCATAGGTTTTTGTTTTAGTTTTTAAATCAAGAGTTTGATACTGAATTTTGATTTTTTTATATCTTTTAGTTTTTCTCGGTCCACCGAGTAGGGAAAGACAGCTTTCTTCTGTTTCATACGGCACGGACCTCTTTATTATTTCGGGATTGAGCATTGTTTTATATGTTCCATTGTCATCAAAACAAATGATACACTTGTTTACACCAATCATATTTGCCGCTATTCCTACACAAGTTTCTTTGTAGGCTATAAGTGTATCAAGCAAATCTTGTGCTGTCAGCAAATCAGCATCTGTTGCCTGTTCTGATTTTTGACCTAATAATATAGGATCATGAACTAATTTTTTAATCATTGTAATCTCCTGTCATTGCATATTTCCAGTCATTTCTCCTGAAAATTCAATTAAACATAACTTCACCTTCAATTTAAGCTATTGCCATTATATCACAAATTCAAAAAATAGTCAAATCGAGTCGAGTAATTTCTGATTCGATAATTTTTTATTTATAATTACAAACTTATATCCCACATTTTCCATTGAATTTGCAACCGATTTTGTCTACAGTCTGCCTTATATAACGCTAAGACATTTTTGCGAGCATCATTTTATGCAATTTATTTATCCAACGGCTTTATTGTATATAAATTACAGATTTTCGCCGCTTTGTGCCGTTATCGGCATAATTTTATCAAAACTCCCTCAATTTATATTGATTTTATTCCTGTAATGTGGTATAATATATTTGGGCAGTCGATACTCAAACACACCTCGTCTGCCTAAATATCGGAGGGATTGTATGAATTATTTGTCTGTATCACAGATGGCGAAAAAGTGGAATATGTCAGAGCGTGGTGTTCGGAAATACTGTGCCGAAAGCAAAATACCCGGTGCTTTTATAACGGGAAAGACTTGGAATATTCCCGAAAACGCAGAAAAACCCGAAAGAAAAAATAAAAAAAGCAATGAACCTCAAACTTTGCTTGAAAGATTAAAAGCAGAGAAGGAATCTGCCATTTCCGGCGGAATATATCATAAAGTACAAATTGAACTTACCTATAATTCAAATCATATTGAGGGCAGCAAATTAACCCACGATCAAACAAGATATATTTTTGAAACCAATACTATCGGAGTGAAAAATGATGCACTCAATGTTGATGACATTATTGAAACGGCAAATCATTTTAAATGCATTGATATGATAATTGACAATGCCAGATACAAACTTACGGAGAAGTTTATAAAACAGTTGCATTATACTTTAAAATCAGGGACATCCGATTCAAGAAAAGATTGGTTTAATATCGGCGAGTATAAAAAACTCCCCAACGAAGTCGGGGGCAAGGAAACCGCAAAACCCGAAGATACCGAAAATAAGATTAAAACGCTTTTGAAAGGCTATAATCAAAAAGATGGGCATACTCTTGAAGAAATCATAGACTTTCATTATCAGTTTGAAACAATACATCCGTTTCAGGACGGCAACGGCAGAGTTGGTAGACTTATAATGTTCAAAGAGTGCCTGAAAAATAATATTGTTCCGTTTATTATTTATGAAGATTTGAAGATGTTCTATTACAGAGGTCTGTCCGAATGGAATAATGAAAAAGGCTATTTGACTGATACCTGCCTTGCGGCACAGGATAAGTTTAAAAAATATTTGGAGTATTTTAAAGTGACATATATGGAATAAAAGCAAATAAGGAGAATAAGAAATATATGAATTTAATAGAGTCATACTGCAAGCATAAGTATTATAATTGATCAAATTCAGAGGACGTGTGAGATTTTTTCTGTAAATTAGATTTCTCTATGACAAAATATCTGTTTTTAGTGGGCAGGATAGCCAAATTTAGGCTTTCCTGCCTTAGTTGTAATATAGCACGGATTTTACGTCATGTCAAGGGCGGCCTCACAAGAGACCGTGAATTTTACCCTTGTACATGGCGGAAAATTTGTGCTAAAAAAGCCGTCCGTCATACATTATTGACAACTCTCCATAAACCTTACCCCAATTTCTGGAAATGTCAATAAAAGTGCAGTCGAAATTTACCCCAAATTTCTGAAACTACTTTAATTCTTCAACCGGCATAACTAACAATCCATTCGGAAACGGAAATCTGTCAAGGTCGCCAAGATGCTCTGTATTAACCTTGACAGATTTTTGTTTCTGAATATAATCTATGCCGTCTGTTGTAGAAAGTTTATGCTGCGCTCTTTTCACTGTTCCTTATACGGTATTCACTCGGTGGCAAGCATCCCGGATTTTCGGTATACAGCCTTATTCTGTTATAGTATATAAAAATATACCTGAATACAATTGTTTTAACTTCTTCTTTTTTCATGCGATATGTCGGA
>JABLTK010022685.1_pt1 | contig 20347 bp, 30 predicted proteins | sample 7160131 | NCBI WGS metagenome assembly JABLTK01 (sample SAMN14651221, study PRJNA627086) | human gut metagenome | isolation source: feces | host: Homo sapiens
CAACGACGTTCAGGTTGCCGGCAACCTCAGCGAGGGTAACGATATCCATGATTGTTTCCTTTCTGGTTATTGCTTGACAAGAAGCAACACTTAAAAAGCCGGCGGTCAGTCGATCTCCGGATAGCTCATATTGATGTACGCGGTGGTCAGGATGGCGAAGATGTAAGCCTGCAGGCAGGCGACCAGCGCCTCGAACAGGAACATGAACATGCCAGCCGCGAAGGTGATGATGCCGAACGGCATCATCAGCTTGTTCACCACATCAACGAGGAAGAACTGCGTGGCCGAGAGGCACAACGCAAGGATCAGGTGGCCCGAAACCATGTTGGCGAACAGTCGGATCGTCAACGAGAACGGGCGGATAATCAGCAGCTCAAGCAGCTGAATCGGGGACAGCAGAATATAGATCGGGGCCGGAACGCCCTTCGGGAAGATCTCGTCCCTCAGGAAGTGGCCAAGGCCCTTTTCACGGATGCCGGCAATCCAGTACTGGCAGAAGCACCACATGGCGAACACCAGAGGCAGCGTGATGGACGCGCTTGCCGCGATGTTGAAGCCCGGGATGATGCCGCACAGATTGAAGACCAGCAACGTGCAGAACACGGTGGTGATCATCGGCACATAACGCTTGCCACGCAGCTCGCCCATCACCTGATAGACGATGTTGTCGCGGACAAACTCGATCAGCCATTCGACTGCGCCCTGCCAACGGCCAGGGATGAGCTTTGCACGGCTTGCCGTAATTCCGAGAACCAGCAGCATGATGACGGTCGCAAGAATACGAACGAGGATGATGCGGTTGATGGCGAACGGCGTGCCTTGAAAAACAAACGGATCGGGAAGGAAGTCATTGATGCTCGGCATCTCTGGACCATCGGCGATGGTCATGATGCCCTCTCCCAATGCACTAATCATTCACGCCTCCTGCTCTTGTGTCAGCTGTTAGTCTAGCCCAACAGCTGAGTCGAATGTGACATTCCGGTTACCAAACCAGAACATCCTTCGGGTTCTATGTTAACGCGCCCATAAACGCGTTCGCATACCAGCCCCGAATGGCTGCAAAGGATTATCAGCCCGTGGCTAGACAACATTCCGCACCGGGAGCTTTCCCCTACTACCGTATAGCGAAAACCGGCGTTTCGCACGTTGCGGGGACTATTAGACACAACCACGGCCGTTGTCGATTCGGCCTATTTCACCCCCATTCACACCAAAATAGACATCGTTTGCAACACTGCTTGATAAAACGTTTTACTTAACATATCGCACCATAATATATGACAGCGAAAATGAAACGATGTCGCAGCAGGCAACAAAAACCGCGCAAAAAGCCCACGACACCGCGCAAAAGCGGCAATCGTGGGACAATCGCCAATACTTGTCAGTACTCGCCGATCTTCGTGAAATCAGCCGCGAATGACACCGTATCCATCGTGCGAGAATGGCGTGAACGCGTCGACACGCGGAGAACCGGGCTCGTGCCGGATCGAACGGTCGGTGCCGAGGCGCTTCTCCTCGCGCAGCTGCGGTACTTCGCTCAAATCGTATGGCGTGGTCTGATAGACCCAGTTGAGCCAGTTGCGCCACAGCAGGTTGGCGTGGGCGCGCCAGGCGAACAGCGGTTCGAGCTTCGGATCGTCGTGCGGGAAATAGTTTTCGGGGAACGGCACGTTGGTCATGCCCTTCTTCATATCCCTCTCGTATTCCTCGGCGAGCGTGTACTTGCCATACTCCCAATGGCCGAGCGCGAACACTTCGGAGAAATCGCGCGTGGCGATGAGCCCCGGGCCGGACTTCGGACCCCACGTGAGCACCTGCAGCTCGGGATTATGGGCGATATCACCCTCGTTGACCCCCGCCAGGCGGGAATGCGGTTGCAGGCAGATCTCGTCGAAACCGTTGGTGAGGAAGCAGTATTCGTCCTGCAGATACTGGGGGAACACTCCGAAGAGCTTCTCCGGCAGCAACTCCTTGCGCACGCCGTACCGATAGTTGAGCGCGCCCATCGCGCCCCAGCACAGGTACATGGTGGAGAAGACGTGGGTGGATGCCCAGTCGAGAATCTGCTTGAACTCGTCCCAGTAGTCGACCTGCTCGAAAGCGAGGTGTTCGACGGGCGCTCCCGTCACCACAAGACCGTCGTAATAGTTGTCTTTGAACGCGTCGAGCGTCTCGTAGAACTTCACCAGATGGTCGGCGCTCACGTGCGTGGCCTCGTGGGTGGAGGTCTTCATGAAGTCGACCTCGACCTGCAGCGGGCTCTTGGAGATCAGACGCAGCAGTTGCGTTTCGGTCTCGATCTTCTTCGGCATGAGGTTCAGGATCACCAGCTTGAGCGGACGCACACGCTGGCGCTCCGCTTCGGGCTTTTCAAGCGCGAAGATGCGCTCGGAGTCGAGAATGTCTCTGGCCGGAAGGCCGCTGGGAATCTTGATAGGCATGTTTCCTATTATGGTGCGGACCCGGATATGGCGTATTCGGCGGTTTTCATCGACGGTCCGCAGCGTTATACGAAAAACGGATAACGCGTTATCGGATATGCGATTTCACTAGCAGCGCAATATGCGACACGCCGATTTGACTTATTAGCCAACATCCGTAAAGTAGTTAGAGCTGCCTCAATGAAGGCAAGCCGACGCGGGGTGGAGCAGCTCGGTAGCTCGCTGGGCTCATAACCCAGAGGTCCATGGTTCAAATCCATGCCCCGCTACCAACGCCTCGGGCTTCACATGAAAGAAGTCCGAGGCTTTTTCTATATCTTCAAGGCTCCATGCCACTCGCCTAGTCATCTTCTGTGAAATCGAAGACCTATCGACGCCAAGAGCGTTCGCCAAATCCTTCTGTTTGACATTGCGAAGAGTCATGGCCACTTTCATATTTCGCGTGACTATATCCTGCAAACTGACAGATTCGGCCTGAGCTGCGACCTTAGGGCTGATTGTTGCTGTTGTCATAGCACATAAGTTTAGCAAAACTAACAAAAAGATAGAATGCGACACGCCGAACGAGCATGTCTAACCATATTCGTGGTTAGATGTGAGTGTGACAAACATTCTAGTAGATTCACCCACTGTAGGTGAAAAGGTCAAACGCCTTATGGGGCTCAATGGCCTGACACAGGCAGAAGTCGCTGAAACATTGCACTGCTCACGGTCCACTGTCTCGCAGAAATGCACTGGCCGAATCGCTTTCAGTGCGAATGAGATAAACGAGCTTGCCGAACTCTTGCATGTCAGCGCCGATGTGCTCCTTGGGCGAGCTCCGTTGGAGGTGAAGTGATGCTGATTCATGATGCTTCTGGATCTGTCGCTGTTGTCTCGGCCGAAACCGTGAAGATTGCCGGTGAGGGTTGCATCGTCCTTAATGCGCGCGCCGTGTACATCCATAATCAGGCGTTGACGCCAGAGCAGGCCGCGATCGTCAAGCGTGGTGTCATGGCCACGCTCGACGATCCAGCGGCGTTAGAAGATCTGCATGGGAAGCACGACGTCGCCGGCATCAATCTGCCACCACGGAACGGCCTTGGGGTTGATGGTGATGGCGTGGATGCTCATGTCGGGAAACCTGACGGTCTGGACGAAGCTGTCACCGGACTTCAGACGTTCAGAGAGATCGCTGACCGTGGAGGCCGTCGCGCCGGTGATTGTAAGCGGCGTGGTCGTTCCCAGGTAAAGGGCGAAATCGAACGTGTTTTCGTCACTCATTGCTCTTCCTTCCTTCGTTGTTTGAAAGGTTTGGTTTGTGCGATTACAAGCCTATCGCTGCGGAGGAAGGAACCTAACCGTCCATCCATGAACCAAGGAGCAGTGAAATGAGCGTTTTCAATCCGGAATGCACAAGCAATTACTTCCAGGTGCGGGACATCGACCCGTCGGAATGCACCGGCGGCAATCCCTACGCCTTCAAGTGCCGCATCAGGGTGGCCGGAAGCACGTTCGGGTTCGATGGTCTGGACATGGGCGACCTTCAAAGGATGAAGGGCGCGATCAACCAGGCGATGACACACGCGCGGCGTGCCCGCCGTGAATGGGAAGGAGCCCAGGAATGAGCGTCACAGTCAAACGTGTTGACAGGAAAAGCAGGCAACGTTTTTACGAGCTGATCGTTGAGACGGAAGAAGGCATCACCGTGCGCGTCCCGTTCAACGGCTACGAGCTTGACGATCTTGAGAAACAGATCGACCGATGCTTCAACGAGGATTGACGGACAGTGAAACGTTTCGTCAAGACCGTCATGCTGCTGCTGGCAAGCCCGTTCGTGTTCTTCATGTTCGGGCTTGTCCTCGCCATCGTCCGGCTGGGGGACTTCCTCACCGACGACTGACAAAACTTCACGGCATATGGGGCGTACGGCGTACCCCTGCCACCGCTGAGCCGGGTTAGCGACCGGTAACGCCAGGCACGTGGCTATCGCGCTATTTGTGAGACGAAATTTAGCTCCCGACCCTCTCAGGCCGTCGATTAAGGCGGAATCGGGCGACCATAGGCGGCTTCGGCCGTGGTCTGATTGGGGACCATTCCCGGCGGCTTCGGCCGCTCTTGTTATCGACGGCGCGGCTCCGACCGAAACGTTTTGCGAGACCTTTGGAATCTGTTGACCGGCTCGGCCGAAAATCTCGGCCGAACATTTTCATCAGCAGATTCTAGGTCTTGACCTCTCAAGCGCTCACCAACCGAAAGCTACAGGAAGGATTGAAATTGAGCAAGGCAACATTCCCCGACAAACTGAGGACGCAGATGAGGATGGCACTCCCGATGATTGACTCGAACGTCAGGAGCAAGGCCAACACTTCTCGTCAGTCTCTGATGCAGGCGTCCGGATTGAACGACAACCAGCTGCAGGCGGCGTTGAAGCTGGCCTATGGTTCCAAGGGCGTGCCGAGTCCCGTCTACCGCTCTCCCACCGCCGGCAAGATGTACGACTCCTCCTCGCTGCTGATGACGTTGGCCAAATGGTGCGGGATGTGGGCTTATGTCATCGAGGATTAAGCCGTCGTTGCACGAGGTGCTGCACTATCCGGAGGAATCGCGCAGGATGCTCATGCAGGGCTTTGCCGACGCGGTGGACCGAATCGCGGCGAACAACCGGCGCACCGACATCGAACTGTTCCAGGTCTGCCGGGCGCTCGGGGAGCCGAACGTGCCGACCCTGCTCAGTCTCCGAGAAGACGGCCTGCCGGCGTACAGGGCCGGAGCATGGCGCATCGATTGCCGCAGCTTCCGCAAATGGGCCACCAGCTACACGCCATACCGGCCGCAGACGAAACCGCAAACCGCATATGAAGGTGAGCCACTGTTTTGAAACCGCAGATTCGTATTTCGCTCGACGTCGAGGACCATGACCTGCCGCAGCCCGGCGACGTGGAGATAGGACAGACCATCATCAGCCCGTCCGGCCCGCGCATGCTCTGGTCGGACATCTCGAAGGCAGACTGGCCGATTGTCGCCGCGAAGCTGGAACAGATCGCGCTGCTGCTCAGGAGCAAGGCGAGATCGTGACGTGCATCAGAATGTTGAGCACTGCGGAGGCATCTGCACGATTGGGTGTCAGCCAGCGCACGCTGATCCGCTGGCGTCAGTCCATCCCGATCATCGGACCGCCGCCCATCCGCATCGGCAACAGCATCCGATACGCGGAACAGGACGTGAACTGCTGGATACTTACGCAACGGGAGAAAGGCAAGGCATGAGAAGACAGACGATAGACCCACATATCCGCGCGAAGGTTATCTCGACATATGGAAACCGCTGCTGGTTGAACATGCCCGGCTGCTCCATCACCGCGACGGAGGACGACCACATCGTACCGTACAGCCACGGAGGCAGGGACACCGTGGCCAACATCCGCCGCGCGTGCAAGCACTGCAACGCGATGCGCCAGGACCGCGTGCTGTCCGGATACGGCGCGACATTGCACGCGGTCATAGGACCGCCACGGGCCGACTTCGGCATGGCCATGCAGTCCATGCTCCGCCGTGACAGCATCGTGGTCAGCTTCGACAGTCTGCTGCGCGACCTGTGCCCGACGCAATCCAAAGCGACCGACGGGCTGCGCCTCGCCGCCGCGATGGCATGGGACGGAGCGGCCCGCACACTGGCCAAGAGCTCCGAGCCGTTAGACGTGTGGCTGGTGCGCACGCTGCCGCGCTCCCGCCGCCATCCCGACATGCTGGCCGAATGGCTGGCCCTGGACTATGACATCCACGTCATCGAGACACCGGCCGAATCCACGTTCGCCCTAGACCTCACGCCGCAGGAGTACCGGACCGCGCAGCAATGGTACTCATTGCACCTCACGCAGCAGGCCGTGGACGCCCGCTCCGCCGCGAGACGGCAAAGGCTCGCCGCTCTCGGCCTTCGCCGCGACGTTCCAGCCGCTCGGCCGAGATGGTGACTGCTTTTTTAAACGGCCGATGGCCCGAAGACCCCGCGCCAAGTCTTTTCTCCCCCCAGAAACATGCAAAAAAGCGTGAAAACGTTGGAAAACCAAGGAAAAACGAAGATGAATCAAGGAATATTGGAAGGTTTCGAGGAATACACGCATCCCTATGGCATCAGCGGCCTGCAGGAGCAGGCGACCATGAACCTCATCAAAAGCTTCGTGGACGGCAAGACGTTGACGCCGGAAGCGACCTACATCTGCAAGTCGATGCTCTCGATTGCCAGGAACATCGACATCCAGAACAGCAAGGGACGCGAGATCAGCCGTAACATGACCTCGCTGCTCACATGGTTCCAGGAACTCAAGTCGATGTATCCGGACCAGCCGCAGCTCGACCCGACGCTGACCGACTTCATCGCCGACGCGAAGGCCGGACTGTGACCATGCTCATGCGCGGCGGCACGAAACGCGACGAATCACGGCCGACCGATGGCGCGATCGTGGCCAGGACGGCCGAGATGCTCGGCAAGCCGCTGCTGCCATGGCAACGATACGTGGCAGACGTGGCCGGCGAAATCGACCCTGCCACCGGCACGTACTTTTACGACCGCGTGGTGCTTTCCACTCCGCGACAGTGCGGCAAGAGCACGCTGATCGATACCGAGGACACGCGCAACGCGCTGCTCGGACCTGACCGGAAGATCTATTACCTCGCGCAGACCGGCAAGGACGCCGAGAAGCATTTCAAGGACTTCGTGCAGCAGCTCTCAAAATCGAAGCTCGCGCCGTTCGCCCTCAAGCCGAGGCTTTCCAACGGCGGGATGGAGCAACGTTTCCGAAACGGCAGCTTCATCTGCCCACTGGCCGTGACCAAAGTGGCCGGCCATGGCACGCAGATGGACAAATTCACCATCGATGAGGCGTTCAGCCTGGACGACGAGACCGGCAAACTGATCCTCGACGGCATGGCACCGACCATGAACACAAGACTTCATTTCACCGGCGTCCAGCCGCAGATCTGGATCACCTCGACTGAAGGCACGGCAGATTCCACGTTCCTCAACGGCCTGCTCGACTCCTTCCGCGCCGGAAACGTGCCGACACGCACCTGCTGGTTCGATTTCGGCATCCCCGACGACGCGGACCCCGAGGATTTCCAGACGATTCTGAAATGGCATCCGGCCGCCGGCCTGCTCTGGGACGTCCGGCAGCTGCGCGACTTCCGTGAGCAGTTCGCCGGCAACGAGGCCAGTTGGGCGCGCGCATTCGGCAACCGGCGAGACAACGGAGTGGCCGAGCGCGTCATCCCCGAGACACTGTGGCAATCGACGTTGGCCACGCCAATCACACCGGACCACATCGACGGCCGACCCGTGGTGATCGCCGCAGCCGTCGATGTGGATGCCACGAACACGTCGATCTCGGCCGCGATTCTCAACCATGACGACACCGTGACCGTGCAATTGCTCGAAGTCCTCGCCGGCACCGGCATGGCACCCGCCGAGATCATGAGAATCTGCGATACCTACCACGCGCCGCTGGTCATGGACGGCAAAGGGCCGAACGCCGACCTGCACGACCGGCTCGCATCCATGACCGATGAAGCCGGCGATCCACTGATTGACTTCATCGCCATGCAATCAGCCGACTATCTCGCAGTCGGCCAGTCATTCGTCAGCGGCCTGCAGAACAAGCTGATACGCCACGCCGCCGATACCGAGCTCGACGCAAGCGCGGCCAACTGCGCAAGGACGTGGAGCGGCGACGCGTGGCGCGTCACACGGCGTGGCAGCACAGGGCTGACCTCGCCGATCGAATCATGCATGCTGGCCGCGTGGGGCGCGCATCACCTGCCCTCGGACGGCGCGCTGCAAATCTTCTGACGTGTCACCGTTTGTCACCGTTTGTCACCGAATGTCACCGAATGTCACCGTTTTTTTGGCCATGACGGAACCGCGGCCATATTCTCGGCGGCATGAACCTTTGGAAACGAATGAAGCTCGCCGGCCGCGTGCTCACGCGCGGCGCGGAAGGCACGGACATGCCGGACGGCATCAAGCCGCCATCACGGCTTCCGGCCACCGAACCGCTTCAACTGTCCACGGTGTTCCGTGGCGTCCAGGTGCTGCAGACCGCCATCACCGGACTCCCGATCGTGGAGCAGCGCGGCGGCCGTGATCTGCCGGACGTGAGCCCGTTGGTATTGCAGCCGGACGTCTCCCGTTCACGCCGTGATTTCATCGCCGACATCGTGGCGTCGCTCGTGCTCGACGGCAACGCTTTCACCCGCATCGTGCGCGACTGGCAGGGCGAGATCGTGACATGCGAGGTACTGCCGCCGCAATACGTGACCGTCACCGACGAAAGCGACGACCCCGCGCGGCCTGACCTGCGGTTCTCCTATCTCGGCCGCACCTACACGGCGGAGGATGTCGTGCACAGCAAGTTCCTCAACGTGCCCGGACGTCTTCGCGGACTCGGCCCCATCTCGGCGGCACGCGAGGAAATCGAGGCCGCACAGCTCGCGCGCGACTACAAGGCGAAATTCTTCACCGACGGCTCGAACCTCAAGGGCTATCTGCGCACATCAGAGAACATCACACAGGAAGCCGCGCAGCAGGCCAAGGCATCATGGAAGGCGTCTGGCGAGGCCGGCGACATCAAGGTAGTCGGCAAAAACCTGGAATACGTACCGCTCTCCCTGAAGCCGGCAGACTTGCAGTTCCTTGAGACGCAGAAGTTCGACACCACGCAGATCGCCCGTCTGCTCGGCATCCCGGCAAGCATCATGCTCGCCGCCGTCGATGGCTCGAACCTCACCTACTCGAACATCGAACAGTCCTGGATCGAGTTCGCGGACTACACGCTGGCGGCCTACACCGGCGAGATCGAGGAGATCTTCAACCGTCTGCTGCCGCGCGGCCGGACCGCGAAGTTCGACTGGGACAGCTCGCAAAGAGCGAACATGAGCGACCGGTACAGCGCGTACAAGACCGCCATCGAGGCCGGTTTCCTCACCGTCGATGACGTGAGGCACAAGGAAGGACTGCCGGCACTCGTGAAAGGAGAAGACCAATGAACATCGAGAAACGCGAAATCGCCTGGAAGGGCCTGAAGCTCCGCTCCGCGGACGACGCCGGCTCATCGACGGTGGAGGGCGTCGCAGTGCCGTTCGGCGACATCATCGACACCTGGGACGGCGCGGAGACCTTCGACCGCGATTGCGCTTTCGAGGGGCTTGACGAGGCGAAGCTGTGTTTCGAGCACGGCGAGACCATCGGACGGATCACCAACGCGGAAAGCACCGACGACGGCCTGCACATCACCGCGCAGATCAGCGACACGGCACGCGGCCGCGACGCGATGACACTGATCCGGGACGGCGTGCTCGACAGCTTCTCCGTCGGCTTCGTCCCGATCGAATCGCAGAAGGACCGCGACGGCATCACCCACCGCCGCAAGGTCCGACTGCTCGAAACCAGCATCGTGAGCTGGCCCGCATACCAGAACGCCAAAATGACCAAATCGGCCGCACCGGCCATCGAACAAAGAAAGGAAGACACCATGGACGAGGAAGCGATCAAGGACAGCCTGACCGCATTGCAGGAGGAACAGCGGGGCATCAAGGCCGCGCTGGCCGACATGGACCGGCACACCGAACCCGCCACAAGGGGAGCGGAATGGAACAGCCAGGGCGAATACCTGCGCGCCCTGTTCCAGGGCGACGACCGCGCCATCGCATTCCAGAAGGAGGCACGCGACCTCATCACCACCGGCGACACCGGCAACACCGCCACCTGGATCAGGGACGACCTGCGCCTGATCGAACAGCGCCGCAAGGTCATGAACATCCTCTCCCACGAGGCACTGCCCGCCACCGGCATGACCATGGAATACAACGTCGTGACCGAGGACACCATGAACGCCGGCAAACAGACCTCGGAAGGCGCGAGCCTCCCCGTCGGCAAGCTCACGTTCGGCACCAAGAGCGTGAACATCGACACGTACGGCGGCTACACCTCCCTGAGCCGTCAGACCATCGAACGCAGCAGCACCCCGATGCTCAACACCGCCCTGCGAGCCCTGAACAACGCGTACGCACGCCACACCGAGCAGGCCGCACGCGACGCGCTCTACGACCTCATCAAGACCGAACGCGACAAGGCAGAGAACGCGAACAAGATCGACGCGCCAAAGGCGCTGGCGGCCATGACGCCCAACATGTGGGCCGGTCTGATCCTCGACGCCGCCGAGGTCATGGACGACCGCAACGCCGACATGGCCCGCCTGTGCGTCTCCAAGGACGTGGCCCTGGCATTGATTTCCCTGACCGACTCCGGCAGCCGTTTCATGGACATCAGCGGCAAGGGCAGCGACACCATCGGCAGCTTCGACCTGACCGGCGTGGTCGGCGATCTCATGCGCGTCCCCGTCTACATGCTCCCGAAGGCACCGACCGGCACCGCCGCGTTCCTCGACCCGGCGACCATCACCTGCTGGGAGTCCGGCGGCCCGACGCAGCTCACGGACGGCGACATCACGAAGCTCACCGCCGACTATTCCGTCTACGGGTACATGGCCATCGGCACGACCTTCAGCGAAGGAGTGCTGCCGATCCTGTTCCCAAAAGCCTGAACCTGCTGGCCTACGGGCCGGCCGCCTTCAACAACCTCACGGCGACAGTCACCGACTACGGGGCCCTCCGGCTCACCTCGAAGAGCCTCCGCGCCGGTTTCGGCATCAAATGGCAGCTCGGCACCCTGCCAGCCGGCACCTACCGGTTCGACGCGTTCGGCACGTTCACGAGAACCAACGTCTACCTCGCCGTCACCGGACCCAACAACCAACAGCTGGGCCTGATCGACTGCGACCATCCTTCGTCGGCGTTCACGCTCTCCGAACCGACCGCCTGCACGCTCAAAGCCCTGGGAAAAATCGACTCGAACGGCTACACGATGGACGAGGTGTACATGCCGATGCTCACCCGCGTCGATTCCGGCGCGATCGTCTGGCAGCCGCCGGAGAACCTGAAAGCAACAGGGGGGGGAGCAAAGTATGAGGAACCTGATCTCTAACCCAGGATTCGAGACCGGCGACCTGTCGGGTTGGGAAATAATCTCCGGCGGCTGGAAGGCCATTTCCAGTGGGAGCGTCATCGTGACACCGCATTCCGGCAAATATTGGCTCCTGCTTGACGGAGGAACCAACGCCAGACTCCGCTCGAACACCATGGCCGTCACACCGGGAGCCACCCTGAGAATCAGCCTGTGGCGATGCGAAGCCACGACCTCCCGCAGCAGCGAAGTGCTGATGCTCCTGCCTAACGGAACACTCCAGCAGGTACTTCCCCTGCCAAGAGTCAGCAATGAACAAACTTTCAAGTGGCTTCGATACGAGACCACTTGGACGGTGCCGGAAGGCGTCACACAGACGGCCCTGGTCATCCATTCCGTTGAGGACTCCTACACCAGAATCGACGACGTGGAAGTTACGGAGGAAATCTGATGGATGACAAGACACTGCTCGCAAGACTACGAGAGGAGGTCGGCGTGCCGGCCGGAGAGGATGACCGGCTCGCGGCGAAGCTCGCCACGGCACGCGTCTACGTCTCGCACGCGGTCGGCGACGCGAACGTGGACGCCGATCTGCTGGCCGACTGCATCGTGAGCTGCGCGGCCGACCTGTTCAACATGCGCGACGCGCGCCTCGGCGTGATGGACGTCGGCGACGCTTCGGTGGAGCCGTTCAGGATCTCCACCGACCCGCTCCGCTCCGTCTGGCCGAAACTCCGCGCCGCCGGCGTGCTCACCGGGGGCATGGTGATCGCATGAACATCCAGGAACAACGCTCGGCGCTGATGGACACGCTCACCGGCATGCTCGATGGACTGGTCAGCAGCGTCAGCATCGACGCGCAGCTGGCCCGACCGACCGCCGGCAAGGTCGCGGTGTTCATCGAACCGCCGACCGTGGAATGGCCCACGTGGGGGCCTCCGGTGCCGACATGGACGCTGGACGTCATCGCCGGCACTCCGGCCACGCAGCCATCGGCCGTCGATGACATCCTCGCCGCGCTCGACCGGCTCGCCGACAAGGGCCTGAACCTACAGAAGGCCACGCCGGCGAGCTGGAACCTCGCAGGCGCCGGAACGCTCGCGGCCTACCAGGTAACGCTCAACGCTTTGGAAACCGAATAAAAACAAGGAAAGGAAACAATCATGGCTGGAAAGATCCGCACGCTCGGACCGGGCGTCTTCAAGATCACCGACACGTCCAATGGCAGGGACTTCAGCGCCGACCTGACCAAGGCGCAGCTGAACCCGTCGAACAGCAGCGACGACCCGACGACCTACCTGGACGGGTCCGAGGAGACGAACACCACGACCACGTGGACGTTCGAGGGCACCGTGGGCGACGACTTCAGCGAGGACGGTCTGGCGGTCTGGCTCTTCGACCACAAGGGCCAGAACCTGCCCGCCCAGTTCGTCCCGAACAAGAACGGCAAGATCCAATGGAACTTCACCGTCACCGTCGCGCCCATCGCCATCGGCGGAGACGTGAAATCGCAGAACACCAACGACCTGAGCTTCGCCGTCACGAACGTCACCCACACCTTGTACACGGGCAAGTAGCGATGGCAGACAAGGCACTGATGGTCGTCGGCCAGAGACGCTTCGTGCAGACGATGCGCAAGGCCGGGGCCGACATGGACGATCTGAAGGAAGTGAACCGCGAGGCCGCACAGATCGCGCTGCCCGCGGTCCGCAACCTCGTCCCACGCGGCAAGACCGGCCGGCTGGCCGGCAGCCTGCGCGTCGGCGCGACGAAACGCGCCGGAGTCATCCGAGCCGGCCGCAAGGCCGTGCCCTACGCCGGCCCCGTCAACTACGGCTGGCCGGCGCATCACCTCAAGCCAAGGCTCTTCGTCAACACCGGCGTCGCATCTTCCGAGAGCCAATGGCAGCAGGTCTACAAGGACTTCATCGAAAAGACCATGAAACAAGTGAAAGGAAAATGACCATGGCGAACACACGAATCACCTACACGGACGGCAACAGCGAGATCGTGCCGATCACAATGCGCGCGACCTGCAAGGCCGAGGCCCATGCCATCGAGGTCGGCTGGGGATCCATCACACAGTCCCCCGTCAGGTCCGGCGCCTACACGGCATATGCGGCTCTGCGCATGGCCGGCCGCACCCTGCCCGACTTCGAGCATTGGCTCGACACCGTGGCGTCCTTCGACCTCGTCACCGGAAAGCAGGAAGACCAGGAAAACCCTACGGACTAGCCGCGTGGCCAGAAGAATCGCTCGGCCATATGTCGTTCCTCCTGGCAAGCCGTTTCGGCGGCACACCGTGGCAGTGGAGGAACGACGCCGACGAGCGTGACTGGGGCACCGGCCTGTCCTACCTGCTCAAGGAAGCGGAATCGCAAAAGGAGTGAACCGTGGCACACAGTGCGATCATGAGCGTGCGCATCACCGGCAACGCCGATGATGCCGTCAAGGCGTTCGAGAAGACCACCACGAAGGCCGCCGCGTTCGGCAGCGCGATAGGCGGGCTCGCCACCAAGGGTCTGACCGCGCTCTGGGACAAGGTGAAGGGCTTCGCCGGCGACGTCGTTGACATGTCGGACAGCACCGACAAGTTCATGAAGACCATGAGCTTCGCCGGCATCGATGATTCCGCCGTCCGGAAGGCCACGAAGGCGGCGCGCAAGTACGCCGACGATACCGTCTATGACCTCGGTGACATCCAGAACACCACGGCGCAGCTCGCCGCCAACGGCATCGGCAACTACACGGAACTGACCGAGGCCGCCGGAAACCTGAACGCCGTGGCCGGCGGCAACGCCGACACGTTCAAGTCCGTCGCGATGATGCTCACCCAGACCGCCGGCGCGGGCAAGCTCACCACCGAGAATTGGAACCAACTGACGGACGCCATACCGGGCGCGTCCGGCAAGCTGCAAGAGGCCCTGCTGAAGAACGGCGCGTACACGGGCAACTTCCGTGACGCAATGGCCAAGGGCGAGATCACGGCCGACGAGTTCAACAAGGCGCTGCTGGACCTCGGCATGACCGACATCGCGAAGCAGGCCGCCACGAGCACCGAGACGTTCGAGGGTGCCATGGGCAACCTCGAGGCGGCCGTGGTCGGCGGTCTCAACGACATGCTCGCGTATGTCAAGCCGTCCATCACCGGCGGCATCAATTTCGTCACGGGCAAGATCGAAGGCGGCTTCACCTGGACCAGGAACGCCATCGACGGTCTGGTGAACTTCGTCCGCACCGGCGACATCAACGACGCCTTCGCCACCGCCTTCGGCAGCGACGCGTGGAGCAACGACGTCATCAACGCGGTCGTGAAGGTCCGCCAGGACGTCATCGGCTTCGCCTCATCGGTGCGGTCGAAGCTCACGGACGCGCGCAAGGGCGTCGTTGACTTCTTCCAGGGCTTCATGTCCACGGGGCCGGTTGACACCGCGGTGAACGCGCTCATGTCGCTCTGGAACGTCATCGGAACCGTCGGCGGATCCGTCGGCGATTTCATCAAGGCGCTCATGGACGCCTGCGCACCGTTGAACCCGCTCGCCGGCGAGGCGAACGGGGCTGCCACGGCCGGAACGATGCTTGGCAACGCCTTCCAGGCCGCCGGCTCGGCGGTCTCCACGGCCTCGGGGTTCATCTCGACGGCGGCCGGCTATCTCACGATGATCTCCGACTGGGTGGGCGCGAACGGCGATCTCGTGACGACGGTGCTGGTCGGCATCGGCGCCGGTTTCGCCGCGTTCAAGGTGGCAAGCCTCATCACGGCCGTCGTCACGGCGCTGCAGGGTTTCAGCATCGCATCCACCGCCGCCGCGGCCGCGCAGTGGGCGCTGAACATCGCGGCGAACGCGAACCCGCTCATGCTGCTCGTGACCGCCATCGCCGCCGTCGTGGCTGCGCTGGCATGGTTCTTCACCAAGACGCAGACCGGACGCGGCATCTGGCAGAGCTTCACCAGCTTCATCCTCAACTGCGTCAACAACATCAAAAGCTTCTTCTCGGGGCTCGGCTCCACCATCATCGGCATCTTCACCTCGGCGGCGAACGGTGCCAGGAACGCATGGAACGGCGTGGTCGGCTGGTTCCGTGGACTGCCGGGCTCCATCGCCGGGTTCTTCGGCAACGCCGGCAGCATCCTGTACAACGCCGGCGCGAGCATCATCAACGGTTTCCTCAACGGCCTCAAGGCCAAATGGGACAGCGTGACCGGCTGGATCAGCGGAATCGGCGACTGGATCAGCGCGCACAAGGGCCCGATCAGCTACGACCGCCGGCTCCTGATCCCGCACGGCAAGGCCATCATGACCGGTTTCGCGCAGGGCCTCAACAACGGCTTCGACAACTCAGTGCAGACCGCCATCGGTCGCGCGAACCGCAGGCTCGCGGCCATGCCGCTCACCCTCTCCACGCAGGGGCAGGGTTCCGGCCCCACCATCGTCAACACCTGGAACGTGGAGATCAACGGCGAGGTCATCGACAAGGACGGCACCGCCAAGGCCATCAAACGACTGCTGGCCGACTACGACGCAAGGAGGTCATGATGCAGCAATGCTTCATGTTCATCGACACCGGCAGCGGCTGGACGCCGGTGAACGATTCCGCCAAGGACATCGCAGCCCTGGACTCGTTCACGATCCAATGGGGCAGCGACTCCATCGACGAACAGCCCGACCCGGCAGTGCTGACGTTCACCCTGCGCGACAAGACCGGCAGACTCGCCGGCCAAGCCCTGACACTAGCCGGCATGAAGGTGATCGTGCAGTTCTCCGACCAGCCCCGATGGATGGACCTGCAACCGTCGATGGGGCGCTGGGAAGATCTGCGCATCCCGATCGACTCACTGCACCGCGCCTACTCCCCCGACTCGCCGGACTCCCCCGACTCGCCGGCATCCACGATATTCGCCGGCACCGTCTCCACCGGCGGCAGCGTCAACCCGACCGGTGACGGCGGATGGCTGCTCAAGCTCTCCGCCACATCGAGGATGGCCGTGTGGAAACGCCTGCAATCCCAAGGACCGACCGACGCGAACGCGAAATGGGACGGCGCGCACTGGATAGGCAGCCCGTCGGCGCGGTTCGCGGAACTGAACCGTCGCGCCAAGGCGCAGGGCGCGCCCGAAGCCCAACTCGACGGGCTCGCCCTGCCATCCTCCGTCGCACCATACACGGCATCCGAACACCCCTCGCAGCTCGACCTGCTGCATCGGCTCACCGCCGGGCCCCGACTACCGCAATGGCATGAGACGTACACTGGCGCTGAATCAAGCCTCCGCCCGCTGTTCCTCGCCGACCCGATCGCCGTGCACCTGTCTACGGACGGCACCCTCACCATCCTCACCGACGGGGAGACCCGCCACGCCATCCAGGCATCCGACATCGAGGCATCGACGGACTTGAGCATCACCGAACCCATCACCCAGATCGTCATCAACGCGAAACGCGTCAAGGCCGACAACGGCAAGCTCTCATTCGATGACGTCGAGATCACGATGGGAGACCAGAACCGGCTCCCCGCCAAGCTGAAGGCCACGCAGAAGAGCCTCAACCTCGATTCCGACATGCTCGCCATCGATGACTCAGGCGGCGTGTGGAACAGCGGGGCCACATCGAACGTCAGCGACACCGACCGCGCGAACGTCGCGCAATGGCTCGAATCGCACGACCTGCGAATGGTCCCGAAAACCGTGACGTTCAACAGCACACGAATCGACCCGGCACGCATGCCATGGCTGTACAAGGCGGCACCATCCGGCCCGTTCATCATCGTCAAGGCCAAGGCGTCGGCCCTGACCGGCTCCGACGGACGCCCGGCCTTCACCGGACCCATCACGACAATCGGCGGCACGCTCCGATCCCGGTGGCGCGACGGCCTCCCCACGCTCACCCAGGAGGCGACGCTGGCCGCGCTCCGCCCGCTCCTGACCAAGCGGATCACATGGGCCGACCTGCCCGACATCGCATGGCAGCGCCTCGACCTGCACATCTGCGACCTGTCCATGATCCAGACCATCGACTGAAAGGAACACCATGACAGCAAACACACCCATCTACGGGCTCTCATATCCCGAAGGCTCCGACCTCGTATCAACCGCGCCGGACTCGTTCAAGGCCATGGCCAACACGTTCGAGCAGGCGCTTTCAACGGTTGACCAGCGTTCCACCCCAGCAGGCGCGACACCTGTAATCGGCACCACGCTCGAAGCGCTGAAGGCACAGACAGCCACGGTCGGCCAGACCGGCTTCGTCACCTCGGACGGCGACAACACCGGCCCGTACATCTGGGACGGGACCGGCTGGCATCACGCACACTGGTACACCGCCGATGACAAAGCCAAAACAACGCTTGTCAACCAATCAGGCTGGAAATGCGAATACATGATAAAACATGGATTCGTTTACGTCACGGTCACTATTTCGGACAGTGGCAACAAAGGATGGAGCGAAAGCCAAATGCCCGGCACACTCCCCGAGCCAGCACGACCGCCGCTCGACCTGAATTTCACACCGATATGCTCAAACAACACTTCCATCGGCGTGTTCATCGTCAAATCCACCGGAGTCATCGTCTACTCGCGTCGCGGCAGCTCGCAAATCTCCGACACGCGTTATGCAACCATGATGTGGCCGGCCGCATGACGGATCTCATCATCGCCATCGTCGGCGCGGTCGGCGCGGTCGTCGGCGCTCTGGTCTCCACCCTCTCGGCCGCCGCGAAGAACAAGATGGAAGCCTACCGGCTCGCGCAGAAGATGCAGGCCGACAACCAACGCCTATGGCAATGGAACCGGCAACTCATCGACCACATCTACCGTCGCGCCCCACCACCGCCACCGGAACCACCGGAAGACCTGTTCGACTGAAAGGAATATATGGAAAGCATCATATGGAAAGGCTCACCGAACCATTACGACGGACGCCAAGGCAACAAGGTTGACCGCATCACGTTGCATGTCATGGCCGGATACCTGGCCGGCACAGACACGCTTTTCTCACGGTCCAGCTCACAAGCGTCCAGCACTTACGGAGTCGGAGGTAACGGAGAGATCCACCAATACGTCTCAGAAGATAATGGCGCGTGGGCCGACGGGTCCGCCGTCAGCAATCTGCGGTCAATCAGCATCGAGCACCAGGGCGGGCTAGATTTCATCCCATGCACCGAGGCGTGCGTTAATGCGTCGGCACGATTGTGTGCCGATATCGCAAGGAGGCATGGTCTCGGACGTCTCGAACGCGGCAAAAACATCTTTTTACACCGCGACGTACCACCCTACACTCACCCGGCCTGCCCAGACCTGTGTCCGAACGGCCTCGACTGGCAGGCGGTCATCGACAAAGCAAACCAAATCAACGGATACGGAGGAAACGCCATGGCCAATGCAGGCGACGAAGTATGGAACTGGGCCTACAAGCCCAACGGAAAGAACGCCACACCGGGCGGCAACATGTACAACCTGCTCAACTACGAACTACCCAAACGCATCAGAGACAGCATCATGCAATACAGCTACAAGGGATCGGCACCGGGCGGCAACATCTACAACGCCATCTGCTTCGAGATTCCCGGAATGCTGAAACAGCTCACCAAGACCCTTGAGGCGCAGCAGAAGCAGATCAGTGAATTGTCCGAAAAAATCAGCAAGCTGGAAGGGACTGCGAAATGACCGACACGACGGAAAACCGACTACCAGCGACCAGTACAACGGAAGTAACCGTGATGCCGGTCTCCGCGCAGCTCCAGGCCGCCGCCGATGACGACGCCGAGACCACGACGCCGAGAATCGACAGCGGCACAATTTCCAGATTCTTGGTCCTGCTACTCGCCCTCATCAACCAGGCACTGACCATGTTCGGCCATCCGGTGCTCAACATCGACGATGCGACCATCACACAGCTCGTCACCCTGGCATGGACAGCCGGCAGCGCTATCTGGTGCTACTGGAAGGACAACGACGTGACGAAACGCGCGAGAACCAAGAAAGCCCGTCTATCGGCACGCCATGCGGCCTAGACGAGCCGGACGGCCGCCGTGGCTTCTCTCAGACGGCCGTCCGGCATCGCAACGTAATGCTCCGTGGTCTCCACCGACTCATGCCCCAATAGTTCGGCAACCACGAACAGGTCATGAGTTGCTGCGTAGGCCGTCGTCGCGAAACGATGTCGCAACGTGTGCGCCGCGTACCCGTCCGGCAGCAGATGGCTGATGTGGTCCCCGATATAGGACTCCTCGACATGACCGCCGAACCGGCCGGGGAACAGATAGCCATGCACATCCAGGACGACGACGGCCAGATCGTCCGGCAGCGGCACGATGCGCTGTTTGTCGCCTTTGCCGCGCACTATCAGAGACCGGCCGATGCTGTCGGCCACCACGTCGTCGCTGTGCACGCGGGCAATCTCTCCGCGCCGCAGTCCGCACTCAGCGCCCAGCCGGATCATGAGTCTTTCCGACGACGTGGCCATCTCCATCGCCGAAGCGATGTAACGGTCCGGGCATGGTCTGGGATGCGCGTGCGGCTTCTTCACCCTTGGCACGTCCAGACTCGGATCATCCGACCGTCTGCCGCTTTTATGCAGCCATCGGAAAAACGACGATATGGTGTTCCTGTACGCTTTGCGCGTCTCGGGTTTCCATTGCTGCCGTGCGAACACCTGCACAATCTGCTCCGTGGTCACGTCTTCGGGACCCGATGGCATGAGCAGTGCCGCGAGATGCACCATCTTGTATCGACGGCTTTTGATTGTCTGTGCTGATAGGCCGGCCGCCCTAAGGGTGTCAGTCCACCCTTCGATGCTTCTGCGCCATGGGACCGGTGCGCTGATCTTGTTCCTCATGATCCATCATGGGCATCCTGATCTTCACGCGGCTAAACTGAGCTTGGATAAGCTCAGAAGCCCCATGGATTTGAACCTTGG
>JABLTK010165267.1_pt1 | contig 20312 bp, 27 predicted proteins | sample 7160131 | NCBI WGS metagenome assembly JABLTK01 (sample SAMN14651221, study PRJNA627086) | human gut metagenome | isolation source: feces | host: Homo sapiens
CGGGAAATGTTTTTATCATGCTTAGAATACTCAACAATATCTACTTGATCAAACAATGCCAGATACGATTGATATGATTCTTGAATTCGATACAACAAAGTTGTTGTGATTGATTGCTCTAACTCTTTAGTATTCCCTGTGAGTTTATTAACATTTCTGTTTCTGATTATTATGGATATGGTTTAGACGATAACTCTCTGAGTATCACTCTTGGAAACATAGGTGCTCGATCCAAATCTGAAAGAACGAGTTCCTATGTGAATCGGTTATTGACGGTCTCTGATGACATAATTGTATGGTTCTTTTGATTCTCCTCATGTAGACTACCATCAACAGACAGCCCGAGAATCACAAATGCATCGTTCCCAAAAACCTGAGTACTACCTCAGTTGAGCCGAAATGTTCGTCTTGTAACGACTATGTATTTCTCTATCATTCCCTGGGCTATAAGCCGCTGAAGCTAATCGAACAACTTTCCATTGTACAACTGGTTTGCGAGTATAATCTAGTGTAAGGACTATTCTGTTGAAGATTATCTGAACCAGACCTATGGATCTCGAAACTGTGCTGTAAAGATGAAAATGAAAGTTCCTACAGTACTGATGTGATCCACTCTTTATTCATAGTCTAAATTTGTGATTCATGTCTCTTCTTCTCGGTTTAAGTACTTCGTAACCAGCGATGATTTTGAAGAGGAGAGTTTACTTCAGAGACTGGAGCTTAAACCCATTTTCAACCAGTTTTCAGTGAATGGTCATTCTCTTCCTTCTCCTTCCTTCCCATCGTCATTTTCTTTCCACATATATGATGTGGATGTTCGTCTTGTATCCACTTCTCTTTCACACAAATCATACGAGTATGTTTGTAGAAGTGGATCCACTGTAGTGCTGTGTATCGAGTAACAGAAGTTCCTCTATCATTCTTGAATCTGGACAATACACCCGGACTGGATTTCGTTGTCGATTACAGCGGAATTGTGATTGCAGAGGAAGGAACCATCTTATGGATCTTGAATAGAATCATTATTAGTGGTGGCATTTTGTCAGTAGGGATCGAATTATCCTATGATTTGTAGACTGTTGGGTATCTTTATTGTATTATGTCTCAATGTGGGTTGAAGTCAAAGACAAATACAAACCATATGTTACATTATAACTAGGAATTGTTTGTTCGAATTGTATCGTACCTTATCGCATCTGCGAAATTCTTCTTGAAATCGATTATCTCCTTAGTAGCATGTCAAACAGGAAAACACTCTACGTTGGTAGGACAAAATGTTATGTTTTATGGATTAGGAGGCTTAGATGAGGAAGTGGACGAGAAGATCTTGCTTGCTGCATTTATCCCATTTGGGGAAGTGAAAGAGGTAACAATTCCTTTGGATGCAGGAACTGGAAAGAAGAGGGGGTTTGGTTTTGTTGAGTTTGAAGAAGCTGATGATGCAGCTGAAGCTCGTGATAATATGAACAGTAATTGGTGTATAGTGCTTCTGAATGAATAGATGCCGAACTCTTTGGAAAAGTGATTAATGTGGGCTATTCTAAACAGATGAAGGCGCAGTTGATTTCTACAAAGCCTAGTATAGTACAGGGTTTGATTTTGATTGGTAGTTTGGGCTCAGATTGATCTGATGGATGAACTAAATAAAAACAATGCAACGGAAGAAAAGGTGCGTTCTGAATGCAGTATTTGAGTTGTAGAAAGAAGAGCCAGCCGAATCAGACAAAACTCAGTGACACTTTATTGTATCATGTTATCTCTTGTTTGTTTAACTGATCTCTTATTTGCATTCTAGTTTTATGATGATGGTCAGAAATTTCCCAGAAATTTCCTGTCATCGCTTTGACACCACCATCAGTTTTGAATTGTTTTGTCAGCGATACACACTCTCTACATACTTGTTAAGATATTTTTGTACTCATTTGTTGTTGTGTATATTACTCCTAGATGAATCCAAGGATACGAATAGCAATAAAAAGACGTGAAAGCCTTGATTTGCTTTTTAACTTGCTTATTCAGGTAATCAACTACAAAGAACCCGTATCTAGAAAACCCTGTACCTATAATATCCAACACATTATTTGTGACAAACAGGTATTGGCTTTATGGATTGTTTCATTCGAAGTCTGTGAAGTCAATCCAAGAGTATTTCGATAGTTGTATTTATGACTATTTATCAATTTCGAAGAGAATTATAGAAGATCGAGACAGTGTGAAAGATAGTCGGATGTATTCTAAACTCCGTTCTATCATCCATGGATCGTATCGACGCATGGTTCTTGAGGATATTCAGTTAGCTTATGACCTGAAAATGGAAACAGGATATCTTCACTCGAATCTAGTTGCCGTAGATATTGACACTCTGAGTGATATCTAGCTTTGTGGTATTCTACATACTGTGAAGGGATATGAAAATGATCTTTCGAATCTTGATATCATGAGTCAGTTTCTTGAGAACCAGATCACTAAGGTAAAGGAACTGGTTGCATCATTTGCGCTGAAATACAATATTGATCTCACTGGATTTGATGGGTTTCATGTTCATTCACTTGATGACTCAACTGAGTTGGCAACCCATCTTATCGGAGACTTATTTATTCTTCTGGAATGCTACAATCTCGTACTCGTTTTAACCCAAGGTAATGAGCTTTATATGTTCTAAATAGAAGAGGGAGTCATCTCTCATTACCGCATTAACTACTCGCAGCAAGCTCTTCATATGTTTCCTTCAAATGGAATCACACGATTCTTCATTGGACGTCTTGAGCGGTTCCTCAAGAATCCACTAGCTTCAGTTTTCTATCTGTTATCATCTCTGAATACGGCGCATCCTGCAGGTCCTATCGCTCACCAGGAATTGTGCCATATTCTTGCTTATTACCGTTCAGAGTACATTCGTTTGCGTACAGACTTGATTTCAGGACTTCCTCCGGAATCTGTCTCGGAAGTTCATAGTAAACTCAATACTCGACTGTATGTCTACTGTCTTCTGTATATTGTGGAAATTTGTCTAATGAAGGTGGGAATCAGTGATGCAGAGTACCTATTGGAACATTTGGATCAGCATTTCCTTGCAATGATGAAAGAGGATAGAGATTCCAGTATTTCAAGCTTTGTTTATATGATTTTGATTGGAATTTTGACTGTTGAGAATGGCCTTCATCCATTCATCACGAACCAGGATAGTTGTGAAGTTGAGAGCAAGCATCTTCTGATTGGACTAGGTACGAATTCTATTCTGGTATGAGGATAGAAAATGAATCAATCTACTGGAGTATCCAGCTTCTTCAACACCTGATTTTGTTATTCATCCAAGCATACCGATCTCAGTAATCACATGAATTGAATTATGACATAGACCGGATCGTTTCATTCTTCCAATTGCGGTTGGACTTCATTATGCAGCAATGAATCCAATAATTCTTGCAGATGCGACCAAACTAATTGAAGAGATTCAGTCTTTCGTTAGTCATGCATGCAATTATTGGGATGCGCAACCAACGCTGTCTTCTGTAAAGTTCCTTTCTGGATATAATACTGCTTCAGTTCCATATGTCCTGACGTATCTTCAGGGTGTACAGTGTCTACAGAGCATTCGAGTTTGGATGATGATACCAAATGATCTGTAGGATACATTGACTGAAGAGGCTACGACACCTTCTCTGATCATTCATCAACTCTTGGCTCCGATCGTCTCTCTTCTTCCACTATGGACATCATCAACAGAAGATACAATATCGTCTGTTCTTCAAGATGAGAGCGATACAGATTCGATCGATGAATATATGCGTCTGATGGCTGATGACATTTTCATGGATAAGGAGGAATTAGAGCGTGTGAACAATAATCCTCGAAGCTTTCATGCTGTTCAGAAGAGTCAGAGACGTCGTGCAATGCGTAAACGACAAAGATCCGTTCGGAAGCCAGTATGGAGAGCACAAAACTTTCGCAGTACACGATACTCCATTGATTCACTTCTAGAAGATGTGCCTCCAACAAAAGAAGAATTTCGACTACTTCAGAAGGTTAATCGAACCAATATCAATAACAGTGTAACGCCCATTCCTCCTTTTTTATCGTAGTTCATTATTGTGTTGGATATCTCCAACATTGCTGTTAACTATGGTAATCAGAGATACTGCTGTAGAGGGATTCGTCTTGCTCTTGACTATTTCCAGGGGATTGGTCATAAATGTATTGGATTCATGCATCGTAAGTTTGTTGACGGGATCAAAAAGATCAATCCTTCCTACTACAAACGCATGGTTCTAGTTTGGTTGGATCCTTGATCTCTAGACTCCAGACGATATTCCTTACCTTCAGTCACTGATTAGTCAACGCATTATAAATACCTGTCCTGACTATGAAGATGCCTACATTATTCAGTATGCCATTGAACATCGTGCTATTGTTGTCAGTAATGACAAGTTCCGAGACTTCATCAAGCGTTACCCTGACTCTCTTCGCCCAATAATGCAGCGGTTTCTCTCCACACATGTAATGCCTTATGCTTTCACAGAAGACTCGTTTTGCCCCAGTAATGAGTTCATATACCCCGATTTGATTGAGGATACTGAAGGTGAGAGTGAAGATGAGGATGTTGCCCAATGTGTTTCTGAAGAGAGAATCCAGTACTATGGCCAGAGTGATGATACCAAGTAATTTTCCATTTTTGTGCTTCAAAGATTTATTTGTTGATTGTTATCCAATGTTTGTTGTTGCAACGTACAGTTGATCTTGACTGTATTATTGTTAAGAAAATCAGAGATTGGAGGAGAGTTGTGTAAGCAAGTTGAGGAGATTGTTGAGGAGAACCGATCCAAAGGAAAGAAAACTAGCATAGCTGTATCAGGATCATCGCAACCTGCGTTATTATCTCCATTCTTTATGAAGGCCAAGATCGACTGGTCTTTTGTGGATTTCTATTTTTCAGATGAGCGTTGTGTGAGTTTAGATGATCCTGATAGTAATTTCGGGGCTTGGAATCGGTTGTTCTTTGTTGAAGTTGTGAAATGGACAAGATTTCATATGTAGAGAGGAATCCAAAGAGATTCTATCCATTCTATTGATCCGTCATGCATTTCAGCAAAGGCAATTGCAGATCACTATGAAAGAGAACTCCAGTATCTTCCTCATGAAGATGGGTATACTGTATTCGATATTATTATTCTTGGAATGGGTCCAGATGGTCATACGTGTTCTTTGTTCCCTGATCATAAAGAGGTCGAAGTAACGTCCCAAAACGTAACATATATTCTGGATAGTCCGAAGCCTCCAAAAGAGCGAATCACTCTGACACTTCCAGTGTTGAATCATGCCAAGCATGTCTTCTTCCTAGCTACTGGAAAGGATAAAGCTCCGATGATTAAATCGATTCGTGAGAAAAAGTCAGCGGTTCCATCGGCCCGCGTTCAGCCTCAACACGGTGAATTGATTTGGTTCGTAGATGATCAAGCAATGAGTGAATATTAACTTTGTTGACAAGAAACAAGCTACTTAACAAGGAAATATCCAGAAAGGATTCGGTTCTCGATTGTCTGAATGATTCCTTCTACTAATCTATCGTTTCGTTCTACCATTATATAGTCATCTCCGATTAATTCAAATCCAGCAATCTATTTGACACTCAATTCTCTTTCCTTACATCCAGCAACATCATGGCTCCAGAAGCCTCAGCCACTTTCTCTACAAGAATTGCAGAGTCCTTTCGGATGGATCTGTATTTGGAATCAGGCTACATCTCATTCAATCTGTTCTCTCTCACAAGGGCCGTATCTCGTAGAATCTTGCTGATAGTAGTTAATGCAATTTTCCCAATATCGTCAAAAGTTTGAGAATATATCGAATTAACAATTATCACGATCCTATCTACAGTTGTTGTGCCATTCGGCCTATCTGTTAGAGAAACGTTAGAATAATACCGGTCAAATTGTTTAATCTGATAGTTTTTATTGAATTGTCGAATGACTCGTTTTCGATTTTGTTTTGCTTTCTCTTTGTCTCGTTTCATCTTCTCCATTTCTTGAATGGTTGTGATATCTTCTCGGGCATTCTTGGTACTTACTATGATGCGTGGTTTCATCAACAATTTCCGTTTCTATCTATTACCCATTCTGTTAAACAGTACAACTATTTCCCAATCTGATACATCGTCATAGTATTGAATCCCATTTTCAATAGTAAGTGCTAGACCAATTACTGATAGAGCATTCTGTTTATATACCCTGTGAAGAACCTGACTAATGGTACTGATGGAAAAGCCTAAATCAAGGAGTATTTCTTCAATGGGTTCCAGGTGAGTATGTGTTTTTGGTTTTGGTTGAGATACTGTTCCTTGTACTGACTCACCAGATGTTGGTGTTGGTTGAGAAAGTGATGGTGTTGACAGAACAGTTGTTGCTGGTTCCATCACCAATTCTGGAGATTTCTGGATGGTTGTCACATATTGATTCTGCATGTCTGATACAGGTATAACAGGACTTATTGAACTCCTAAGAGTAGGAGGAACATAGTCTTGATCCGAAGTGTGAGAATACTGAGAGGTCATTGGACTCATTTCCTCCACCGAATTGGTAGATGAATCATAGAAGTCAAAAATGGTTGTATCAATATGCTCGTCTTCTCTCTGCTCCTCCACATTCCCGTCTTCATCGCAAAAGTAATTTGAACGTTGACTGATCTGTGTGTATTGTTCAATTTTCGCTTCCAATAATGCTTGGTCACAACCTGTTATTCTTTCTTGCTCCTTTCCATAGTAATAAAAGAGAAATGTTGGAACAATCGAAATTCCATATATTACCTTTTCCTGAGGATGCGTATCAGCATCAATACGCAGAAATAAAGCTTGTCTATATCTGAGAGACAGATTATTGAACAGAATGGACATATTTTCACATTCTTCAGATCTACATAATATTCGAGGAATGAGTCATACAATATGGAGTAAAACTCGATGCACACAAGTTTTCTATCATTCTCATCTAGCCATGGGGCAACTTCATGACGAATTTCGAGAACGCTCATGACACAATAGACACGTTTGGCTCAATGAGCAGTTAAACAGAATGTGGCTGTTGCGTCTCGGCGAAACGCCCATTACTCCATTTGTGGCTGCGACACCCACCGAAGTGACATGCCGCTGAATCCGATCTGGAACGATCCAATACGTTAAGAATTGACAAAAGTATAAACGACAACTACGACACACAATTCATAATGTTTTTCATGATGGAACTAATCGAGAGGTTTATTCAAGCAGAAGGCATTACGCTAACTGATGAACAGAAGGAGCTTGTTTTGGAGAATTATCAGCGTCTAATTGTTCCTGATATTGATAATCTGTCAAATGAGCGGATTCTTCAGGTTTTTGTAACCCGCCGAGATAAGAAACGTGAAGCAACAAGAGTTCGTGCTGTTGCAGAGTGTAAGATTGTGGTTCGAATTTGAATTCAGGCGGCATCTGTGGAAATATCCGTTCTGCTGAGAAGAAGAAATTTGGAGAGCACTTTCGCATGCATATTCGCAAGGATAGACAAAAGGTGTTGGATGTACGTCTTGAAAGTGGGATTCATGATAGTTTGTTACGGAATATAATGAAAAACAGATTCCAATTGCTGTAAGTAATGTTCTTAATCCAACAGCTCTTACCATTCTCGATGTACCACTGGGAAATGGATTTGAGAAGAAGGAGGAAACACTCCGTGAGCCACCTGAGCAATTAGATTTGCTACTAAAGAATTCAAGACAAGATGCTTTTGTCTTATGGATCGTTTCAAGCAATATTGCCTTTTCGTCTTTCAACAGCTTTTACTTTAAGGAGTTTATGAAGCAAGTATCCTCTGATTTTTCGGTGGTTAGTCCGAGTCGTTTTGCTCATGAATTGCTCCCTGGAACTTCGGATCGTGTGTTATCCTTTATCAAGAGTCGTCTTCGTAACCAAAATGTATATCTCGTGGTGGACGAGTGTAGTCACTACCGGAACAATTACTACAATCTCTTTGTTACTGTTGATGTTGACTCCCCACATACACCAAATACTTTGAAGGAGACTTACCTGATTCGTCGCGTGACGTGTTCGGAATGGGTGGATTCGGATCTCGCTTTACTCCTCTCATCAACTATTCAGGAGTTGGTTCATGATCATATCAATGTGAAAGCCTTCGCTATTGACAACTGTTCTATGATCCATAACGTGGAGCGTAAGATCTACCTTCAGACTCATCACTTTGTCAAAGGTGTTATTAGTGCAGTTCATGTTCTGAGTGCTATTTTAAGAGAACTATTGAAGAATGATCCTGATTTGAATACTCTATGGGAGAACGTTAGTGAATATCAGATGAATGATACCTAGGTAAAGACAGTAAATGAACTGATTCTAAATAATCCTCAATTGGTGGAGAATCTGCTTAAGAAACGAGAGATTCATCCTTATGAAGAATTACAAATCCGAAGTGAATGGTGTTGGCAGTATTTGGGTAATGATGCTGAAGAGAGTTAATTGTAGAGAACAAGTTATCAGATGAGTATCATCTTTATATTGATGGAGCATCCTTAGAAGAACTGATTGGTGTGAAAGAAGGACTTCAATTGAATGAATCGGCTTATGATGTTAACCAGTCCTTTGATCATTTGGGGCAACTTGCTAAAACAGGTTTCCTTGTCACTTACAATATGAGACATTGGTATTCTGCTTGGATTGTTATGAAACGTGTGTATTCGTTATTCCCTGCATTGAAAGCTCTTCAAGATGATATGGGTTCAGGAGGACCACTTACAGATAATGATGAGAAGCTTATATATTGTCTACGTAACATCAATCGAGATGTTCTCGAGAAAGTGCTTCATTATCTCTTACCTCTGGTTCAAGCTATCGTGTATTCCCAACAGGAATCGTCCAATCCTGTGGATGTTATCGCCATCATTCATAGTCTTCAGGACTTCTATTCATCCACCAATTTGATCTTAGTCAATCAAACAGTTTTCACTGAATGTTTCAAGGATCGTCTGGCTTGTGATTTGGATATTCCATCTCCCATTCGTACTCTCCTCTACGACGAATGGGATATGCAATGGAAGGAAGACCTCTCGGAAACGAATCTTGAGGTGCGAGCGTTTGTTGATTCTGTTCATCAAGTGATCAAGAAGCACGTTTTCTCAGCAGATTGCGGTTCATTCTTTACTGAACGTAAAGAGCAAGAATTAATTGATATGATGGAAGCTGTTCGTGACGAGATTCTGCGTTATATGACGAGCTATTCTGAACGTGAGAATCTCCCTCTTCGTACTTACTTTGATCGTGCTTCTTGGAAGTATCCTATTTTGTATCAGGTTTACAAGGATTTATTTGTGGATGTGGTGACTTCGGCATCAGTTGAACAACTATTTGCTGAACATGGAACTTTGCACATACCTCAAAACAATCAGTTAGATGAAGCGGCTGAAAATACTTTTGTGATGTTGAAGACGAATTACAAGTTTATTGAGAATAATGGTCTTCAGGATGAACTGTACGACTACTTGGGTGAGCCTGGAAGTCGCAAGAGAAATGAACCCACAATGGGACATTTGTATCCTTTGTAATTGGAGTTCTTTGTTTTTAAATCATTTGATTCCCGCGGGTTTTGAATAGAACGATACAAAGAGCAAATTGTGTGTAGAAGATGAGTAAGGTGGATATCAACCCAGAAGAAGTATGCAACATCAATGTCGGAGTAATGGGTCATGTGGATTCTGGAAAAACGTCACTTGGTTATTGGTGGATGATGTGGATGAGTTGTAGTGAAGTCATTGAGCGCAGTCCTATCAACAGCATCGCTCGACAAGAATCCTCAGAGTCGAGCTCGAGGAATAACCTTAGATCTTGGTTTCAGTGCATTTCTATCTGATGTTCCAAGTCACTTATCAAGTAAGAATGGTTGTACTCGATCTCTTGTAGATACGCATTATAAGCATATTCAATATACATTAGTTGATTGTCCGGGTCATGCAAGTCTAATCCGAACGATTCTTGGAGGTGCTCAGATTATTGACATGCTGCTGATTGTTGTGGACTGTCTAAAGGGAATCCAGACACAAACAGCAGAGTGTATGGTGATCGGCGAAATTACAACAGACAAAGCAATCTTCGTGTTGAACAAGATCGACTTGATTCCTGAGATGGAGCGTTCGGCACGGATCCATTCAATTAAAACAAATTTAGAGAAGGTGTTATCACGAACACGCTTTAAGAATGCTCCAATAGTAATCTCTTCTCATCCTCCTAATTGTAGATTCCTGTGGCTGCTCAAGTTGGAGGGGGAAGTATCGAAGATGCCAATACAACTAGTCTCGGTGTAGGAGCTATAGAATCACTTAATAGTAGATGGATGAGTTAGTAGCAACTGTCCGTAGTCTTGTATCGATCCCAGAGAAGATTGATAATAGTCAGAGAAATGAAAATGATTGATTCAAAGAACCTTTGTATTTTGTGTATGATCACTGCTTTTCGTTAGCAGGAAAGGGTTGTGTGATGACAGGTACTGTGCAATCTGGAAAAATTGCTGTGAATGATGAGATTGAGTTCCCTTCTCTGCATGTGACTCGAAAGGTGAAGAGTATACAAATGTTTCACAAGAATATGAACTGTGCTTATAAAGGTGATCGTGCTGGGGTGTGTGTTCAGTCCGAGTGTCTTCACACTCTCATTTGTAGAGCTTTTGATTTCAAAGCAGAGCGAGGTGAGGCGTGCTCTGTGGGATCACTAACGTCCATGCAAACAGTCCTCGTTCGTCTACGGAAGATTCGATTCTACAAAGGTGAGATTCGTAGTGGAGCCACATTCCATATCAGTGTTGGTCATCATACAATCCCAGCCACGATAACACTATTTGCTGATGAATCGAAAGAGGGTATGATTTAGAATTGGATATGATATGTAGAAACATTACATTCGGAGTAATTGTGAATTGAAGAACTTAACTCTAGCAAGTTTGGGGTGAACATGTTTTCAGAAACCGAAAATTCCTTCGATTTTGGCAAGCAGTATGCGTATATCCCTGTTCTAAATATCCTTGAATTTCATCTATTCTAGTCACTTAATATCCAGCGAAACCATCTCCGTCAGAGCCTCGTCGTATTGTTGTTCTGTTGACTTTACTTGTAGCTACAATTTGGGCCTTACTTCAACTTGAACAATCTCTTTATGCTCCATTGGGATGCCTTCTAATAGGCAGCCAGTTAAACTCAACAACTACGGATTCTTCGTGTCGAATTGCTTTCTATGCAAAAGTGATTCAAGTAGTGACAGATGAGAAGAACAATTTGTCCTCTCTTCACGTCTTCAAACCTAAGCTGCGAACCGCAAAGGTTGATCGTGTTGTTTCCGAGTATGAAGTGATTGGTACTAGTCTTCTTGAGAAAGGAGGCAGCATCCAACCTGTGGAACTTCCTATTAGGAGTGATATGTAGTTTGTGGGCTTGAAGGTGGTGACAAAGGACGGTATTGAAGGTGTGATTGATTCTCCTTTCGGTAAGGCAGGAAAGTTCAAAGTCTCGTTTCACCAGGAGCATCACCTGGAGAAGAACGATGAATTATCTCTTCATTTCCGCCGATATCTATTCGATAAGGAGAAAAAGATTCATCAGAATTAGTAATTGTTTGTTCGATAGACGAGATGAGCAGTGTTGCTTTTGTTCAACAAGATGAGTTGCGGGATCTCATTGCAGGTCTTAAAAAGTACACCCCGATTGTAATCTCTCTGGACTGTTCAGTATCATAGATTCCTGATGAAGTGACAAAGTACATCCTTCAGACATCTGGTTGCAATATAGAAGATGAAGAATCGTGACAGTTGAGAAAGTGATTGATTAATAGAATTCGACTAGTTTCGTTGGCAACTCAGCGATATATAACAGAATTGATATGCAAAGCCAAAGAATACAATACTGCTCGACGAGAAGGAAAATCAGTAAAATCTGTATTTGGGTGGTATTGATAAGTGAACGTAGGTTGAGAAATCAGATGAAGATGCCCTTTTGCTGATCGACATACAAAATGCGTATCCCTTTTGAATTGCTGTTGATTATGTAGACTCCATGATAAAGGAATTGATATCAACAAGACGGGGTTCTATTGTGTATTGTGTGTTTGTTAAGAATCTTTCACTGATTTGGGATATCCCATCAGAATGAGTTATGATGCCACGCTGAATGACACCATATGGGAGAATGATGGATCTGCGTGTTTCAATGATGGAAGTCCGGACTGTCGTGAACGACCTGCCCACTCATGTAGTTCGATTCTTCAAGCTCAGGTGACTTCGGTCGCACGGAGTTCAAAACATTCCTTCTTCAGTGCTCTGAGGGAGGTGGTCTCGGAAGATTTTCGGTTTGAAAAATCTCCAGAGTGTTCTACGTTGGTGAAGCGTGATAGTGTGAATGGATATAAGATATCAACCGTAACACAATCAGACATTGGGGGCATGTCTGTTGAGTTTGCCGAGGATTTTCTCAAGCAAATCCATCTGGAAGGACGTCTATTGAAGAAAGGGTTCCGAGGACTTCATCTATGGAAACGAAGATATTTCGTGCTCAACGGGAATGAAATGATTTATTTTGATGTACTGTAGCTAGTTGGTCCATGAATTGTAGAAAAGTGATCAGCGATCACCGCGAAGACGCTGTGAGATCACACCAGATGCAAAAGTAACCATCGAAAATGTTGCAGGTCGTCCTTTTGCTTTCAGTTTAATTCCATGTAAAGGTCAACAGAGATATCTTCTTGAAGGTTATTCTTTGCAGCAACGTGTAGTTGTGAGATTTATATTTTCATTCAAAGGATATATGGGTTCGTTTCCTCACAGTGGTTCTACTCCTGACACGTCATATCTATAGCAAAACACATCATCAAGTCCCTCGTTGCATTCACACCGAAATTTCGCTTCAAGATACACTAGGTAAAGGTAGATATGGCGTTGTGAGATTGGGTCAAGATCTGGTGAGAGAAAGGTGTTGAAGTGAGGGTTAGAAAACGGGGAAGATGTGTGCTGTGAAGGTTATAAACCGACGTAAGGTGGGCACATCAGTTCTTGATCATGAATTGTGTGTATTACGAGCCGTCAAAGAGCGTGTGATCTGTGATTCCATTGTGAGGATCCTTGACATTTTCGATGATGCCTTCTTAGTGTACATAGTGATGGAGTACATGGGCGGAGGTGATTTGCGGAGTCGTATTCTTCAAAATGGTCCATTTTCTGGTAGTTACGTGGAATTTAACTGATTTACAGAGTGTTCGGCAGCGAGTGTAATTCACCAGATTGGAAGTGCGTTGCTGACGCTTCATCAGCATAGCATTTATCATCTGGATGTGAAACCAGAGAATATTATATTTGAGAGTAATGACCAACGATCAATGATGAAATTAACGGATTTTGGATGCAGTATGGTTGCTGAAGTGGGGAATCAGCATACCAAGTAAGAAATGCGAAGTGGTGCTAATAGAAGTGAGATTGTTGGGACTGTCGGGTTTATGGCTCCTGAAGTGGTCTCAGTTGGAGAATGAAAGTGAATTAACCCTAGAGATGCGAGTATTCAGCAAAAGCAGATGTCTATTCCCTGGGCGTGACACTATATACCTTACTAGTTGGTTATCCTCCATTTGTGGGGCGAACTGCAGAAGAGATTCTTCAGGAGACAGTGAATAAGCCTATTCCATATATAGAAGAAGATTGGCGTAGTGTATCCGACGATGCGTTACTCCTTGTAAGGGGTATGTTGGCAAAGAATCCAACTGACCGTTTTTCTATGAAGGAGGTAATGTCGTTTTCGTGGGTGACTCATCCTCCTCTCTGTGAAAATAAAAACAATCCAAAACGGTTTTCGTTATCAGGTCGACAGTTATATTGTGCTTTAAGTGTACCAACGACGCTCCCCGGAAATGGGATGCATCCGTCGTTCTTTCATGTTTATGATTATACCTTAAGAAACAAGAACAATCTAGTTTAATCAGAATCACTATAATAGTTCTTAATGCTGTGCTTACGAGGCAAGAAGAATGGCATTTTCTTATCTCCATCACCTTCATTTTCACTAGCACTAGCGGTGAGTTCAGCAATTTCTTCATCCTTCTTCTTCAAAGCTGCTTCCTGCACACGCTTTTCAACACCCTTTCCCATCAGGCACACACTACACTCATAGATATCCCCAATCCCTACGCACAAGGAGCGTTGTTGAGTACATAAGAACTAACAGAACCATTCAGTACTCTACACATAACTTAGTATCCGAATATTTACCTTTCCAAATTGCTCATTCCACGTCTTCCCATAACAATACAATCAATCTTATCTTCAATGGCAACAGTACAAACAATCTTGGCAGGATCACCACGCTTGCAGAGGGTCTCGACGAATTTGAATCCCTTCTCAGTGGCAGTAGCCTTCATGGAAGCAAGTTTCTCCTGTGATTCCTTCTTCAGACGTTCATTGATGGCAATATCATGAGCATAAGCTACAGATTACTGTATAACTCAGAAGATCTAACTTGGAGTCTTCAAGTTTAGTACATTCAAAATCAACAGATGATCACAAGGTTTCATGACAGCGAAAACCCAATCCAAGGCAGCATTTGCCTGAATCGAAAAATCCATAGGAATAAGCCAGCGCTGACCCTAGACGGTAATCCCTCAGTCTCTCCAACTACAGTAGCCTGAGGCTCTTCAGGCACCTCAAATTTATCTTCTTGGGACATAACAACAGGAATTCGGAATAAAAGTGACAACCTCCACATCTATCTGTATAGTGGTCTCAAATGGTTTGATTATCAAGGACTCATCACTAGCTATCGATGTGCCTTTGCCTGTCAAGTTCCTTCTTCTGTTCTTCTTGAGATGAATGGACTCTTCCTTATCAAACATAGAAATGAGTATGAGACTCAATAGATGGTTCCCACGGGGATTTATGATTGGAGTTTATTTAGTGAAATTCTTTGTTATATTATTCATTCTCTTAGAATTGGATGAGTGGCATGAAAGTAAATGGATGGGTTTCCAGTTTTATTCATATCACAGATTACCTTAGAAGTCCACCGAGGGTTGTACATGACTGTCAGAGACTTGCATCAGAATAATAGACCTTTTCGTAACACTGCAACCCAAAGTGGTCTTATAACCACGTTGACTGCTAGACAGACATGGGTTTATCAAATAATCCATTTGGTATCAGTTACAGATGAACAGTGGCATATAAATTGTAACCAAATAATCAATGTACAAGAAAAAAGAGAAAGGTATACACCATTAGGTTATTCAGCCAATCATCATCTTCTGTCATTATTCTATTCCCGTGAACTCCATACTCTGTCTGTGAAGGAGTAACACAGATGTCGTTGGATTCACCTGACTCCAAAATACTAGTGTTTTTTGACATATCTTTTTGAATCACATTAATAATTATTGATAAGTGGTAAATGAATCCTCAGTCTGGAATCTTAGCAGAAGGTGACAAATCTGGCTTCTTTGCTACATACAAGGTAAACTATGCTATTTTGGAAACACAAGAAGGTTGTGACAACTTTATCAAGGCTGTGAAGAGATTTCCCGAGATTTTAGAGCAAAGTTCATCTATCAATAATGTATCCGTAACTGGAACTGTGTCTTTCGGAAAGTCGCTCTGGAAAATTTTGACAGAATTTAACAAAGAATTGGCAGGAACGGGAGATGAGTTGTTTGATTTCCCTGGCTATGAGCGTGCTCCTGCGACACAGGATGATTTATACGTCCATATTCATTCGATGAACAACAGTGCTACATTTGATTGTGGTAACTCCTTCATCGCTCTGTTTGAAAAGGATATGCTAACAGTAGGTGACGAAACCATGGGTTTCGTTTGGAGAGATTCGAGAGATCTCACCGGTTTTATTGATGGAACAGAGAATCCAAGTGGTCCTTCAGATCGTGCTGGGGCAGCATTGAAGGAGGATGGAAGTTCATATGTCATGGTACAGCGTTTCGTTCACAATCTGGACAAGTGGGCACAATTAGATAAGGATTCCCAGGAAAGAGTGATTGGTCGTACAAAGGACGATAGTACCCAGTTAGAGCCTTTGCCCATAGAGAGTCACGTTGCTCATACAGATATTGATGATAATGGAGTAAATGTAAAGATTGTTCGTCATAGTTTGCCTTATGGAATGCCCGGAGGTACCCGTGGTCTATGGTTCACTGCTTATTGCCATTATTTGAAAGGACTTGATGAGATTGAAAAGTCTCTCTTTGGTATGAGAGGTACTGATCCTGATAAGCTAATGTCATTCATTACTCCTGTTACAGGTGGATACTATTTCACTCCTTCTCTTACTATGCTGGAGAAGCTTTAAGTGTCCTTTGTTTGTTCATGAGATATCCAATCTGGATCGTTCTGATGAACACGGAATGATGGTAAGTAGTTTCTATTTCGTACCTAGGGAGATTTGTCGTTGTTCAAAAGAAAAGGTATGACAATAATAGGGACATTGGTTGTGAAATGGGCCATAATTATACAAAAACAAAACACAATATTTGTCCCAACCAGTTTATAATTTGATTGGTTTGTTTTCTTTGCTGGTGAATCGCCATTTTCTTTTTGCTTTTGGTGTATAAATGGTAAGTATGGTTTTGGATAACTCTTTCCAACTTAATCACTCCACGAGCTGTCAATCATAGCTCATTTGGTGCCAGTGGTTGGATAAACGATGTTCACTGGGTGAGGTCTACCAGTTTATGAATAGAACCCTCAATTCGTGTTACGTACATTGCTAATTCTGTTTAGATGTTTGTGTAGTCTATTGTTTGTTATAAGAAAGAATATCTATGCCTTATGCATAATCTTGAGGATTCTCAAGTACGTTCCACCAATACAAACGCACACTCCAAATATGGTTAGCAGAAGGGAGGCAAAACGGCTTGGCTTCCATATTGATCCAGTGCTGCAATACAAGTACATAAGTCCTGGAATTACAAGCATAATCAAGGATCCAAAAAGTGACCCATTGAGTCCAATCACATCTTCGACACTTGCTGCAAAACAAGACACCGTACATGTGGCAATCAGAACACTAACAGCTGTCCTAGGAGTCAAAGAAGATAAAAACCCATACACAAGTCGTAGCTTGAACGAATGGAAGTGGAGCTGTTGACAGAAAATAGTATGAAGGTTGTTTCGCACAGCGAAATAGGCAATCGGGAAGGTGCACACAATAGCGATGAGTAGGAAGATTCGGGCAACAGCGGGAACTACTGAGTTCGAAGGATAATTGTTGAGAATATCTCCATCTGTATCAGCTCCGAATTCTAGATAGCCACAGACAGAAGCAAGCAAATAAAGGACAAAAACGATGATTGTGGAACCAATGGATACAGTCCACATACGTGCTGGACTGCGATCCTTGAGCTCCTTATAGTAACGAGGAGCATTGTAATGACAGTTATAGGACACACAAATCACAGGGATAACACGGACGATTCCTGTTGACCACTTCAGAACTTCCACGGTCTCGTTAATGTGGTGGTACTGGACGAACTGTTGAACGATTACAACAACTACGACAACCACTGCGAGAACCGAAAAGATAGACACGTATTTCAACGAATCCACGGCTACAAATGAGGAAAGGAGAGAAAACACACTTCGCATCATACACAGTGGGAAGATGAATAAAATGCAGATAACAGGTACTACAATGTATCGTTTCTGGAGAATCGAGACAGTGGGAAAGAAGAACATAGTCACTTTAGTAACCATATCTCCAATAATCACGAAATAGGATGTACATGAGAGAATAGTATAGCAAAGCATAATAATCGAGATGATCATTCCGCCTGTTTTACCGAAAATTGCAATACCCATTTCTTTGTAGGTGTATTTGTCCACAATACGACAAGAACTAACAATAACATTCTGAGAGCAACAGGAAATCACAGCCATAAGGAAGAGTACGACAATTCCAGGAATCAGGGACGACTACAAATGAGACAAAATAGCGGCAGCAAACCTGACACACAGCTGACGCAAGTGCCACTAAACCCGCTCCCAGAACGTTATTCGTCATGTTTGAGATTGACCCCCAAATGCTAGCATTTACCTCATCGTCATCTTTTGTTTCAACTAATGGGTTGCTTGGATCTGCTGGAAGATCAGAAACAACAGGTTTCTCGATTGTTTCGTTGATGCTTGGTTCACTCGATAGAAGTGCCTCAGTCTCTACAAAATGATGTCTCTAATCATTTACATCTACGGTTCGTTTCCATAAGTATATAAATGATTTGTGTTTCGTATGTACACAATTCCTTAATACAGTTCTATTAGATCAGATACATACTAATATGTGTTGGAACCTCTTATTAGTCTTATATATCGACAATGATAGTGTTATGGATAACAACTCCATATATTTATCAGGAACTTCCTATCTAATTCATGTGGGAATTTAACATATAGAAATATGTAATACTCAAACAGGATAGTATTGATAATCACGGGATTTCTCAGGTATTGATTATAAGTAATGAATAATCATCAATTCCGCGGAACCATTCAGATATTCAAAAGATCAAGATTTCAGAATTAATTATGAATCGCAATAGAGAAATTGAAATTATAAAAAGATATCTTATTGACTATGCCTATGAAGATGTTCTCCTGTACTATGACTTCAACTACCTTATCTTCAACCGCTTGGATGTGATCCATGAGGAAGCAGAATCTATGGCAACCTTAGGGCGTACTCCCTATGGTCCTATCGAAAAGGAAGTACTTGACTTCCTCTTAACATTTCACTGGGATAACCTAACGAGAGAAAAGAGAGAGCTGCTGAATAACATCTTTACCTTACTTCATTATGTGGGTTATATTCAAAACCCCTTGCGTCCACGTCATCGTAAAGAAGTGCTACTCAAGAGACGGGTCAACGCTAATGAGATTCGAAGACAATTCTTATTACCTCGTGATGATCTATTTCAACACCGGAGGAGAGAAGCAGGACCAAACGATCTACTCCAACTATGGTGGGAAGAGCCAAGGCCCAATGATCTATTCCAACAAGGACAGATGAATTTAGAACCTAATAATGACCTTATTGGACCTAACGAAGAGTGGCCATACCTTAATCTGTTAGTCGATGACTACCTCAATATCGAGGATGAAATTTTGGAATTTGACTTCCAATTCATGTGATGAAATATCGCTGCAAACGAGAGCATTAGTTTGTTACAAAAACCAATGATAACAAACTACTAGCAAGAGAAACCCAAGAAGGCACAATGATAAAGAACTGTGAAAGAGACAAATTGTTAATCAACGCTAACGAACAAATGGTTAACGAATTCCCTAAATCAACATCATAGTAGTGATTACTTAATAATCTAAAACGAAGAATCGGACGGAACAATACTGGCTCCAAATCAGGAAACGCACTCTCAAATAGCTAATTAAACACCATTATCAAATATGAAAACTTCTGAACATAGAAAAGATAATATGTAACATGAGCTCTATTAGAGATAGCAGATGTAACAGTCATACCCCCTAAATGCAACCAAAATCCATTGAAAATACATAGATAATAGATATAAATACCTACTTCTCTATGTTTCACAGTTCTGTAAGAGAATGACAGTAAAGTGAGCGATGAAGATCTGGCAAGAAGGAAAATAATCTGAGCAATCTATTCAAGAAAGTAAACTACCATCCACCAACAATTGAGATGAATGTGTCACACTTATAATAAAGGTTTGGCTCAAAACATGAACGTAAAACGACTTAATTGGAAAAGAATTGCTTGTTCTTAGCATACTCTTCAGGACTGGCAGCTCCAAAAGGCTTGCTTTGGACCCACTGCTTGATCTCGCGCACGATTGGAAGATCCAATTCCTAGAAGGAAGTACATCTCAACACACATACTGCAGGGAGAGGTGTCTTTCCAGTAATCCAAGCAAAGATATCAACCGTTTCACTATTAAGAAGAGCCTCATATTGATCCAATTCATCTCTTGTTAGACGATTAATCTAAGAATAACTCATCTTACCAAGATATACATTCTCTCTTGACCACTTTCCGAGTAACAAATCGACTTCTAACATGCCTCGTTGTCGCGAACGATGAATCAGACGCTTTCGAAGGGCATCTTCCTACCCATAACTTGGAATATCCAAATGCTACCATGGTTACCTTTCCATTTGGAGGCTGACTGGAGTCCGGAAATGAAGACGGCATATCATAATAATTAGACAAGTGTACGTGCTGTTTGTGGACGCTTCTTTGTGACGCAACCTAAACCTCTCACAGAGGATATGGTAGAGAAG
>JABLTK010160351.1_pt1 | contig 20305 bp, 20 predicted proteins | sample 7160131 | NCBI WGS metagenome assembly JABLTK01 (sample SAMN14651221, study PRJNA627086) | human gut metagenome | isolation source: feces | host: Homo sapiens
CGGCCAGCACGCCGCCCAGCACGCGCGGCACGCGCACGTTCGCCAGCACGTTGTTTGCCATGTCGGATGCGTTGCCCGCCACGAATGCCGCCACGTCGGTCGCGCCGATGGTGGAAGAGCCTAACGACAGGCTCGCGAACATCACGGCGGCCAACGTCACCAGCGACAGCAGGAACATCGCCCGAAAACGGCGGCCCTCGTGCTTCGGGGCCGCCGCGTTGGTTGTTTGGTTATTGCGCACCGGTCGGCCTATTCGCTATACAGCGCGTCGTAGAGGAACTGATACGCCTGGTCCCAATTGTTGTTGGGCTTGTACTGGAACAGCTTCGGGTCGAGCGTGATCACGCGGTTGTTCTTCACGGCATCAAGCTGCGCCCATGCGGGGTTGGCCGTCGTTTGGTCTTCGAGCGCCTGCTGCGCCGCCTCGTCGGTGTCGCCCATCGGAAGCAGGAAGATTGTCGTCGGGTTGGCCTCGATCAGGGCTTCAGGGCTGTAGTCGGAAAGCAGGCCCTTGTTGGAGTCGGCGATATTTTCCGCACCCAGCTCGGAAAGCATGACGCCCGTTTGCGTGGAGGACGACTGCACGCGCGTGCCGCCCGAGTACGTGGTGAGCACTACCGCGCTGCCGGCTTGCTTGCCTTCGGCCTTCGCGCGAATCTCTTCAATTTTATCTGCCGGCGCCTGGCCGTTTTCCGCAAATGCCTGCTCGTTGCCCGTGATGTCGCAGCACGTGCGCAGCATGCGCAGGTAGTCGTCGAACGTGGACACTTTGAAGTAGGCAACGGGGATGTTCGCCGCGGTGAGCGTGTCGGCGAGCTCGGTTTGCGCAACGCCGCCGCCACGACCCGAGTTCGACCCCGTGAGAATCACGAAGTCGGGGTTCAGCGCGATGATCGATTCGGCGTTAAGCGAAGAGAAATCGCCGATTTTCTGTGCGTCGGAAGTGATGCCGTAATCGGAGAACGCGTCGTCGGAAGCGCCTACCAGCGTGCCGCCGGCCAGCTCCCAGATGTTCGCGAAGCTGCCCATGCCGGCAACCACGCGGTTGTGCGAAGCGACGGTTACCTCGCGGCCCAGATCGTCGGTGAACGTGTAAGATTCCTGCGAGGCGGAAGCGGTCGCTTGCGCGTTGTCAGACGCGCTCGAATCAGTCTGCGATGAGCAGCCTGCCAGGGAAAACGCGCCCATGCCCATGGCGAGCGCGCAAGAAATCGCAATCGTGCCTTGCGCGATTTTCTTCATCGTATGCTCCTTTTCGTTATGTTCAGTGGCGCTATTGGCGTTCACTGGCCGCGGCTTGCTGCGCGTTCTTACGGCTCCAGGCGCAGTAGTTGTCTTGGCCCAAGATGTCGCCGTCGTGGTAGTACGCGGCGCGGGCGCGACAGCCGCCGCATACGCCCTTGTAATCGCAGGTTCCGCACGCGCCCTTGTATGCCTGCGTGCGCAGTTTCTGGAATACGGGGCTTTCGCGCCAGATTTCGTCGAAGGGCTGTTTGCGCACGTCGCCGGCATCTTCGGTCATGTATGCGCATGCGCGCACAATGCCTTCGCTGCCCACGACGCAATAGGTCAGGCCCGCCAAGCAGCCGCGCGTGTAACGCGTTTGCACGCCGATTTGCTCGGCAATGCGCATGAACTGCGGCGCGCACGTGGGCTTCACCTCGATGCCTGCGTCGCGGCCGGCGCGCAGGATGTCGGCGAGCAACTGCTCGTTTTGCTCGACGTCGATGCTTTCATCGGAGATGTCTTTGCCGCGGCCGACGGGCACCAGGAAGAAGACCGAATGGTTCATCGCGCCGAGTTCCTTCGCGAAGCGCGTGATGTCGCAAATTTCGTCGCGGTTCCTGTCGACCACGGTGGTGTGGATCTGGAACGGCAGGCCGACGCTTTTGCATGCTTCGATGCCTGCAAGCGTGGCCGCGTGGGCGCCGGGCACTCCGCGGAAGATGTCGTGCTTTTCGGCGTCGAGGCTGTCAATGCTAATGCCCATGGCGCAGGCGCCCGCCTCTTTGAGCTTGCGCGCGATTTCGGGCGTGATAAGCGTGCCGTTGCTGCCGAACACCGGGCGCAGGCCGCACGATGCTGCGTGCGCGACCAGCTCGAAAATGTCGTCGCGCATAAGCGGCTCGCCGCCGCTGAAAATCATGATTTTGAAGCCAGCGCGTGCGATTTGAGAAATCATCGTGCGCGCTTCTTCGGTTGAAAGCTCCCTGCTATCGCATTCGTCTGCATCTTGGTAGCAATGGGCGCACTTCAGGTTGCATCGGTTCGTGGTCATCCACGATACGATCATTGTTCCCCCTTTGATCGAAATTGTGACGGGGAATGACGATAGGTGGTGACGCTACGTCGTGGCCAATACTGCGTTTGACGTAAACGTGTCGTTATGCCTGCGTATTGGCGTTGGCGTGGGAGCAATCGAGCGCGTCTTGCAGGAAGCTGAGCGTGCGGCGTTGAATGCCGGCGTAAAAGTCGCGGCCGTATTGCTTGGGCCCCGAGCTGCGCTGGCACGCGAGGCGCTTCAATCCGGCAAGAGCATGGGGCATGCCGCCTAAGCTGGAGAAGCGAATGGCCAACGCCTTCGCGCGGTCGTCGGTGACTAAAACGCCGTCGTGCATGGCCTCGATGGTGTCGCCCATGAGTTGGTGCCAGCAGATTACTTCTTCGCGTGAAAGCTCGGGAATGGGGCATTCCTCAAGCGCCTCTCCGGTGATGGCCGACCAGAGCATGTCTTCGCGGTCTTGCGCGACGCCCACGGTGGCGGCGAGCTCGCTCCAGTTCGCCTGGTCGCGGTTTGCAAGGTGGGCGCGCAGCCCCTGCACGACGTTCATGTCTCGTAGGATTTTCGCGCTTTCGCGCTCAAGTTCGGCCTCGCGGTGCGCGAGTGCGTCCGTCAATTCCGCTAGCGAGTCGCTCCCCTCGCCTTCCTGAATTTGCGAGAGCGAAAAGCCCAGGTACTTCAAGGTGATGATTCGGTTGAGGCGTTCCTCGTCGGCTGGCGAGTACAGGCGCAGGTTTTGCTCGCCTTTGCAGGTGGGATGAAGCAATCCGCGCTGGTCGTAGTATTGAATGGTGCGTACGGTCACGCCCACGCGCGATGCCAATTCGCCTACCGTCATGAGGCCTCGAGTGCCTTGTTCGCCCATGTTTCCCCCTGTTTTGTGTGCGCCAATCGTTTGCGCTCGTCGCAGCCATACATGAACACGATGGCTTTACGCGAGCAACGCGGCTATGTACGAGCACCGCAGCTATGAGCAAGTCGCCCTTGCGAAGCGGCGTTGCCCAACACGTCCCGATGGCGCGTACGGAACTGGTATCTTCGGCGGACACCTCGCGTTCGCCATGGTCTGCGTCCGTTGCGGCTTGCGCCCAAAGTGATGTGATGCTGCCGCGGTTTTTTGCCCATTTCAAGCTCCGGGATATGACGTTACGTTACCTCCGGCGTTTTGGGCGCCAGGCCCCCTGGGTTTCAGATAATCAACGGGCGTGCGCCCTTCAACTGCGTTGACCGTAGTACACAAATACGCTGCGTGCGGTCTTGCGCTCGTCGTTTCTTTGGAACGAGCTAGCCGGCGATTGAACGCGCGACGAAGAGGCGTGCTTTCTTATGGTTCGCCAGCTGCCCCCATGTTAAAGTTAGACTATACTAACAACAATGAGGTTACCTGAATTCACTGATTGCTTCCGCGTTTCTCGCTTTGGAATTGCGGCGTACACGAAGGGCGTTTTCTTCGTTTTCAATTATTCCGCCGTGCCGTGTGCTGCTTGACGGAAGACGGGGCCATATATCGAAGGCACAGTCGTTCAACAGCCGAAACGGAGGTGAGCCAAATAGAAACGGTTCTCGGAATTCTGATTCCTTTTTTAGGCACGACGCTCGGTGCTGCTTGCGTGTTCTTCATGAAGATGCCGCTTGGGAATTTGGTGCAGCGCTCTCTTGCGGGATTTGCTGCTGGGGTTATGGTTGCGGCGTCGATTTGGAGCCTGCTTATTCCCGCCATCGAACAGTCGACATCCATGGGAAGGTGGTCGTTCTTCCCGGCGCTTGCGGGGTTTTGGACCGGTGTGCTGTTCCTGCTTATTCTCGACCATCTGATTCCCCACTTGCATGTGGGCAGCGATCAATCGGAGGGGCCGAAAAGCACGCTAAGCCGCACGGCGATGATGGTTTTGGCGGTAACCTTGCACAACATTCCCGAAGGAATGGCGGTTGGCGTCATATACGCGGGCTTTCTTGCGGGAAATATGCAGATCACGGCGGCGAGCGCACTGGTTTTGTCGCTTGGCATCGCCATCCAGAATTTCCCAGAAGGCGCGATTATATCGATGCCTTTGCGGGCTGAAGGCGCAAGTCGGCGCAAGGCGTTTGCGGGCGGCGTTCTTTCGGGCGTCGTTGAGCCTATCGGCGCAGTTCTCACGATTTTGGCTTCGCAGCTTGTGATTGCGGCGCTTCCGTACCTGTTGAGCTTTGCGGCGGGCGCCATGCTCTATGTCGTGGTTGAGGAGCTTATGCCTGAAGTTTCTCAGGGTAGACATTCAAATTTAGGCACAGTGTTTTTCGCCGCTGGTTTCAGCGTGATGATGGCGCTCGACGTGGCGTTGGGGTAAGGAGCGGACAGAAGCTAGGATTGAGGCAGGGTCATTCCTGACGTCGGATCGCGCGGTTCACGCGGTTCACGTGGACCTCTTCCCCGACCGCAACGAAAAGGTAACGTTTCGACGGGGTTTGCGTGTGAGCTCTAGAATCGCGCCTATGGAAAACGTGCAGGCACATATCTCCAAGAAACAAGCCCCTATTAATGGCGACCGGGATTGCGTCGGTGTCAGGCGATTATGCGCCGATGAAAGAAGGGCTGGTAGTGAGCGGAAAATTTGCATTGGCGACGGACGAACGCACGTCGGTGGGGAACGAGCTGATGCCGTTGCAGAACAAACCGACATCGCTGCGGGACGGCCTACCTCTTGGGCGCGGGCTGGTGTTGCCGCAGAACAGCTTGGTGTCGAGAGACTGAGCTGCGTTGGCAATGGTCCAGCTTCTTGCGGTTGGGCGCGAACCAACGCTGCTCGTGAGCGGGCTGGCTTTGACGAGGGGTCGGATAACGCCGCCAAAGTGCCGGCGGAGCCATTCTCGCAGCAGGGCGATGACGCCAAAAGACGGACCGATTGGTTGCCTCTTGCTCGGGGCATTCGCCAGGCGTTTATGTATTACGGCGTGTCTATTGTGCAGACATTCGTTGAGTTCGGCATGTTTGCCCTGGCTCAGCTCGCGTTGCCGACGGGCGTTGCGAACGGCATTGCCGTCGCGTGTTCGGGCTCGTTCAATTTCCTTATGAACCGCAACATCACGTTCAAAGCGTCGAGTAACTTCTGGCGCAGCGTGGCGCTGTTTGTCGCCCTGTATATTTGGAACTTCCTTTTCGGCTCCTGGTTCATAGGCTGGGCGGCTGCGTCGTTCGGTTGCCCTGAGATGGTCGGTAAATTCGCTACCATGGCGATGCAGGGTATTTGGGGCTTCTGCCTGTGCAAATGGGTCATTTTCCGATGAAAGTGCAACGAAGCTGTAGGTTTGCAATGTTTTTGGCGCCGATGCTGCTCTGCCCATCCATGCGGGCTTTTCAAGCGGGCGATTAGGTAATCCTCTTTTAGTCGGGGCTTCCAATTATTTTGGGGGTGCGCCGTTTTCGCTTGGATTGCGCCGATTTCGCGGCGTCGCTCTAAGCGTGCATTGGGAGCTGGTGGCGAGCGGGTTTTTCGAAGATCGCGTCTCGGTCTCGGCGAAAACGTGTCCCGATTTTGGTGATTCTGGCACAAATTTGCGGTTGTGAACGATTTTTCGTCACGCTGAAGGGCTTTTCTGAACGCTTTGAGAATCGCCATGCTTCTGACCTGGTCTTTTGTAGAGTTCTTTTTGCATTCCGAAAAATCCATCGTTCACAACCGCAAATTTGTGCCAAAACGGGAAAGAAACGGACACGTTCATGATAGAGTGCATCGCATAATCCCTAGATGCGGAAGATGCCGTCATCGCGGAAGATGTCGCCATCATGGAAGACGTCGCCATTATGGAAGACGACGCCACTATTTCGGAAGACGTCGCCATCGCAGAAACGTCGTTGTCGCCGAAGCTGCATCTGGTGCATTACGAAATCGCCGGAGGAAGAGGCCGCCATGGCTGTTGTGCTCGGAAAGCAAAGTGCTCTGCGCGTTTGGGACAGCGTTGTCGCTGGCGGTAACCGTTGCGCGCGCGTTGATTGGAACGCGCTCGTTAACCGAGGCATGTCTCCCGACCAACGCATTCATGTCACGCCGAACATGCCGCCAGCCAGCCAGGGCGTAACTGCTGCCAACCAAAGCATGTCTTTCGCGTTCCGGGATGCGCGGGATTATCGTCGCACGCTGGAGCGCGATACAAAAGCTGCCGTCAAATTCCTCGAATCGGCTGTCGCGCCTGAGTTCGCGCCAGCCGTAAGGGATCGCTTCTTTTCGGATGGGTCGCTGATTCACGCGACCGTGGCGCACGCACACCTTCGACGCGCGGGAGGCGGAATCGAAACCTCGGTTCGCAAAGGGCCGTTTCATCCGCGGTCGTTCATGCGAATCGAAGACGGCCTGTACGTAAGTACGCCGGAAATGGCGTTTTGCGAAATGGCAAGCGTGCTCTCCCTTGAACGGCTCATAGCACTTGGCTTTGAGCTTTGCGGAACGTATCGCCGCGCTTCAACTTTCGGATTAGCTCGATACGATGCGACTCCGCTCACTTCTCCCGGTGCCCTTGCGTCATTCATCGAGAATTCGCCCCAGTTCAAAGGCGTGAAGAAAGCTCGTCGAGCGCTTCCCCTCATTCTTGCCGGCTCTGCTTCGCCGCGCGAAAGCGAGCTTGCCATGCTGTTGTGCCTTCCCTATTCGCTCGGCGGCTATGGTTTGCCGCACCCCACAATGAATGCGGAAATGCCGCTTCCGAAAAATGTGGCCGCGACGGGGCGCTCGTCGCTGCGCTGTGATTTGTATTGGCCTTTCGCACGACTCGATGTTGAATACGACAGCGCGGAGTTCCATTCCGCGGAGCGCCTGCTTGCGAACGATTCGACGCGACGCATAGCGCTTGAATCCATGGATGTTACGAGCGTCAATTTGACCGCCGAGCATCTGCGTCGGGCTTCGTTGTTTGACGAGGCGGCGCAAGGCATTGCACGAATCCTCGGGAAAAGGGTGCGCCTGCCAGGCGATTTCCGCCTCAAACAAGAGAGGCTTTGGCGAGAGCTTGGAATCGTGTCTTCGGATATGGGCCTTTTGTCGACCATGGGAGCGAGCGATCCATCGGAGTTGAACGAAGGGGTTTCGCCGGTGTTGGGTTAGAAGTGCTTCATTGGCGCGGGCGATTATTGGCTGCTGCGAACCAATGCAAGCCGATACGGTCCGCCGCGCAAGGCTGATTCGAGCCAGGGCGGCCGAAGTAGTCGGTCCGGTTTGGGCGAGAGGGGCAAGTGCGGCTAGATTTTGGCTCGGATTGGGCCGGGCCGATGCGGGCTGCTGCGGGTCGGTATTCGTGCCTTCGCCTCGAGCGACGCGCGCTTCTTGGCGGCTTGCTGCTTTGCGGTTTGTTACCTGGCCCCTGTTGTTTGCGACTTGGATTTTGCCGCTTGTCGCGCTTCGCTTGCGTCTTGTGCTGCGCGCTGCGTGCTGTCTGCGGGCACACAGCATAGCTCTTCCCCACTGTACTTTTCCAGTCGCGTTCTTCTTTGCATCCTCGCCTAAATCGTGTCCCGATTTCGACTTTTCTGGCAGAGAATTGCGGTTGTGAACGATTTAAAAAGAGGTTTGAAGGCCCTTTAACAAAAACCTATTGTATTGACTTACTTCTGACCTGGTGTTTTACGAATCGCTTCTTTTAAGGAAGCAACCCACATCGTTCACAACCGCAATTTTCTGCCAAAATCTGCGGAAATCGGACATGCTTGGAATGCTGCGCCGTTTTTAACGGGCATCATAAGTCAGATCGGCTTTGAGTTCGGCATGTTTAGAAAAGCGATAGGCATTCGAGGCCGTGATCGAAAGGAACCCTGCCCTATGTTGGAAATCGACATCCCCGGACGTGGCACGTTCGGGATTCGCCACGTGGTGTGCGACTACAACGGAACCATTGCCGTCGACGGGCATCTTATTGAAGGGGTTGCGAGCCGCATTCGAGAAATCACCGAGTTCGCCCAGGTCAGCGTACTTACGGCTGACACGTTTGGTACGGTGCGTACGGAATGCGACGACCTTCCGGTTGACGTGCGCGTGTTTGCTCATGACGATGCGAGCGCCTGTAAGGCCACGATTGTGCGCGAGCTTGGCGCCGAAGGTTGCATGTGCATCGGCAATGGCTTCAACGACATCGCTATGTTCGGCGAAGCTGCGCTTTCGATTGCGATTATGGGAAAAGAAGGCGCATGCGGAAAGCTTTTGACATGCGCCGATGTTGTGGTGACGAACGCGCTTGATGCGTTTGACCTGCTGCTTCGCACCGATCGCCTGCGCGCCACGCTGCGTGGGTGATGCTGCGTGGCGCGCGGCTTAAACCTAATCGCGCGCCGGGGCGTCGCTGCTTCAGACAGCCTCCTCTTCTACAGGCACTGCAGCAAAACGTTGCGCACGTCTTCCTTGGTGAGCGTTTTGTAACCGCCGGTCATAATGAATGTGGCGGAAACGACGTCGTCCAGGTCGGCTTCCGTCACGCCCAGCTCCGCGAGATTCATCGCAACACCCAGTTCACGCATCCACGCTTCCATTGCCGAAAGGCCCGCCTCGGCGAGCTCGCGTTCGCTTTTGCCTGTAGGGTTGATTCCCCACACGTGCGTCGCGAAACGCGCGAATTTCGGCAACCCGGCATCCATGATGAAGCGATAGTACGGAAGGCTCACGGCGGAAAGCGTCATGCCGTGAGTCGCGTCGGTCACGGCCCCCACGCCCTGTCCGAGCATGTGGACCATCCAATCGGTGGGTTTTCCTTTGGCGATGAGCGTGTTCGGCGCCCAGGTCGCGGCCCACATGATGTTGCTGCGCGCTTCGTAATTCTGGTCGTCGTTCGCGGCGATGCGGCCGTTCTCGACTACGCTGCGCATAAGGCCTTCGGCGATGCTGTCGCTCACGTTGTCGTCGGTGCCGCTGAAATACTGCTCACAAATATGGTTGAACGCGTCGTAGATACCGGCCACGACCTGCCTATGCGGCAGGCTCAAAGTGAATTCGGGGTTGAGGATTGAAAACTTAGGCATCACGTCGCTGTTCGCGAAAACGTGGCCTACCTTAAGCTTGGCGGCATGATCGGTGATCACGGCGCCCGCGTTCATTTCCGAACCCGTGCCGGCCATGGTGAGCACGCATCCCACGGGAACAACGGGGCAGCTCGGCTCCTCGAAGCGAACGAAGTATTTCTCCCAGGGGTCCTCGCCGCAGTTCACTGAAACCGACACCGCTTTGGAATAGTCGCACACCGAGCCGCCGCCTACTGCCAAAATCAGATCGGCGCTGGCCGCCTTCGCCACGGCAACGCCTTCGCGAAGCTTCTCGACGGTAGGGTTCGGCATGACGCCGGCAATCTCGGTCACGTTTTTGCCAGTGGCGTTCAAAACGGCGGCTACCTGGTCATATACGCCGTTTTTCTTGATGGAGCCGCCACCGTAGACAAGCACGACGTTCGGGCCGTATTTTGTGAGCTCGTTCGCGAGCCCCTCAAGCGCATTGGGGCCGAAGTAAATCTTGGTTGGATTGTGGTACGTGAAGGTTCCGAGCATATGGTTGTCCCTCTCATCCTATGGGCTTGCTTGATAGAATGAACCAACCGTAAAACCTAAACCTGGCTTTAGGTCAAGGATTTTTTGAAGGGAATCGACATATTTACGATCGGACAAGTGTCTGAAATGCTCGGCATTCCGGTTTCCACGCTTCGTTGCTACGACGAAGAAGGGCTCTTCTCCAATCTGATGCGCGCGGGAAATTCGTTCTTTCCTGCCGGCGGCTTCGCTGCTTGGGCAGCGCCGTTGGGTTGCACCTGTTAAACGCTACGAGCATTTAACAGGTTTCGATTGTCGCTACGCCGGGTCGTTCGGGAGTGGCGGCTGAGGAATCAGCTTGGCATACGCGTCTACGGCGAACAGTTTGAGTCATGGCGCACGCCGGTGGCCCATACCATAGGCCCATGTCGGTGAGCGCCATGCGCGCAACGTGCGAAAGGCGTGCGCGCCGCGCATGGAGCAGAAAAACAAAGCCGCCCGAACGAATCTCTCTAACCTTGTTTTGACGAATCAACCCTAAAGCGTCAAACCAACGAAAAATCCCCTTGTTACACTGCGGCCAAGAAAGCGAACTGCAGCAATTGGGGCCATCGGGGAAATGGGCCATTCGAACGGGTTCGCAAGTACGCAAGAGGGAAAGGGGAACCGCCATGTTCTTTTACGAGCCGCTTTCGGCGACGGCGATCGTGAGTGTTCTGCTCTATCTGGTATTTCTGATTGGCATGAACGAGCTCTCTCGCCTCAACAAATGGGTCGGCGCCGCAATCTTCATCGCTTTACCGCTCGCCTTGACCATTTTCGTTTGGCCCCACACCGCTGTCGAAGGCACAGGCGCGGGCACGTGGTTTCAATGGGTGAAAACGTATTCGTGCCTCGCGGGTGCGATTCTCGGATGGCTCATCGTGTACTTCCCCGCCTTCCAGAAGAAATATATCGTGTGCATTCCGCCTATCATTTTCGCTATCAATATTCTTGAGGCGTGCATTCGCGACTTCCAGCTCACGGGCGTCAACGGCATCGTGGATGGTTACATGGTGGTTGGCGGCCCGTGGAATGTGATGAACGGCGTCGCGGGCATTCTGAATGCGCTGTGCATCTGCGGTTTCTTCGGCATTATCGTTGGCCGCGGCAAGAAGAAAGACTACGTTTGGCCCGACCAGCTGTGGTTCTGGATTATTGGCTATGACCTGTGGAACTTCGCCTACACCTACAACAGCGTTTCCGATCGCTCCATGTATTGCGGCCTGGTGCTTCTGGCGGCGTGCACGATTCCCGCGTTCTTCATTAAGCGCGGCGTCTATGCTCAGCACCGCGTTCGTACGCTTGCCGTGAACATGATTGTGACCATGACGGTGCCGTGGTTCTTCTTGCACCCGGCGTGCGTGGTGCATTCCACGAATGATCCCGCGGCTCATATGGCGATTTCGGCTATTGCGCTCATTTTCAACGTGTGCGTGTTCGTCTACCAGGCTTACACGATTTTCGGCAAGAAGCGCAACCCCTTCAAGCAGGAGCTTTATATCGACAACCCGGGCTTCCGCAAGGTGTACCTCGAAAGCATCGACCTCCCCGAAGACCAGCGCGAGGCTGCTCTGGCCAACCTGGAGGAGTTCGGCTACGCCGCCGCATGGGATGAAAAGGGCCGCGTGAAAACTATGGTGGAGCGCCCCTAGGCAGATGGCCGACGCGCCACTGTGTGCCCCAAAAGGCTGCGGCGGCGCGCGCTCGATTCAAGGAGGAAGGCCATGGGTATTCTGTATCAAGCATCCGACCCTATGATATGGGCGATTTGGCTGTTCGTCGTGTTCGCCCTTATGGCATTTAACGAATTTGGACGCACGAGCGTATGGGGCGGCGTCGCGCTGTTCGTGGTCGCGCCCATCGTGTTCACGATTTTGGTATGGCCCCACACTGCCGCGCCCGGCAACGAGTATGGCACAGGAAACTGGTTCAATTGGGCGAAAACGTATTCTGCGCTAGCGGGCTGCGTTGGATTCATGGCGTTGCGATTCGTGAAATGGCGCGGTGCCGATGGCCGCGAGCATCATTTGTATGAGAAGCGATGGGCGCTGTGTTTTCCGCCGCTCATTTTGGCGATCAATATTTGCGAAGCCGTGGTGCGCGACATTCAGATGTATACCTACGGCCTGTGGGACGGCGCCGTCGTCGACCACGTGTGGATGATTTCCGGCCCGTGGAACATTATGAATGCGATCGCCGGCATTTTGAACATCATCACCATTTGCGGCTGGTTCGGCATTTTCATCTCGAAAGATAAATCGCGCGACATGATTTAGCCCGATATGCTCTGGATGTGGATTATCGCCTACGACCTGTGGAATTTCGCGTACACGTATAACTGCATGTCCGACCATTCAACGTACACGGGTTTGGCTCTCCTCATCGCCTGCACCGTCCCCACGTTCTTCACGAAGCGTGGTGCATGGTTGCAGCATCGCGCGCAAACCCTGGCGCTCTATGCGATGTTCGCCATGGCGCTCCCGCAGTTCTATACGTTTGCGGAAATTCCCACGACGCATAACCCCACTGCATTCTTTGTCGTGAGTCTGATTGCGTTGATTTCCAACGTGGCGCTTGCCGCCTACCAGCTCCATCGAATTCGCGCACGTAAGCTCAACCCGCTGAAAGATGAGCTCTATAATGACACCAAGAATTATCGAGAGGTCGTTGAAGAGAATCGCTAACCAGCGCATTTCGTTTTCGTGCATCGCGTTTGGCACGACGGCCCCATGCTAGACGAAGGAGCCGTCGTGCCGGCGCGAAAGAGTGCTTCCATTTCCGAATTCGCTTCCGACCTGCCACATCACGTCACGCGCCAGGTGAGGCAGAGCGTGCGGTTGAATGGCGTGGCCGGTGATATCATGCAGGCGGCGCGCGAGCTGTTCGAGACCGAAGGCGTGGCCGCCACGAGCATGGCGGCCATTGCGCGCAAGGCCGGCGTGTCACGCGGCCTTGTGTATTACTACTTCCCCGATAAACAGGCCGTGATCGATGCCGTGCTTGACGATTTCCTTGAAGATATCGTCGAAAGCGTATCGACATGGAACGAGCTGCGTGCGTTCGGTGACACGCCTTCAGAGCTGAAGAACTGCGTTGCCGCGTTCAGGCGCACTTTGTATACGAGTTCGGGGCAGCCGCGCCCCATGTTCGCTGTGCTTGAAGAACTGGGGGTGCGCGACCAATTCGCTACGCGGGCCGTTCGTGAAAGCGTCGCATGCATTCAGAACTACATCGTGTCGGAATATATGGCGTATCGAACCATTGATATTCAGCTGATTCCCGAGACGTTCGGCCTGGTGCTTTTTGGTATCGTGGGTATGATGAAGGCGAAGCCCGACATTACCGACGAAGAGCTCGCGACGCTCATTGCACAAACGCTTCGCCTTGATATGACGGTGATGGCTCCCCCGCCGTGGCCCGAGCATCCCGATGCGCTCACCCTTCAAACGGAAGCTCAGATGCGGTAATGCCTTGGGCCCGATTTTGTCGTCAAACCTGCTAAACGCTACGAGCATTTAGCAGGTTCTTTTTCCTCATCCATTTTGGCGAAGTGCTCCATGAGCAACGTGCGCACGGTGGAAATCACGGGCACGCCCAAAAGCACGCCCAGAAGGCCGAACAGCGAGCCGCCGGCGATAACCGCGACAAACACCCAGATGCTCGGCAGACCCACCGACTGGCCCACGACGTTCGGGTAAATCAAGTGGCCCTCGATTTGCTGCAGAATAATCAGGAAGATGATGAACTGTACCGCTTGCAAGGGGTCTTGCGACAGAATCATCGCAGCGCCCATGATGCCGCCGATCCATGCGCCGGCGAACGGAATGAGCGAGGTCACGCCCACAATAAGGCCAATTGAGGCTGCGTAGGGAAAATGCAGGATGGTGCCGCCGATAGCGCACAGCGTACCCAAGATGACCGCCTCGATGCATTGGCCGCGAATAAAGCGTGAGAAGCAATCGTTGGTAATGGCGCATGCGTGGAGCACGCGCTCGCGCACCTCGTCGCTGGGAATGAGAGTCGCAAGGCGCATGGCGCCGGCATGCACGCGGTCTTTGTCGAGCAGCAGGTACAGCGCGAAAATCATGCCCAGCAGAATGGACAGCGTCACGTGTGCGACCTCGCCGCTCGTTTGGGCCACGATGCGCAGTGCCTGGTCGGTTCCGCCTATGGCTGCCAGGGCCTTCTCGCCCAGGGAACTCCACGTGGCATCGTTGAGGATCATGCTCTTTTCGGCACCGGGAAGGTTCGCGATTGCTTGCGAAGCCATGGTCGCGCCTTCGGAAACGCCATTGATGATAGCCGAGCCGACCGATTTGAACTCGCTGCCCACGAATGTGATGAGCGCAACGAGTGCGAGTGTGACAGCGGCAATTGCCAAAATGACGCAAATCGGGCGGCGGCTCTTAGTGACAAAGACGTTGGTCGAGCGGGGGAACCATCGCGATTCCAGGCTCGCGGCGATGAAGTTGAGCAGGTATGCCATGACGGCGCCCACCGCCAGCGGCTGCAATGCTTGGCATACGGTTGAGAAGATTTCGCACACGCCGTCGAAGCGAACGACGATGAGTGCTGCCGCTGCGATGGCCGCTACAAGAATAAGAACGTATCGAATGCTGTGCTTGTTCATGGGGTCCTGTCGGTTGGTGGGACGAGGCGCCGTGCGCCGCTGCTTGCTTTTCGTACCAGTATAAACGCGCGTGGCAAGGAAGCGGCGCGATTGCCTACTTGTCGGCCTTTCGTGAAGAGGTCTTCACGTGGTCGACATGTGTGGCCTGAGTGCCCCTGTTCGCGTAGAAGGCGACTGCGGTAAGGTGATTGGCGTGTCGTTGCCTTATTCGTGCCTTCTTGCATGGCGCGCTTACGCGCTGTCGCCTCCATTCGTTTGCATAAGGTTATGCATTGCCCCTCCGCATTTCCGCGCGGCGCATGATGCACTCCGCCGCGACGCTCACGGCGATTTCCTCGGGCGTTTCTGCGGCGATGTCAAGGCCGATGGGCATATGCACGGCGTCAATCGTCTCTTCCGATATTCCCGCATTCAACATGAGCTCTCGCCCGGTTGTGATTTTTCGCCGTGACCCCATGAGTCCGACGTATGCCGAAGGCCGACGAAGCACCTGCTCAAGAAGGGCGTAATCGCTGCGATGGGTGTGTGTCATGATGATGACGAAATCGTGCTTGTCCAAGGTCAGCGACGCTGCGATGTTGTCGTAATCGCCCAAGATGACATCATGCGCTTCGGGCACGCGCGAGCGTTGGGCAAATTCGGGGCGGCAATCGAACAGTGTGCAGCAGAATCCGACGCGCGAGAGGGCCGACACGGTCGCGCGGCCCACGTGCCCGCCGCCGAAAACGATGGCTCGCGTGGGCAGCGAGACGGGCATCACGAAACGGCCGTCAATGACGGCTCTGTGCTCAAGGCCTGCGATGAGGCTCGCCTGCATGCCGCGCTCCCCCGCCAACGGCGCGCCGTTGGCATCGAGTAGGGCGACAGCGCTTTCGCTCGATTGTCCGCCTTCGGGACATTTCACGACGAGATAGGAAGGAATGCGCTGGTCAATGCAGCGAAGCATTTCGCGTGCAGCATCGCGCCAATGCGTATCGCTGGCATTCACGGGCGTGTACAGAAGAGTTGCATTCCCGCCGCAGGGCATATTCAGGCCTTTTTTGGAGGCGAGCTTCAGTTCCATGTTTTCGACGAGACTCAGATTGCCGCCCAGCATGCTACGTGCTTCCTTGATGGCGTGGGCCTCGACGGCGCCGCCGCCAATGGTGTCGCACGCAAGCCCGTTTTCGTCGACAAGCATCTGCGAGCCCGCGTGGCGTGGCGTGGAGCCTTTACTTTCCATTATGGTAACCAGCACCAAATCGCGTGCCTCGCGCGAGGCACGCGCGATATGTTCTGCAATCGTTCGCATGTTTTATTCCGCCTATGCTTTCGTGAGCGTGTCGCTCAAATGAAGAATGGCTTCCAGCACGCCGCCTGCGACTGCCAGGCCTTTGTCCGATACCGTTTCGCAGTGGCTCGCTTCGTCGCGCGGATCGATATCGCCGCACTTCAAGCCCTTGGTAACGCGCGTTCCTCCAGCAAGCAGGCCTCTTAGCGTGCCGGTGAGGGTGGCAATAACAGGGGCATCGTCCACGTATGCGACGGCCTGTCCCGCCTCGACGTGGTCGCGAATTGAAGCGACTTCGCGGAAAGCCCCATCGCTTGGCGCGCGCAGCACGCGCTCACCTGCGAAGCCGCCTATAAGCCCCGGCACTGCGGTGTTTGGAAGTGCCGAACCCTCGTAATACACGCGACCGAGCGTGTGACCGCGCATGGTTTCGACCACGGCGTGGCAGTCGTCGCCCGCCGTGAATCCGGGGCCAATGCCAATTACGATAGGTGCCATGCCGATGGTGGTTCCCACGTTGCGCTTGGCCAAAATGGCGTCGACCAGCACATCGGGTTCAAGCCAAATGCATGAGCATTTCGGGTCGACGAGCACGGGAACGACCCCTTCGAGTGCTCGTCGCAGCGCATCATCGACGCTTTCGGCACGCACGCCAACGACGCCTTCCACCTGGGTTTTCCCTGAATGAATAGCTTCGCTGAAGGCGACTGTGCGACGGACCGTCAAGGGATGTTCGACCTCCGTCATAATGACGGAGGCGCCGCATTTGTGCAGGCGCAATGCAATCGCGCTGGCGATATCGCCAGCTCCGCGGATTATCGCAAGCATCGAAATTCTTTCCTCCAAAGGCTTCCCGCAACCACGGGGGTTGTGCAGAGCGCCGCTATGCGCTCGGCGACTCGCCGGTCGTTGTCGGATTCAACCTTGTTGATCAAAACCATATCGTGCAGGCCTTCGGCTTCAAGCACGCGCGCTACCATTTCGGGCGTTACGGCATCGGCGGTCGAGGCGTCTGCCAGCTGCGCAAAGCGTTCCGCTCGGTGGCAGGCCTGCGAAATAGGGCTGCCCACGCCATCGATCCCCACGACGCAGACCGTTCGCTTCGCGCATTCGGGAATCATGGGCTCGTGCTCCGCATGCGCCTTCAGGGGCAGCATTTTTGCTCCATCGGCTTCAACGAGCAGGTAGTCGGCCGCGGCTTCCAGTTCCGAAAACGCCATGCGCGGCGCGTCAAGCTTGCCCGTTGGCCCATGGATGTTCCCCACGCAGACGATGGGGTGCGTTGATAGCGCTAATCGCACTTCGTCCATTGTGGGGTCGAACAGAACCGGACACCAATCGGGTACGAACATTTTGGTGCTCGTGGCCACGATTACGTGTGCGCGGCGCGGCGCTTCGGCGATGGCGTTCTCTTTTGCGGCAGGGCGCCTGGTTGACGGCTCGCCGCCATCAACCGACGGCTTATCGCCTGCGGCCTCCTCCATCGGGCAGTCTTCGTTCGGCGATGTTCCGACCTGGGGCTTATCGGTTGCAGTTTCAGCGGCTACGAACTCCGCGTTCGCGGCTCCTCCGGTTGCCAGCTCTTCGGCCAGGGCGCGCAAAAGCGTCGATTTCCCGCCGCTTCCGATGATGGCCGTGGTTTTCCGCGGTATGTGCAAAAACTCGCTTAGAATGCCTACTCCTCGGGTTTCGCGAGCACGATATGCTCGGGCAGAATGGGCAGCTCGCGATGCCACACGCCCGTCGCGCGGTAAATTGCCTGCGTAATCGCGGGGGCCGGCGTATTAATGACGATTTCGCCGATTGACTTCGCGCCGAACGGACCCGTGGGTTCGTAGGAATTCTCGAACTCGACGCGAATGCGGCCCGTGTCAAGACGAGTGGGCAAACGGTACGTGAACAGGTTTGATTCGCGAATGCGACCCTTAGGCGTGCGCGTAACGTCTTCCATGAGCGTGTGGCCGATGCCCTGCACGATGCCGCCTTCGGCCTGAATGCGCGCAAGTGCCGGATTGATGGGAATACCGCAGTCGACGACGCTCGCGTAATTGAGCACTTCAACTACGCCGGTTTCGCGGTCAAGTTCAATCTCGGCCATGCCCACCATGAACGGCGGCGGCGAGACAGGGGAAGAATGCATGGCGGTGGCTTCGGGTGCCAGGCAATTGCTTACCTGGCTTTTCGTGGCCACGTCGACGAGTGACATTTCCTCGCCCGTCGCTTCGCGCACCACGCGCCCGTCTTCGAAGCTCAGCTCGTTCGCGTCGCACTCCAGCGCTTCGGCGGCGATGGCGCACAAGCGTTCTTTCAGCTGCGTGCACGCCTTTTGCACCGCCATGCCGGTGACATACGTGGTGGAAGAGGCGTATGAGCCCGAATCGTAGGGCGACGCGTCGGTGTCGGCACCAAACACGGAAACGTCGTCGACCGAGCAATCCATATGCTCGGCGACCATCTGCGCCAAAATGGTGTCGCAGCCTGTGCCCATGTCAGCCGCGCCGATGATCAGCATGTACGTGCCGTCGTCGTTGAGCTTGATGGTGACCGAGCCCACGTCAATGCCGGAAATGCCTGAGCCTTGCATCGACATGCCAACGCCCGCCGCGCGAACCTTGCCGTTGCCCATGTCGCGCACGGGATATTTCGCTTTCCAGTCGAACATGTCGGCGCAATGCTTCAAGCAGCGGTCGAGCGCGCACGCGTTGGCGATTTCGCCGAAGTACGCGGGCATCTCCATGCCTTCGCGCACCATGTTCTGTTCGCGCAGCTCAACGGGGTCGCGGCCGAGCTTTTCGGCCAGCTCGTTCACGGTGGTTTCAACGGCGAATTGGCCCTGCGTGGCGCCGAAGCCTCGGTAGGCGCCCGAAGGCTGCATGTTCGTGTACACCACGTTTGCAGTAAATTTGAACGCTTCGAGCGATCCGGTATACAGCGGAATGGACTTATGGCCAGTAAGACCGACCGTCGCCCAGCCGTGCTCGCCATAGGCGCCCGAATTCGACAGCGTGGTCACGCCGAGCGCGCGAATGCGGCCGTCGTTGTTCGCGCCCAAGCGCACGGTGATTTCCATCTCGTGGCGCGGAGAGCCGCAGGTCTGCGATTCTTCGCGCGTGTATACGCACATGGCGGCACGACCCGTCTTCATCGTGACGAATGCGGGGTACACCTCGCACACTGCGGTCTGCTTTGCGCCGAAGCCTCCGCCGATGCGGGGCTTTTCGACGCGAATGCGGCCTTTCGGAATGCCGAGCGCGTTCGATAAGATGCGGCGCACATGAAAGACGACCTGCGTGGATGAAATCACGTGCAAGCGCCCGTAGCGGTCGAGCTCGGTGTAGGTGCGGAAGGTCTCCATCATTGCTTGGTTGTAGGCTTTGGTGTGGTAGGTGCGTTCCAAAACCACATCGCAATCGGCCAGCACGGCCTCGATGTCGCCGCCTTCGTCGGCCGTGGTGCCTACGAGGTTACGCGTATTGTCGCCGCCCAAATCGCACAGCATGCGCCAGTTGTCTTCGGGATGCACGAGCACCGGGTTGTCTTTGGCGGTGCGGAAGTCCAAAACGGGTTCGAGTACGTCGTAGGTAACCTTGATGCGCTCGAGCGCCTTGTTGGCGGCTGCTTCATTTTCGGCAGCGACGATTGCCACCACGTCGCCTACGAAGCGAACGTGACGATCGATGATGAGACGGTCGTAGGGGCTCGTTTCGGGGTAGGTTTGGCCCGCGTTCGAAAAGCGCTCGTTCGGCACGTCTTCCCACGTGAATACGTCAACCACGCCGGCGACCTTTTTCGCCTTCGAGGTGTCGATGGTCTCGACGATGGCATTGGCGTGCGGGCTTCGCAGCAGCTTCACTACGAGCGCATCGCGCACGATATCTTCGGTATACAGGGGCTTGCCCAGCAGCTGCTGCATCGCGTCTTTCTTGCGGACCGACTTGCCCACCGATTGGTACTCGGGTCTATTCATGGTTGGCCCCTTCCTCATGCCTGCTGTTCAGGAAGGCGCGGATGCCGCGCAGCTGACCTTCATAGCCCGAGCAGCGGCACAGGTTGCCGCTCAGGTACGCGAGAATTTCCCCGTCAGACGGGTTGGGGTTTTCGCGAAGCAGCGCGATGGTATTCATGACGAAGCCGGGGTTGCAAAAGCCGCATTGCTCGGCGCCTTGGTCGGCAATGAAGCCGACGAATTCCGACGCTTCTTCTTGCAGGCCTTCGAGCGTGTGCACGCTGCGGCCGTTGGCGCGCGCCGCGAGCGTTGAGCACGAAAGCACGGGTTCGTCGTCCATGAGCACGGTACACAAACCGCAGCTCGAGGTTTCGCAGCCGCGCTTCACGCTCAAGCAGCCATGCGCGCGCACGAAATCGATGAGGAGCGTGTCGGCGGGAACGTCGTCGGAAACCATGGTTCCGTTCAGCTTGATTTTGATTTCCATTACTGCACCTCCTTCAGGGCCAGAAGTGCGCGACGCGTGAGCACGGGCACGAGTGCGCGTCGGTATTCGGCGCTGCCCCACATGTTGCCCGAGACGGTCACGGCGCCGGCGGCGTAGTCGGCGAACGCGGCGGCGCTTTCCTCGGTAATGCCGCCGGGCTGAGCAGCGGCACACG
>JABLTK010003980.1_pt1 | contig 20261 bp, 15 predicted proteins | sample 7160131 | NCBI WGS metagenome assembly JABLTK01 (sample SAMN14651221, study PRJNA627086) | human gut metagenome | isolation source: feces | host: Homo sapiens
AAGACGCAGCCATTTACGTTACGCTCGAACCGTGCTCGACACACGGCAGAACGGGCGCATGTTCCGACGCCATAATCGCCGCCGGAATATCCTCCGTAAAAATCGGAACGCTCGACCCCAACCCCCTGCACGCGGGACGCGCCGTCGAAATTTTCAGAAAAGCGCAAATAGAATGCGAAAGCGGAATTCTCGAAAAAGAATGCGCCGCGCTCAATTTTATCTTCAACCACGCGATAACGGAAAATTCCCCGCTCGTCGCGCTCAAATACGCGCTTTCGGCGGACGGCAAAATCGCAGAAATCCGCGGCCGCCAAACCGCGATAACCTCGGAAACGGCGCGCGCCGACGTTATGAAATACCGAAGGCTGTTTTCGGCGATAGCGGTCGGCAGGGGAACGCTCGAATCGGACAACCCCGCCCTTACGTCCCGCGGATTTCGCGAAGCCGAATATTCTCCTACGCGGCTGATTTTCGACGCCGCGCTCAACATAGCCCAAACGGAAAATCCGAAAAAATTCGCGGTTTTCTCCGACGTTTTCGCAAATCTCACCGCCGTTGTTTGCGATTTAAACGCCGACGCCGAACGGCGCGGCAAATTGGAGTCCGCGGGCATATCCGTCATGCAAATAGACGCCCCCGCCGATTCCGCGGAATTTTGGCGCAAGCTCAAACTGCGCCTGTTTCAAAAACGCATAACGTCGCTTTACATCGAGGGCGGCGCGTCTCTTATAAAATCGGTTTGCGACGCGCGTGCGGCGGATTTCGCCTTTGAATACCGCTCGCCGAAAATCGTCGGCGAAGGCGGACTTCACGCATTTGAAAACGGCGTCCGCCCTTTTGAAATCGACGGCGAAAAAATCGCGCTCGGAAAGGACACCCTTACCTACGGAAAAATAAAATGGAATCCCAAAATGTAAAATCGTATTTTGAATGCGCCGACGTCGTCGCCGACTACGCAAAGGCGGTCGACGAGGTCGGGCTTTGGAAATCCGAAGAAAAAATCATTTGCGAATATGTCGGCAAATCGGCGGCAATCGTCGAGCTTGGCTGCGGAGCGGGAAGAATCGGAATAAATCTCGCCAGACGCGGCTTTGAAAACGTTTTGTCCACGGACTTTTCCGAGAATATGGTGCGTGTGGCGAAGGCGTTTATCGAAGGCGAATCCCTGAGAATGAAGGCGGAAGTCTGCGACGCCACGAATATAAAATATCCGGACGCCTCTTTCGACGCCGCGATTTTCGGATTCAACGGGCTTATGCAAATACCCAAAAGCGCAAACCGCAAAACGGCCGTCGAAAATATTTTCAGAATTCTCAAAGACGGCGGCGTTTTCATATTCACCACCCACGACCGCGAAGTCCCAAAGCATAGGCACTATTGGCTGTCGGAGGAAAAGCAGTGGGAACACAACGCGCAAGACCCGCGCCTCGACGAATTCGGCGACATTTATTACAAGGGCGAACACGGGAACATTTACATACATTCGCCGTCTAAAAACGAAGTGCATAACAGCCTGCAAAATGCGGGGTTTCAAACGGAACTTTGCGCAAGACGCTCGGAAATAGCCGACGAACCGCCTTCGGTTTTGGACTTTTCGGACGATTGCTTATTTTGGGTGGCAAAAAAGACTCGCCAAGCGAAATAGAAAAAATTTACTTATGAACATCAAAAAAATTTTGTTACTTGCAATGACTCTATCACATATTGCGCTCTCCGCGCCAATCCTTGAACGGGATAAAAACCTCGTTGTCGAAACGCTTCCCAACGGAATGACCGTTGCCGTATTCAAAAATTCCGAACCTCCCGACAGGGTGTCGATGCGCCTGCTCGTAAAGCGCGGATCGGCCTATGAAAACGAAAACGAACGCGGAATTGCGCACTTTACCGAACATATGGCCTTCAACGGGACAAAACATTTTCCCTCGGGAGATATGGTCGAATATTTCCAGCGACTGGGAATGGCCTTCGGCGCTGACACAAACGCGCATACGGGCTTCACCGAAACAGTCTATAAAATCGACATGCCGCAGGTTTCGCAAAAGCTGATTGACGACGGCATGATGCTTCTCCGAGACTATTGCGACTCCATAATCTTCGCGCCCGAATCGATAGAGAAGGAACGCGGCGTAATCATCGCCGAAAAAGACTCCCGCGACACGCAGGACTATCGCAAGGCGGTAAAGGAAATAGAGCATACATTCAAGAGCTCGATTTTCGGTTCGCGCATGCCCATAGGCGAAGAAAGCGTCATAAAAAGCCTGAAACACGAAGACTTCAAAAAATTCTACGACGCCAATTACAGGCCGGAAAATACGGTTCTTGTTGTTGTGGGCGACATTAATCCGCAAAAAATAATAGAGGACGCAAAGAAATATTTTTCCGACTTTAAAGCCTCCGACAATGTTCCCGCCCGACGCGCCGATTTCGGCAAACTCGAAACTACGGACGCCGAATTCACATTCGGCGAAAAGCCGATGCCGCTCGACGCCGTTTACGACTCCACGCCCAACACTCCGCGCTCCTACGCCTCGATAGCGGTTTCCCGCGTGCCGGCATCGATGAGGGACTCCGTGGAAAGACGTGCGGAAGACATCAGAACGCGCGCGCTTTCGGCCGCCATAAACGCCAGATTTCTCAGGGTCGCCGACTTGCCGGACTCCAAAATCTCGCAAGGCTCGGCGAGCAATTTCACCTTCGACAAATACTGCGATTCGTTCATCGTCAGCACCGAGGCTCCCGTCGGCAACAGCATGAGCGCATTGGAGGAAAACCTCCGCCAGCTTTTCAGCCTGCAAAATTTGAGGGACGAGGAAATAGAGAACGCCAAAAAGAAGATTTACGAACTAATAGAAAGCGAAATAAAGGCCGCCCCTACCCGCAAAAACCAAAAGTTGGCGAACGAAATAACGTCGGCGTTTTCCGACGAATCCGTTTTCACCTCTCCCGAAAAGGAGCTGGAAATAGCCAAATTCGCGCTAAAAGATTTCGACGCGAAAAAAGCCGTGAAGCTTTTGAAGAAGATTTTCGACAATGCGAAAATCAAGGTGTTTATTTCCGACGCGAAAAAAGAGCCGAGCAAAGCCGAACTCGACGCCGCGATAGCCGCCGCATTCAAAGCGGCTCTTTCCACAAAATACGGTGCGGAAATGTTTGAAAGCGAAAAGCTGAAATTTTCGTCTTTCGCCGAAAGCGGAAAAATCGCGGAACGCAAAGAGATTTCAGAGCTCGGCATAACGCAGATAAAATTCGCCAACGGCGTGCGTCTAAACCTTAAAAAAACGGATTTCGCCAAAGACGAAACCCTGACTAAAATCTCCTTCGGCCGCGGCATACTCGATATTCCGCAGGACAAGCCCGAATATTTTACCGCAACCTACGCGCTGGTTTCGGGCGGAACGAAATTCCAGACAATAGGGGAAATCAACGCCGCGAAATATCTAATGAAAATGAACATCGGCGTGGGCATAGACGGCAACTCCTTCGCGCTTTCGGCAAGCAGTTCGGCGAAAGATTTCCGCCCGACGATTAAGCTCGCCGCTACGATGTTCGCCGACGCGGGATTCCGCGAAGACGGCCGCGAGGCTTTATTGAAATACGCCGAGGCCTTTTATTTGGACTACCGCACCGACCCGATGTCGAAACTGCGCTTCCTGCCTACGGACATGATAAAATCGCCGATTGCGAAAATCCCCGGGAATTTCGAGAATTTCAAAAAAATCGAAATGGCGGAAATCGCAAAATGGCTGAAACCTATTTTGAAGAAATCCTACATGGAAATATCGATTGTCGGCGACATAGACGTCGAGAAGACGGTATCGCTTGTCGCCGAAACGTTCGGCGCGATGCCGCCAAGACAGGCCGACAATCCCGAGGCTTACGCGAAATTGAAGCTTGTATCCCCTTCCGACAAAATAGAGCTGACATACGAAACCACCGACGAGCCGCGCTCTGTAGCCGTCAGAATGTGGAAAAGCGCCGGAAGAGCCGATGCCGCGAAAATGCGCATCGACAACGTCGTGGGCGCGGTGCTTGACGACGTTTTGAGAAAGGACGTCCGCGAAGCCCAGGGCAAGGTTTACAGCCCCTTCGCCTACAACAATTCCAGCACGTGGCTGGAGAACACGGGAATGATGACCGCCGCCACGTTCGTCGTGCCGCAGTACAATTCGGAATTGCTGGCAACTCTCGAAGAATGCGGCAAAAAAGTGGCGCGGGGAATAACGAAAGACGAATTTGAGCGCGCAAAAATTCCGCTTATTAAAAGCGTGGAGGCGAATAAAAGACGCAACGCCTACTGGATAGAGGCGGTGCTGAATCTTTCGCAATGCAAACCCGTCAATATCGAGCTGGCAAAAACAATCGATACGGGATATGCGAAAATAACTCTGGAAGAAACAATCGCCCGCGCAAAAGAAATTTTTGCCTCCGAAGCATATACGGCCAGCGTAATGCCCGTAAAAATTAAAAAAGAGTTGAAAAAATAGTACAATTCTAAGATATGTAGGAATTCAGAATGAATCCTAAATATAAAAGAATCGTACTCAAGCTCAGCGGAGAGGCGCTAAAAGACGTCGCAAACGGCGACGCGTTAGACCCCGTTATCCTAAGAAACCTCGCTCTGGAACTCAAAGAAGTTTACAATATGGGCGTTCAAATCTGTCTCGTTGTGGGCGGCGGAAACATATTCCGCGGCCTCAGCGGCTCGAAATCGGGCGTCGACCGCACCACGGGGGACTATATGGGCATGCTCGCAACGGTCATCAACGGACTCGCCCTAATGAACGCGCTTGAAAGCGAGGGCGTACCCGTCAGAGTGCAAACGGCGATTCCAATGGAAAAGGTTGCGGAACCGTTTATCCTCCGCCGCGCCGTAAGGCATCTGGAAAAAAAGCGCATCGTAATATTTGTGGCGGGAACGGGAAATCCGTATTTTTCCACGGATACCACGGCGGCTTTGCGCGCAAGCGAAATCGGCGCGGACTGCATCTTGAAAGCGACCAAAGTCGACGGCATATACGACAAGGACCCCAACAAATTCCCCGACGCCGTCAAATACGACAACATCGACTACCTCGAAGCGATAGAAAAGCGGCTTGCCGTTATGGACTCGACCGCCTTCTCCCTTTGCATGGACAACAAAATTCCGATTATCGTATTCAATATGAACCAGGGCGGCAACATAAAGAAAGCCGTCGAAGGCGAATCTATCGGAACGCTCGTAAAATAATTTAACAAAACACATTGAAAGGCTAATATGGATATATCTTCGGAATTAAAGAAAACGTCCGACGTAATGACAAAAGCGGTCGAACACGTCGAACACGAATTTGAAACGGTGCACACCGGAAAGGCTAATCCGGGAATGGTCGAAAACGTGATGGTGGAAGCATACGGCACAAACTCGCGCCTGCGCGACATCGCCGCCATCACCACGCCCGACAGCTCGACAATACGCGTCCAGCCGTGGGACAAGAGCATTCTCAAAGATGTGGAGAAAGCGATTCTCGCCGCCAACATCGGCTTTACGCCCGCCGTTATGGGCGACGCCGTGCGCTGCCCGATTCCCGCCCTTTCGGGCGAACGCCGCGCCGAACTCGCGAAAATCTGCCACGAAATGGCGGAAATCGGCCGCGTGAGAATCCGCACAATCCGCAGGGAGTCTTTGGACAACGCCAAGAAGATGAAATCGGCGGGCGTCGCCACGGAGGACGACATGAAGAAATTTGAAAAGGAAGTGCAAACGCTTACCGACAAATTCATCGCCCTCATAAATAAAAGTCTCGAAGCCAAAGAAGCCGAGCTTAAAAAAGTCTAATTCGGACAACCAATATGTCTGCCGACCGCGCCAAACGCGTCGTCGTAAAACTCGGCACCGGAGTCCTTACTTTCGGCGTCGGGCAACTCGACACGCAAAAAATGAAATCAATCTGCGAGCAAATCGCGGAAGCCAAAAAAAACGGCGTCGAAGTTATACTTGTAAGCTCCGGCGCCGTGGGGCTCGGCATGGGCAAGTTAAGGCTCAAATCGAGACCCAAGCAAATAAGCGCGGTTCAGGAATGCGCGGCAGTCGGTCAGGGAATTCTAATCCAGACATGGGCGGAACTCTTTGCGCCTTTCGGAATAACCGTGGCGCAAATTCTGCTTACCCGCGACGACGTGGACGTGCTGTCGAGACACAAGGCTACACGCGACCTTCTCGACAAATTGCTTGAAGACGACATAGTCCCGATAATCAACGAAAACGACTGCATCAGCGCCGCCGAGCTGAATATAAAATTCGGCGACAACGACGTTCTCAGCGCGCTCGTGGCAACTCTTTCCAAAGCCGACAAACTCTTGATTCTTTCCACCGCAAGCGGTCTTATCGACATGAAAGGCACAAAAAAAGTCGTGTCCGTGGTCGAAAAGATAACGCCCGAAATACGCGCCATGGCAAGCGGAACGACAAGCGCGACGGCGGTCGGCGGAATGATTACAAAAATCAAAGCCGCCGAAATAGCCACAAGCTCGGAATGCGATGTTTACATCGCGGACGGCTCGGCGGAAAAGGTTATAACGAAAATCCTCGGCGGAGAAAAAATAGGCACGCGCTTTCTCGCGCAGACCGATTCCGTAAGCTCAAAAAAAAGATGGCTGGCGCATTTCGGCAAGACAATAGGAAAAATCTATATCGACGAAGGCGCGGCAAAAGCCCTCAGAAACAGGGGCGGCTCGCTTCTGCCGGCGGGCGTAAAAAACGTTTCCGGAAAATTCGGCAAAGGCGATATGGTTGAAATAATAGACGCCGAAAAAGATTATGTAGTCGCGCGCGGACTCGCCGAGGAAAGCTCCGAGGAAATAAGGAAGTCGATAAAGGAAGTCCCCCATAAAAAATGCGGACATAAAGACGTTGTCGTGCACCGCGACAATCTCGCAATCGTATAAAATCGCAAAAGCCGCCCGATAAATGGAAAATATTAAAAATATAAAACTTTCACGCGAATGCCCCGCAATGCTTATACCGTCGGGCGTAAAAGTCCTGCTCGCAAAGGATTGCGAAGCCGAAATAACGCACAGGCTGGGAGGCAACTTCACCGTGCGCGGGATTTTCGGCATGGCGAGAATCGAAGGCAAAGACGCCGACGCGCTCGGCTTGGAAACCCCGACAGCAGCTGCGACGCCCGCCGCAAAAGACGCCGCATGCGAAACGGCTGCTCAAATCTCCAACGAAAGACAGTCAAAGACCGCAGGAATAAGCGCCCAGACAAGCGTAAGCGAATCGGACGCATGGGAAGTCGCCAAAACGGTTTTCGATCCGGAAATCCCCGTAAACATAGTTGATTTAGGGCTGGTGTACCGTCTGGAACTCTCCGACGCCGGAGACGGAAAAACGAGAATCGAAGCCGATATGACTTTGACCGCGCCCGGATGTTCCATGGGCCCAATGATTGCCGAAGATTTCCGCACAAAACTCGAATCTTTGCCGTCGGTATCGGAAGCCAAAGTCAACATCGTCTGGGATCCGCCATGGAACAAGGATATGATGAGCGAAGAAGCGCGAATGATTTTAGGCTTGGCATGATGCCGCTCAATATTATCATATCTTTATTAACCCACCCATTTAAAATATAAGTAATATGAAAAGTTGCAAAAATTTAATAACGGCATCGTTAATGCTTTGCGCCTCGCTGTCGGGATACGCCGAAAAAATAACCCTCACGGGAAGCGACTTGCTCGAGCCGATAATAGCCAAACCGATAGAATCGGCGGCGAAGAAAAACGGCATAGACTTGACATTGAAAATGGAAGGCACATACGCCGCCGTGGACGCCATAAAAAACGGAACGGCCGACGTGGCGATAATCGCCCTGCCGCGCTCGAACAAGCTTCCGGAGGGATTGACCGCGCTGCCCTTTGCCTATCAGGCGGCGATAGTAATAGTAAACACGGTAAACCCCATCGAGGAAATAACCACAAAGCAACTGACGGATATTTTCTCGATATCCACCAAATTGCGCGCCGAAACATGGCAGCAAATCGGGGTAAAAAACATAGGTTTGCGAAACATAATGCCCATAACGACGAGCCTTTCGGACAACGTGGTTGTTGAATTGTTCAAATACACGGCAATGAACGGGACAAACATCGGCCAATGGGTATATGTGGCGGAAAATAAGAATACAATATATAATATGATAAAAGCCAACAATTCCGCCATAGGCATAATCGGAAAGCTCGACGCGGAAAACGGCAACCTGATAAAAATAGTTTCGGTGTCGAAATCGGAAGACGACGGAACAAAAGCGTACGCCTTCAAACCCGACCGCGACAACATATTCAACGGCGATTATCCCCTGACTCTCCCCTTTTATATTGTGTTTAAAAAGGAAAACGCGGAAAAAATAAAATCTTTTGCAAGAATACTTCTAAGCGATGATATTGCTAATAAGATAGATAAAACCGATTTCTTCAGCGCGCCTGCAAGTTCGAGAAAAAAATCCATTTTTAACCTTGACATTCCCCAATAGAAATTCATTATCGGCCAACATAATAAATTTTATGCGGGCGTAGCTCAATTGGCAGAGCGCGACCTTGCCAAGGTTGAGGTTGTGAGTTCGAACCTCATCGCCCGCTCCACTTAAAGCCGCAATCCCGCAAGGGGTTGCGGTTTTTTGTCGGCACAAAATGTTCGCTATACGTCAATGAATAAAAACGAGCCGAATGGACTTCCGCAAAAAGAATTGGAAGGAAACGGACGCAATGCGCGAGCCGCCGCCCGATATAAATCGGCGGGATTGCATTAAAAAATCTTGACCGCCGAATTTATAGAATCAAAACTCAAAGAAGATGATTACAAAAAACAAAAATATTTTATACATTCTTTATCCCGCGACATTTCTTCCGTTGGCATTGACGGGATCGATTTACGCGGGCGTCGACTTTTCCAACGCCCTGTATGTTCTGTATGCGCTGTTGCCGTTTTTCGTTTCGTCAATCGTATCGCTTGGCGCCGCCGCGTTTTCAAAATCGGAATTTATAAAAAACTTTACGGCAAAATGCAGTCTGGCGCGATTTGCCGTATTGTCGTTTGCAACCTTTCTCGCATGCCTGATAACGGCAAGCGTCCTCACGCTTGCTATTCGCGGCAGAATCGACCTTCCCCTGGTTCTCGGCGCATGGATGGTAATGCTGACAATATTTAGCGTGTATCTGTTTCTCTGGCTATACGTTGTCTATCGAATATTCTACAAAAACAATCCCGAATACATTTAAAAAAAAAGCGCCGGTCTTAAAAATCCGGCGCTTTTTTTTGCGATTGCTATTTAACGCCCAACGCCTCTTTAAGCGTCGGAAGCGAATTTTTATACATCAGATAAAAACCGAGGTCGTTGGGGTGGCACCCGTCAACCGTAAGATACGATGTCGGCACACCGTCGAACAACTGTTTGCCCGTAACGTACCATACATTTTTATCGCCGCTTTTTTTGGCGTTTTCGTATGTGGCTTTAAGGACATCGTCGCGGGCTTTTGTTGCGCCCAATGTCTTGCCCAATATTATTATCGGAAGATTCGGACGAGCCTTCCTTATGATTTTGAAAAACGGCTCGTGCGTCTTTTTCAGATGCTCAAACGACGGCGCATTGTGGTCGTAATCGTAAACGAATGCCGACAAATCCAACGAGGCGATAAGCTCCGCCATTTTTGTTTCGCCTTTGGCGTTTCCGGAGAAGCCCAAGTTTATCATGGGCGCGTCAAGTTCGCGGCAAAGCATGGCGGTATATGCGTTGGACGTTCTCGAAGCGCATCCGCCCTGCGTAATCGACGAGCCGTAGAACAAAATCGGCTTTTTGATTTTATGCGGCGCGGGCGCCTCTATTTTTGCCTTTGGCGCAAGACCGATTTCGAGAGACTCCACTCCGTTATAAAGCGGCAGATAAAGCGTGAAATCGCGCATTTTCTTTGTCCCCGCGTTCATAATAACGGCGGTAAGCGGAGAGGGAATCTCGCTTTTATAATGCATCGGGTTTACCGTCTTCACGTAGGTATTGGTGTTTTCAAACAAGTCGAAACCCGAGGATCCCGTAGCAGGCATATGCCCCATGGACGGCTTGTTGTTGCGCATCTTCACGCGTATGACGGCGTATGGCGAATCGCTTCTAAAACGCACGACTCCGCCCGCCGTGTGGTTTGCCAGCGACCATACGCCCCTGCTTATTTCGTCGGCTTTAACGGAATTCGGAATACGCTTCAAAGGTTCGCCTTTTTTATGCCACGGAAAACCCTCCAAAGAAAACGGGGCTTCAAACGCGTTGCGATAGACGACATCGTATCCCTCCGTTTTTTCCACGGCAAAATTTTTGTCGAGTTTGGAAATGTCCTCCTGCGAAAAGGATATCTGCGGCGCGGCGAATGCGAGAGCCGCAAAGAGAATAGCTTTTATATTTTTCATATTATTTTTCATCGTGCATTAGATTATAAAAATCGAGAATAAGCCCGCGCCCGAACAAATCAAGTTCGGGTTTTGACCAGTCGAAATCGGCGTCCTGAGCGGAAAAGAGAAAAGGCGAAAAAGCGTATGTCGGCGCCCATATCGCCCTGCACTTTCCCTTGTCGAAAAAAGCCGCCGACACGCAAAATTTTTCCCTGCCGTTTTCAAGAAACATCAGCGGCTTGAAACTGCCTTCCGCACGGTAAAACGCCGCATTTGCGAATGGCTTTCCCCAGCCGTTGGCAGTATTGGGATTGTTCAAAAATTCGCGCGGCTTCCCGTCGGGGGAGACAAGCCGCATATCGCGCATAAGCCGTTGGTTTTGTTTGCCGTATTTCGACGATACCGGAACTTCGTCGTCGTTTTTTTTCGCTATCAATTTGTCGAAGCCGACGATTGAAAAATCGGAATTGGCGGAGACAAACAAAATTTTTCCGCCGTTTTTAAAATATGCTTTAAAGGCTTCGGACAGTCTTTCGGGAAGTGAAGACGCGCACAAAACGAACATCGGAATTTCGGCGGGATTCGGCGAAAAGTCGGCGCCGTGGGCGCAAAACATAGCCACTTTTTTTCCCGATTTCGCAAGCGACCTCGCAATCAGGGCGGTATACATGCGCGAATTAAATCCGAGTTTTGATTCCTCCATTTCGAGCAGCGGCTCGGCAATCATTCCCACATCGGCGCGGACTTCGCCGTCTTTCGGGAAAAAATCGGAAAACAGGGAATCGGACGCCGCGCTGCGGGCGGCGATTTTCCGCGCCCTTTCCCCGAAAAATTTTCTGGCAAACTCGCAATCGGACTTTCCTTTGGCGACGGAGTTAAGGCGTTTCAGCCAAAGTTTTTCGTCTATTTTAACGCCGCTTTTCGCGAGATTCCACGCGCATTCTACAAGCGAGATTCCGTTGGAAACCTCATAGGAAAAAAGCTTTTCCGCCGCGGAAAAATACCTTTCGTCGGGATTTCCGTTTTTGAAGGAAAGAAAAGACAATTCAACCGACGCCATCAATGCGGAGTGGTCGATTGACGAAAGCATAAGGCGCAAGACGGCGTCTTCGAGATTGCCGGCGTATTCGCTCCGCTTTTCGTCGGCGACATTTTCGACTATTTTCCTTTCGATTTGCGGATAAATTCGCACCACAGAAAAATCCAGATATTTTTCGTCGACCTTTTTTACGCCTGCGTAATCGAGATAGGCAAGATAGTTTGTCAGCGCGCCGTGGTTGACCGCCGAGGCGTCGACGTCGGCGTGCAGCAGCGCCCCCGCAAATATAGCCGCCGCGTCGGGACGCCTTTCCCCGAAGGCCTTTACGAGCATTATAAACGAAACCGCCTTGCCGTAATTCTTATGAAATCTGAAGCGTATCGGCATAAGACTGTCGATAAACTCCATATTATCCCCGCCGATAATTTTGCGGTCGGCGGGAGAAATTTTTCGGACGCAATCGGGATAATGCGAAAATATTTCGATTAAGCTTTTCTTTTGGTCGCCGTTCCAAAACGAAGAAATCTCCGTCGGCAGGTTTTCCGCGACAAGCCTCGCATGGTCCTCGTGTCCGAGCCCCCATGCAAAGGCGGAAAACGGCAAAAAAAGAAAAATCGCCATGTGCAGAAGTTTTGGCATATAAGGAATACTTTTAACGGCAAAAACCCGTCTTGCAAGAAACAAAGACGGGTTTGAAAAAAAATCGTTCTTTTATTATAGCGCGTTGCCCAGCCTTCTTATAAGAGAAGGCTTGAACAAACGGTATCCGAGCGGCTTTACCGACGAGTTTTTATATGCAAACGGCTTGTCCGAATAATTGGAGACTATTTCGCTTCCGTCCGAATACCTCGTCAAAAAGACGTTCGGCGCAATCTCGTCGTGGAATTCCATAAATTCGAGTTGCAGATATGAGAGTTCCCTGTATTGGTCGTACGCTTCCCTGATTTTTGAAACGCCTTCGGCAAGCTTTTCGTCGGTTTCGCAGGTGATGTCGTCTTCGCCCATCCAATTTTTGCTGTCGCGGAATTTGGAGTGGAAATAGAAGCTCGGGCGGCCTCCGAACTCCACGAATTTAAGCTGCGCCTTGGCGTCTTTTATCGGGTGGTTTATCGTATAGGGCCCCGGATTATAAAGGATTATTCCATGGTACACAAGCGGCCAAATCGGAACCTGCCTGTCAATCATTGGGCGGTTTTCCTGCCCCAAAAGGAACGACACATACAGAACGGAATCGACATACTTGAAACAGTGGTCGTATCCGCCTTCGGACATCGACCCGCCGAAAGTCTCGTTGCAATATTCGAAGATTTTGTTCATATAGAACGCCGATTCGTCCGGATTAACCGCATGCCGCGGGTCGGAACAAAACGGCGCGGCCACGCAGGAAACTACGTCGATATAGTGCATTCCCTTGAAACCCAAATCGGCGACTTTGCGCAAGTCGTTTGCGCCGAATTTTTCGTATGCCCGTTTCCAGCACACATTGAACATTTGTCCGCCGCTCCAAGGAGTCTGATTTTTCTGCAACGAGCCGTCCGGATTTTTTATAATAAATTCTTCGCTCCAAACATCGGCGATTTCATAAGCGTCGGTGCTGTTTGTATGGCAGGTGATTTGAAATCCGTCGGCGAGCGTGTTTTTTATTAGTTGGCGCAGTTTCGATTCTCCGCCCAAGGCGGGTTCGACGGGAAACATTTGCGGATAGCGGCCGTCGTGCCCGCGTATATTCCAGCCAACAAGGCAAAGCTCGGCTTTGTCTACGCCCTGTTTTTTCAGCTCCTTAACGATGTCGCCGACCCTGTCGAATGTCACGACAACCTTCATGGGAGGCTCGTTGTCCAGATTTTGGTGAAGAACTTTCGGCGGCGCGGGTTTCCACCCCTGCCTGATTCTTATTTCGGGCGCGGTTAAACAGTATTCGAGCGCGGGACGGTATTTTATTTTTTCCCTGATTGTCTTAACGTCCCCCTTGTCGAGCTTGTATTGGCGATATGCTTTCGCCATTCCCGAGTAGTTTGCGTCGTCCCCGTCGAGGCGCACATAGTCTATAAGAATGTCGTTGTAGGCTTTGCCCTTGGCAAAATCGAAATAAATCGACTGCCTATACGCGTCCCCCTTTTTTTCATTCTTTGCGGAGAAAGAAAACGGCATGCCTTTGACAATCGCCGCATATGTGCCGGAGGGGGTCTTCGAGCCGACAAACGCCATCTGCGCTTTTGCCGCGACAATCCGCCCGTCCTTGCGTTCGCCGAACTTTGTCATGACTCCGTTGGGCAAAATAAAATAGCCGTCGTCGCCGACTTTCGCTCTGGCAAAATCGGGGGTGATTTCGATAAGCGTTGCGTCGGCGGGAATTTCGGCGCGCGGAATAAAAAGCCGCCAAGTGTCGCCGTCGAGTTTTTGCAAGGCGATTGTTTTGGTTTCGGTTTTCCCCCCTTTAAATTTTAAAAGGACATCGGCGTTTTGCGCCTGCGCAAAAAAACCGGCCAATAATAAAATTAAAAATATATAGAATTTCATAATATTGGCACATTAACCTGCTCTAACGTTAGAGTCAAGGTTTTTAGAATAAAAAAATTGAAAATCGGATTTACATATACGAAGATATAAGGATATGAAGTTTGCTCGGACATACAACGTGAGAAGTTCGGAAATAACGCCCGAATACACATTGAAAGACTATTACATAGGAATGTATTTTCAAGAATGTTTCGCTGAATACGTATCGTCGAAAAAGCTTGCGGCATTCGACCTAATCAAGCTCGGCTTGACATGGCTCACCTCGGACGTTCGCATAGATTTCCTGAAACCGACCCCCTTCTGGCGCGAAACGGTAGATATGAGCGTGTGGCTCAGGAAAACGACCCCCGCCAGAATATACATAGATTTCTCGGCCTCGCATAACGGCGAAGAAATAGCAAAAGGCTCGTCGGTTCAACTGATAGCGGACGCGCAAAGCCACAAACCCGTAAAGGTTTCGGAATTCGTCGAAAAAATGCAGCCGCTCGAAGTTTCCGTTTTCCCGAACGAAACTTTCGGAAAAATCCCTCCCCTCGAAAAGCCGGAGGCAGCGGAAAACTACGAAACGTCGCAGATAGTCAGATTTGACGACGTGGATTTCAACCGCCATTTGAACAACGTAAAATATGTGCCGAGAGCGTTGGAGGCTCTGCCTCTCGAATACCGACTTTCCCACAGGCTTGTTTCGTACAGAATTAAATTTCTGAAAGAAACGCTTTACAACGATACGGTCGTATCGACCGCGGCAAAAGCGGGCGACGAATGCCGCCATATTTTGCGCAGGCAATCCGACGGCACGCCTCTTGCGGAAATGCTCTCGGTTTGGGACGCAAAAAGCTGAAATCCGCTATTTGTATAAACGATATTTTAGCGTCGCCTTTTGGAAGGCGATAGCCGACGCCTGCCACTGGCTTACAAAGCGCGCCGCATCGGCATTGGCGCCCTTTCTCGAAATTTCCGACCACCACGCGTCGGAGCCTACGTGTTTGTTAAACAGCAACGCCTTTGCCTTCGGCGTTTGGGCGAAAATATTTCCGCCGTTAAATCGGCATGCCGCCTTCATCAAATAAAAGCTGATTTCGGTGGGGCGCACGGTGTTCCAATCGGCAATGACATATAGCCCGTCCACCCTTCTGCCTTTGGAGTCCTTTGCCGCAACCTGTCTGTACGAAACGCCGCGAATATTGTATCGCCGCAATTCCGCCTCGATTTGTCCGGGGGTTTTTGAGGGGAACGTCAGCATACGGAAGGGATAAGTCGTGCCGTATCCGTGCTGAAAACCCCCGATTTGACACCCCAGCCCCGTCATGGAATATCCGACGGCCGCCGCGAACGAGGGCACTGCGGGACTTGTCGGCACCCACCTTAAACCGGTATCCGGCCAAAGCATCGAGCGAGTCCAGCCGCGCATTGGTATTACCGTAAGTTTGCCGTTGCGCTGCTGTTTTGAAGTTATCTCCATCGCGCCGTAAGTATCCTTTGCCATTCGCGCAAGCTCGCCGATTGTCATGCCGTGGACATAGGGAACCTGAAACATTCCGACATAACTCTTAAACTTTGCGTCGAGAGGCGGCCCGTCGACTTTAAGACCGCCAAGGGGATTGGGACGGTCGAGAACAACAATCTCCTTGCCGTTTTCAAAACAGGCTTCCATCGCCCGAAGCATACAGCTTTTAAAAGTGTAGGAACGCACGCCCAACCCTTGCAAATCGACGACAAGCACGTCGATTTTCCTCAACATTTCGGGCGTGGGCTTTCGATATTTTCCGTAAAGCGAATAAACGGGAAGCCCCGTGCGGCGGTCGATTTTATCAAGAACGGGGACATCAGCTTTTTCGTCTCCGTATATGCCGTGTTCGGGCCCGAATAAAGCCACAAGGCGGACATTTTTTGAACGCCGCAACACGTCGACCGTGCTCACCCCGTATCTGTTGACGCCTGCGGGGTGCGTTAAAAGTCCGACGCGCTTCCCTTTCAGGGGCGCAAAATTCATTGATTCAAGCACGTCGATACCCAGCATAACGCGGGGCGAGTATTTGCCGCCGCGATTTTGCGCGGGAAGAAAAGGCGTTAAAATCAATATCGATAGAACGGCGACAAGAATTTTTTTCATGTTAAGCATCATATTTCTCCCCTGTACGAAATTTTCTAAGGCAATGTTTATGGACGGCAACATTTAATTTTCAAAATCCCCCCATATACACAACGCCCGTTTATGTTCATATCGTTTACGCGATATATAAAATGGTAAAATAGATAACGGCGGGCGAAAGTATTTTCAACAACAAATTTGTTAACGCAAAAGAATATTTGCAAAGAAAATAGGAAAAATCTCCGACCAAAAAATCATTGGCATTTTTAGATTTACATACTAAAAAATTATAATTCTGCTTAAACCTATAATTAAATAATAAACGCGCAATTACGTATTGCATATGAAATATTTAGCATATATCGCATCTTTAACGGCGCTTGCATCGACAATGCAGGCCGCCGACGTAACAATCCAAGGCAAAGCCGGAAGGGCGACTATTACGGGAGTAACAAGCGCAGATACGCTTATACTTGACTCTTCCGTATCCCCCGAATATTCCGCGGGGGGCGTAACCGTAAACAAATTAATATCCACAAACGGAGCAGCCAAGGGCGATGTGAATTTGGCAAATATTGTCAATTTCAATGCTGGACAAGGCATAACGGTAGACGCAAATACGGCAAGCGGCGAATTTACCGCCATCGACGTCAATTCGTGGAGAATGAATCTCGCAACTCTCACGGTAAAAAATAGCGCGTCGGCCACAAATGCGACCGTAAACGTCAATTTCGGCTCGCTGCTAAACGTCAATTCGGGCGGAAACACCCAAAACCAATACGTTTATTTCGATTCCGTAAAGGCGAATGTTACGGCGTCCGAAACCACTATCGGCAACAATGTGGATAAAGGCAGCGTACTCGGCGTAAAAAGCACGGCGGACGTAAACTGGAACGGCAACATCACATTGGGCGAATCCGGCACATTGGACGTCGCGGGAAAATTCACAACATCGGGAAATCTATCGTCTAAAACCGGAAGCAAAATAAACCTCACCGGAACGATGACCACGACATACGCAAGCGCTTATGTCCTTTACAGCACGATTACATCTACCGGAAAATTCGTGCAAAACTCCTCCAACGCCGATGCGGGCATCACCCTTTCAAAAGACGCCAACATGAACAGCGGCTCGGATTGGACGCTGCAAGGCAAACTGATGATTCAAAACAACAGCACGACAACCGTCAACGAAGGAGCTTATTTGACTTTCGTGCCGAACACGTTGAATAAGGCTCGCGTAATCCTCGGAAACGGCTCGATAGTTTTAAACCAGGCAAACGCGTTGAGAACAAATGCGGGCGAACCCAATGTTTCCATTGTCACAATAAATACGGCCTCCCATGTAAACAACATATTTGCCAACGCCGACCAAGAGTTGTTTTCTTTGTATGTAAACGAAGCGACCATGAACATATATCTGGACGATTTGGTGAAAATTTCATTAACCTCCGCAACAGACGCTACAATCGACTATGCCGGCTCAGGAAACTTGAACATATTCAACTTTCAGGAAGACAACTTCTATGTCGGAACAAAAGCGGTTGTTAAGCAGAATGTGGAATCAATCGTCTCGCTTTACGACGGAAACGGCGAATACTTGGGCGCGGCAACAGTCAACGATTTGGGATACATAACATTGCTGACAGTTCCCGAGCCCGCCGAATGGGCGGCGATTTTCGGCGCGTTGGCTCTGGGCTTGGCGATGTATCGCAGACGCAAATAAGCTTTATAAAATCCATAAAAGAAAAGAGACATTCAAACGAATGTCTCTTTTTTTGCCATAAAGAGATTTTATGACCTTTTCCTGCAAGACTCGATGATATGGCTTAGAGGCGGATTTGACGTCGGGAAACGACGGGAGCAATCTGGTTATTGTGACCGAGTTTACCGAAGTCGAAACGCACCTATAAGTGCCGTTTTCACAATCTTTATATGGACATGACGAATGTCGACGCCGATAAAACAAGTATCCCGAGCCAAAGGACGGCTTTTGTAAGTTTTGACGTGCCTTTCCATTCGCCGATAACCAAACCGATTATGCCGGCAAAAACAATAATGAACGCCATCAAAATAGCCCAACTTGCGAAAGCGTATTTTTCGTCGAGTTTTGTTTGCCCCATGCCGTAAAGGAAGAATTGGCAATACCACAAAAGACCGCCGACAGCACAAAGCACGAAATACGCCACGTTTGCCGCGCCGCCGAACACTTTAAAATCGGCAAAGCTTTTCTTTTTAAGCGAAAGGAAAAGGCACCAGCCGAAATTGGTCATAAATCCGCCGAGAAGCGTGACGATAAGAATTGCGCTGTTTTTAAACAGTTCGGCTTGGGCTGAATCGATTGTCGCCAAGGCTTTTGCCTTTTCGGCGATGGGCTTTCCTGCGTCCATGGAAAGCGACATACACGCGCTGAGGAAGCCCGCGATAATTGCCATTGCGAAACCTTTGCCGATGCTGAATTCCGAATTGGAATTGGAGTCCGACCCCGCGCAATCCTTTTCCTTCATCATGCCCGCAACGCCGTTGATTGCGATACCCAAAGCGCAGATAAATACGCCGATAAGGACAAGAAGCCCCGCCCTGTCGGAGGCGATTTCGAGTATTTTTCCCGATTTAATCGGCGGAATAAGAGTTCCGACAAGCGCGCAAAAGCCGAGCGCGACGGCCGTACCCAAACCGATGCCGAGGTAGCGCATGGAAAGCCCGAAGGTCAAACCGCCGATACCCCACAATGCGCCGTAAATGAAAGTCCATATAATGACGTCGAAGGAAACCGAGTCTATGGCCGTCCAACAGCTGGGAATAGCCACCGACGCGATAATCATCGGGCATAAAATCAGAGCCGAAAGCGACCAGAAAATCCACATGACCTCCCACTTCCATTTGACGTATTTAAGCGGGGTATAAAAAGCCGCCGATGCGAAACCCGCAATGGCGAAAAGCATAATTCCGTAGAAAGAGTCCATAATATTTGTTTTTAATTTTTTTTGATAAAATTGCCGACCGGCAACCGCTGCAAAATCCTTAAAAAAGACGAACCGCCGTTTGTTTGCGGCGGTTCGTCGATAAATAACTATCGTTTCGACAATACTTTTTCTTCGTATTTCTTGACGCCCTCAATCATTTTGAGGCCGCAGGGTTTTCCCGTACGGCGGCAGTATTCCTGCCATACCGCAGACGAGGGAAGATTGCGCGCTTCTTCCATAAGGGTGAGGCGCACGCCGTAGTCGTCGGCATTTTCCGCCTTTCTCATCAATTGAATCGGGTCGAGCAGAGCGCAGAGCAGGCTCTTGCGTGCAGCGCGCATACCGATAACCCAAGCGAAAATGCGGTTGATTGACGCGTCGAAGAAATCCATACCGATATGAACCCTGTCGACGGCGCCGTTGCGGACAATTTCCTGCATAATCGCCATTGTGTTGTCGTCGGAAAGCACGACGTGGTCGCTATCCCAGCGAACTCCGCGTGATACGTGCAGGAGAAGTTCGGGAACGAACATCAAAGTCGAGGAAATTTTGTCGGCAATAGTTTCGGTGGGGTGGAAGTGTCCCGAATCGAGGGTAAGGAGAATTTGATTCTTGACGGCGTATCCCATAAAGAATTCGTGCGAACCCACGACATAGCTTTCGCTGCCGATGCCGAACAATTTGCATTCCACCGCGTCCCTGTTGCATTTCTTGTTGATTTTGACTTTGAAAATCTTGTCGAGAGAATCCGCCATGCGTTCGCGCGGCGCGAGTCTATCGGCGGGGAAATCCTTCATCCCGTCGGGCATCCAGAAATTGGTGATGACGGTGTTGCCGAGTTCCTTGCCGATTTTTTCGGCGATTTTGCGGCAGGCGATACCGTGTTCAATCCAGAATTGGCGAACGCCCTTGTCGGCGCTTGAAAGAGTGAATCCGTTTGCCGCCAGCGGGTGGGAGAAATACGACGGATTGAAATCCATACCCATATTTTTCGATTTGCACCAATCCACCCAACCTTTGAAATGCTTATATTCTATTTCGTTGCGGTCGACTTTTTTTCCGCCGAATTCACCGTAAAGCGCGTGGAGATTCAGGCGGGTCTTGCCGGGGATATATTTTACAGCCTCGCTGATATCGGCGCGGAGTTCCTCTGGATTGCGCGCCTTGCCGGGGAAATTCAGATCGGCGAGGACGTGAAGCGCGGAACGATTCTCAATTATCCGCTGCTTCGCC
>JABLTK010163679.1_pt1 | contig 20254 bp, 14 predicted proteins | sample 7160131 | NCBI WGS metagenome assembly JABLTK01 (sample SAMN14651221, study PRJNA627086) | human gut metagenome | isolation source: feces | host: Homo sapiens
CCAATCTCGGCATTCGGAGAAACGGTAAACGCCATCGAGAAATTGTTCTCCGGAGAACCCGCAAGCGAGCCGCCGCCCGCCGCGACGTTCGGGAAACGCTCCGCGCCGTTTATTGAATATCCGCCAATTTGAGCGGCATTGGGCTTTCCGCCGAATACAACAAATAAGTTTGTGTGCGGAGGCAAAGTAAGCGGCACGGAAGTGTAGCCGTCCTTTTCCAAAACTGCCGCCGCCGCATATTTGCGCCCGGTTTCAGGATCCCAAACGCTTACGCCCTTGCCGGCGACGTCGAACGACGCCACAATTTTCTGTGTTGCAGCCGTCGCGTTCAGCACCCAGTACCACGCGGAGCCGTCTTTATGGATTCTCTTTGTCCAGAGGATTTTTGACGAATCCAATTCGCCAGACGAGCCACGGCAGAAAAACGACGGCTTTATGCCGGCCGCTTCAGCCGCTTCCTTCGCGGAATAGTTCGCGTACACAGTCCCCTTGCCGATTTTCCTTACCGACTTTTCCGGACCGCCGAAAAGCTCTTTATTGAGGGCGCGCCACTGGCGCTCGGCGCGCTTTCCGCCAATGAGCGTATCGTACCTGCCGTCGTAGAAGTAGCCGGCTATCGACGCGCCCGCCTCGACGTACTCCTTCAATTTTTTAAGGGTGTCAAGGCGCAAAAATCTGTCCTTATTAATAGCCATAAGGTCGTATTGCATTCTTCCGGGGCTTACCAATTTTCCGTTTTCGACGCGCAGGTAGTTGCGGACGCCGTCTCCGTTTACCATGTCTATCTCAACATTGTCCGGAGGCTCTATCGTGCCGTTTTCCACCGGAACCCTGTCCGATACAAAACTTAATATGCGCGCGCCGGATTTCCCCTTTTGCATCATATACTGGACTCTTGCGATGTAGTCGAAGAACGGCCTTGAAAGCTTAAACCACGGCATCTTGCGGTTTAAGACCGACCCCCACGGCTCCATCTGCCAACCGGGAACGCTCTCGTCCGGCTGGTGTGTGTATGAATGGAATACCATCACGTTGTAACCCGAAAGCAATATCGTGTCCGTGACTCCTTTGAGAGAGCTTGGGCAATCGGTCCAGTTTCCGTTTGCCTGCGATAGAGATTCGCATGTAGTGAGCCCTTTGCCGTAGAAGTGCGAGGCGCTCGGGGCATTGCCCCATCTGCCGTTCCCCTCCGTCGCAAACCGCACTCCTGCGACGCCGTTTGTGCGGCGCATTCCCTGCCATACCTCGTGCTGCGGAATATCGGACACTTTAAAGCCGTACATTGGGTCGCACATAAATGTCTCCGAGGCAGGCTCGCTCTCGTATAGGAGCCCGGACTCCCTTATGCGCTCGCCGAGGCGCCCGTAAAAATTCTCCATGACGAGTTTTGAGGTCACCGCGCGCAAGTCTGAAGCGAACGCCTCTGTGCGCTGTTTTCCGTCAACGCAGTCTCCGACAAAAGTCGGGGCGAATTTAAGCATATCGTATCCGTTTTCTTTTTTGAAAGTCTCGTCGAGCCCGTCAGTCCAGCTCTGGTTTCCGCACTCCCATGAGTCGGTCTCTACATATTTAAATATTTTTCCCGCGTCGGCGCCGGCGGTCTCAATCATCTTTTTTATATAAGAGTCGAAATGAGTATCTACGGCCTTTTTGCTCATTTTGTCTATTTCTAGCCCGGAGCCGCCTTTTGTAGCGGGGTGGACGCGTCTGCCGCTCGTTGTGAACCCGAGGCGCATAATATTCCATTTGCCGGCGGGCACGTTCCATTTAAAGTTTCCATCGGCATCGAGGGCGTTTTTAAATATATGGACGTTCTTGCTGTCGATTACGGCATTTTCGGGAACGGGAATGTCGTCGTAGGGCAGCGGCATTGAAGTTGAGCTTCTATGCGGAACTATATTGACCTTCGCAAGCTGGGCTTGGATAAAGGGCATTTTTGCGGGCAGCGATCCCGGGGGGACGAGCTCAAGGCCAAGAACCTCGATGACATTTGTTTTATTTTCCCAGTCGCGGTAATTGTCTTTGCGCACTATCCGCCAAAATTTAGCCTTTTTGGCGGGAAATTTTAAGAGAACGTCGCCGCTTTTAAAGTTTACGTCGGCGACTTTTTCAAAGGTCTTGCCGTCGTTGGAGACTTCAAGGACGACAGGGCGCGGAAGCTGCCAATGCCTTCTAAGCGAAAGCGCGAGTGTGTCCGCTTCATAGGGCTCGCTAAATTCAAGCACAAAGCCGAACGATTCAAATTTTGTCTTTTCAGTTTTCGCGGAAAATCTTTTTCCGCTCCAATTTGTAATGGGCTCGAATGGGACAGTTTCCGAGGTCGCCGGTGAAATGCTCTTTAGCTTTGAATACATTTCAGGGGCGTCGGGGCGGACATTTGGCCACGCTATTACAGCGATATCGCTGTAATAGCCCATATTTGCGTAAGGCTTTGGAAGGTTTATCGACTTCTGTCCGGCGCTCTCGACTTTTTTTATCGTCCATGAAAGAGTTTTCATGGAATCTTCGGGGGCAATCCACGGCCCGCCCGCTTCCGACCAGCCGTCGCAATTATGTATGCCTATATCGACTCCGAACTCCTTTCCTTTTTCGACTGCAAATTTGAAAGTCTCAAACCATTCGGGGGAATTGAAAACCAGCGGCCCAGGCTTGGTTTTGCTCCTCATTACGTTGCTGCAATTTGCGCTTATATTAAATATGATGGCAGCCCCGTATCCGTTTTCAGACATCGCCTTCAAGTCGGCTTCAATGCCCTCTTTGGAAACGTTGCCGTCAATCCAGTGCCACCAAGTCTGGGGGCGCGATTTACCCGTCGGATTTAGGAACTCGCCGTATTTTGGCGCGCTCGAAGGCTCGTCGGGATTGTAATTCGTGTATTTGTAAAATTCTCCGTCGCCCGCAAACGCTGTAAGCGACAACATTCCAAAGGTTGAAGCCGCGGAAATTATTAACTTATCTTTCAGCATAAATTTCTCCCCAATAATTTAAATAAACACAAAAAAGTTAAATTTTTAGATAAATTACATATTTAGAATGGTCATTGCAAGATTTTTCTAACAAAAATAAAAAAATTCCCAAAAAAACAAATAAAATAGTTGTTTAAAAATGCTTGACTGTCGGAGGGCATTTTAAAGACTATAATTAAAAGCCACGGTTATGGCCGCGGCGAATTTTTAGATTGCGCGCATAAAAGATCCCCGACTGAAAACCGGGGAATTTTGGCGTGCGCTCAAAATGCGCGAAGAAAACAATGCCCTGCGCCCCCGCGCCAAGACATTTAACAAACCAAAACAACGAGTAATGAAAAACGAAAACAATCTGTTCGCAGAATTCAAACCGTCTACTTACGAAGAATGGAAAGAAGCGTCGGAAAAACTCCTAAAAGGCGCGCCCTTCGATAAGAAGATGTACTCAAAAACACCCGAAGGGATTGTCCTCAGACCCATATATAATAAAGAGGACATAAACTTTGAGATATCCCTGCCCGGATACGACGACTACGTCCGCGGAACGACTGTGGAAGGCAATAAAGGCAGCCCGTGGAAAATCGACCAGCAAATATACGCCTCCACCCCGAAAGAATTTAACAAGCTCGCGCTCGACGCCTTGAACAAGGGGCAGACAGCCTTGGAAATAAAGCTCGACTGTCCGAGCTCGCGCGGGATAGACGCCGACAAGTCGGAAGAAGGCAAGGTAGGCTACTGCGGACTGTCGGTCTCCACTAAAAAAGACTTCGACGAAGCCTTGAAAGGCATCGAAACCGACTGCGTTGAAATAAACATATCCACCGGTTCGAGAGCCGCCGACATCGCCGCCATACTCTACGCCTCGCAAAAGGGCAAGAAACTTTCCGGCGGCATAAGATTCGACCCCATCGGCACGCTCGCAAAGCGCGGCAAGCTCGACCGCAAGCTCGACTGCGCGTTTGACGAAATGTTCGTCCTCGCGTCGTTCAACGCAAAGAACATGCCCTCATTCGGCGCGATAGGCGTCGACACAATGCCCTACTCCTCCTCCGGCGCAAGCGCGGTTGAAGAGCTTGCCATAGCTATGGCAACGGCAGCCGCCTATCTCCGCGAGATGCTCGCAAGGGGCATGGAAATAGACGAAGCAGCCCCCCTCGTGCGCTTCCGCATGTCGCTTGGCTCGGACTTCTTCATGACAATAGCAAAACTCAGGGCCGCGCGCGTGCTCTGGGCAAAGGTTGTAGAAGCGTTCGGAGGCTCCGAGGACTCGCGCAAGATACGCCTGAACGTTGCTACCGCGACATACAACAAAACAGTTTACGACCCGTACGTAAACATGCTGCGCACCGCAACCGAAGCCTTCTCCGGAGTCATCGGCGGCTGCGATTCAATGACGGTTGCGCCCTTCGACGAAATAATCCGCAAGCCCGACGAATTTTCTTCGAGAATCTCCCGCAACCAGCAGATAATATTGCAGGAAGAGTGCAATTTAACCGACGTTATCGACCCAGCGGGCGGTTCCTACTACGTCGAAACGCTGACAAAGGAAGTCGCCGCAAAGTCTTGGGAATTCTTCGTAAAGATTGAAGCCGAAGGCGGAATAGTAAAGGCGCTCGAATCCGGATTTGTGCAGGACGCCATAGCCGCCACCGACGAAGCCAAGAAGAAGCTCATCGACACCCGCAGAAGCTCGATAGTCGGCACAAACAACTACGCAAACCTCGGCGAAAAGCTCCTCGAAAAGCCCGCGTGCAAATGCGCTGAAATCTTCAAGGAAAGGGCAGCCGAAGTCGCCGCTTCGAAATCCGACGAGAAAGTCGAGATAGGTTCCGCAAAGGGCGCCGAGGCATTTGAAAAGCTCGTTGAAGCCGCCGAAAGGGGCGCGGGAATATCGGCTCTTAGCGCTGCGATGTGCAAATGCGGCTCGGCGGAAACTTCCGTAAAGCCTCTACATATCCACAGGGCGGTTGAACACTTTGAAGCCCTCCGCAAAGCAAGCGCGGACTTCAAGGAAAAGACGGGTTCCGGCCCGAAGATTTTCCTCGCCACGATGGGACCGCTCGTCCAGCACAAGATAAGGGCGGACTTCATACGCGGATTCTTCCAAGTCGGCGGGTTCGACGTAATCTACCCCAACGGGTTCCAAACTCCCGAAGAAGCGGCGAAGGCCTTCGCCGAAAGCGGCGCAAAATACGCCGTAATATGCTCTACGGACGATACGTATCCGGAGCTTGTTCCGCCGGTGACCAAGGCTCTAAAAGCCGCAAAGCCCGACGGCGTTGTAATGCTTGCAGGCATTCCGAATCCCGACTTTGAACAGTCTTACAAAGACGCGGGTCTCGACGGAAGCATAAGCATTAAGAGCAACAACTACCAGACGCTGAAATCGATGCTCGAAAGCCTCGGCGTGCTCAAATAAAGGGAATAGAAAGGAATCCGAAAATGAGTAAAAATCCCGACTTTACAAAAATGGCGTTTGAAACGCCGAAACCTAAACAGACCCTCGAACAATGGAAGGCCGACATAGAAAAGAAGACCGGCCGCAAGTTCGACGATCTCATCTCCGACACGATGGAGCAAATTCCCGTAAAGCCGCTCTACACCGCGGCCGATTACGAAGGAATGGAACACCTCGGCTTTACGGCAGGCATACCTCCGTACCTCAGGGGACCGTACGCCACGATGTACGTAGTGCGCCCGTGGACGGTTCGCCAGTACGCAGGCTTCTCGACAGCCGAAGAATCCAACGCATTCTACCGCCGCAACCTCGCGGCAGGGCAGAAAGGCCTCTCCATTGCTTTCGACCTCGCGACCCACAGAGGCTATGACTCCGACCACCCGCGCGTAGTCGGCGACGTCGGCAAGGCGGGCGTTGCTGTCGACTCCATTATGGATATGGAAGTGCTGTTCGACAAGATCCCGCTTTCGCAAGTGTCCGTTTCCATGACGATGAACGGCGCCGTTCTTCCGATTCTCGCATTCTATATAGTCGCAGGCCTGGAACAGGGCGCAAAGCTCGAGCAGCTCACCGGAACCATTCAGAACGACATTTTGAAGGAGTTCATGGTCCGCAACACCTACATCTATCCCCCGGAACCCTCGATGCGCATAATCGGCGACATATTCGCGTACACCTCGAAGAATATGCCGAAGTTCAACAGCATCTCCATTTCCGGCTACCATATGCAGGAAGCGGGAGCCACCGCAGACCTCGAAATGGCGTACACGCTCGCGGACGGGCTCGAATATTTGAGATGCGGCGAAAAGGCCGGCCTTAAAGTCGACCAGTTTGCGCCGAGACTCAGCTTCTTCTGGGCGATAGGCAAAAACTACTTTATGGAAGTCGCAAAAATGCGCGCGGCGAGAATGCTCTGGGCGAAAATCGTCAAGGGATTCAACCCCGAAAACCTCAAGAGCATGGCGTTGCGCACGCACTCGCAGACAAGCGGCTGGTCGCTCACAGAGCAGGATCCCTTCAACAACGTCACCCGCACGGTAATCGAGGCGATGGGTGCCGCCCTCGGGCACACTCAGAGCTTGCATACGAACGCGCTCGACGAAGCGATAGCCCTGCCGACCGACTTCTCGGCGAGAATCGCGCGCAACACGCAGCTTTACTTGCAGGACGAAACCGGCATCTGCCGCGTAATCGACCCGTGGGCCGGCTCCTACTACGTTGAGAGCCTGACCGACGCCCTCGTAAAGCGCGCGTGGGGCCACATACAGGAAGTCGAATCGCACGGCGGCATGACAAAGGCAATCGAAGCGGGCCTTCCGAAACTCAGAATCGAGGAAGCCTCCGCAAGAAGGCAGGCGCGCATCGACGGCGGCCGCGAAACCATCGTCGGGCTCACCAAGTACAAGCTCGACAAGGAAGCGCCCCTCGACATTCTCGACATCGACAACACGGCAGTCCGCGAAGCCCAAATCAAGAAGCTGGAAGTGCTCCGCAAGAACAGGGACAACGACGAAGTCCGCCGCATACTCGAATCCATCACCGAATGCGCCGCTACCGGCAAGGGCAACCTGCTTGAATTGAGCGTTGCAGCCGCAAAAGCCCGCGCGAGCCTCGGCGAAATTTCGCTCGCATGCGAAAAAGTATTCGGAAGGTACAAGGCCGTAATCCGCTCGATAAGCGGCGTGTACGAGAAGGAGCTTATGAAGGACAAGAAAAACGCCGAAATCGTTTCGGAAATATCCAAGCTTATAAAGAAGTTTGAAGAGAAAGAGGGACGCAAACCCAGAATCCTCATCGCGAAGATGGGTCAGGACGGGCACGACCGCGGCGCGAAAGTCGTCGGAACGGCGTACGCCGACCTCGGCTTTGACGTCGATATGGGGCCCTTGTTCCAGACGCCCGAAGAAACAGCGAAAATGGCTGTTGAAAACGACGTCCACGTCGTGGCGATGAGCTCTCTCGCGGCTGGGCACAAAACGCTTCTGCCCGCTCTCGTTGAAGAGTTGAAGAAACTCGGAAGAGAAGACATAATGATTATAGTCGGCGGCGTAATTCCCGCGCAGGACTACAAATTCCTTCTCGACCACGGCGCGAGCGCAATATTCGGGCCCGGTACCGTAATTCCGGAATCGGCGAAAAAGATTCTCGAATTGCTGCTCGCATAATACGGCGTAGAAATTCAGATAATTTAAGCGGACGGGGGATTTCCCCTGCCCGCTTTTTTTATGCGATTATCGAGCCGCAATTTTTATTTTTTATACAGCCTTTCGCATGTTTTAGGATTGGGTGGAAGGTCGGGATAAATTGTAGCGATTGCGGATTTTTTAGAGTAGATATAAGATTATCCGCAAGGTTTTCAGGCGCACGCCATAGTACAATTTTTACGGAATATTTTTTATACGCCAAAAAGCTGCATAAAAAAATTGCCTGAGGTAGCTCTATTTTTATGGGGTTTCAATCTGTTTGCAGGCGGCCGCAAATGCACTCTTTGAGCGTCTGAGCTTTTGTTGTCAGTGCAAGCGTATTAAAAGTAGTGTAGCCGAAGGTGCGCTTTTTGTGAATTCGCGCGTAGGCGGATTGCAATTTTAAAAATCTGCAGAAAATCCGACTTTTGCGCAAAGTTTTTTTGATTGGATTGCGCGCAAAGCCCTAAAATTTTGAAGGCGCACTGCAATTAAATTATGCCGCAAAGGATTTTTTAAATTACACGATTTATTTTAAATGTGATTCGGGCAATAGAGTAATATTATTGCCGTAAAAAAAATTCGGATAAAATTCAAAATGCATATTGCGAAGTAGGCACAATCGTTTTCTGCTTGTATTCCGCTCCGATTCTGAAAGTATGTATACCCTATGCAAGACAAGCCTTTGGTAAGTATAGTATTGGGCAGCGTTAGCGACTGGGAAACCATGAAGCACTGCGCCCAAACCCTCGAAAACTTTGGAGTTCCATACGAAAGGAACATAGCAAGCGCCCACAGGACGCCCGCAAAAGCCACTGAAATTGCCTCAACAGCGCAGGCGCGCGGTATAAAGGTAATAATTGCGGCGGCAGGCGGAGCAGCCCATTTGGCAGGCGTGCTCGCCGCGCACACGCGCCTTCCGATAATCGGGGTTCCGATGAAAGGCTGGGCGACAGACGGAATGGACTCGCTGCTTTCAACAGTTCAGATGCCGCGCGGAGTTCCCGTTCTCACAGTTGCGATAGGAAAAGCCGGCGCGGTAAACGCGGCGATTGCGGCGGTGCAAATGCTCGCGCTATCCGACGATGCCTACGCGCAGAAGCTTGAAGCATTCCGCGAAAAGCAGACGCGCGACGTGCTCGACGCAAAATTTCCGGACTGATAAAACACCGCTCCGGAGGAATCCTACAAGCGCGCCAATGGCTTCGGCTTGCGCGCGTTTGTAGTGATAAACATACAAAAAAAATGCTCCGGCAAAACTCATCGCGCCCCGCACTGACGAAAGAAAAAATTATGCCCGAAAAGGACGATAAAAAAAGCGCCTTGCAGCCGACAAAAAACGAAACCGCCCAGCAAAATACGCAAGTCTGCCCGCGCGGTGAAGTCCGCGAATGTCCTACGCAAAAAAATAACGCCGCAGAAAGCGACTGCCGCGAATCGCCAACTTCTTGCGCAAAAAATTTTGAGGAAAATGCCGTGAGGAAAGCCAAGTGCGCTGTGCAAGAAGGCAAAGAAAGCGTCAACTCGACAGACGGGATTCCGGATAAAATCGGATTCCCGCAAAAAACTCTATTCGACCGTCCCACGCGGCTTGACGTGCTGTGCGCAAAAAAAGGGCTTTTCGCCGCAATATCCAAGCCCGCCGACACCCTTTTTGAGCCGTATTCAGGCTCTCCCGCTATGCCGCATGAGGTAACAGAGCCTTACGAGATGCAGTATGCCCCGATAGTGGCTGCCATAAGGAAACAGGCGGGGAAGCCCGAACTCGAAAGGCTTGGAATAAAGTCGCCCTTTTGCGCGCTTCAATGCGACTACGAAGTGTCGGGCGCATGCGTTGTCGCGTGCGACAAGAGTACGGCGGCAGTGTTGCGCAACGCAGAAGGCTCGGGATATGTCGCTTACGAATTTATTTTGCTTGCCCGTAAATCCCAGAATCTCCCAAAAAATTTTGAGGTAAATCTCCCGATTGTAAAAAATGAAAACAGGCGCGTATGGACTGTTTCGCACAGGTACGGCAAAAAATGCAGAACCGCCTTTGAGCTTGCGGAAGATTTTAGGGATTTTCAATTATGGCGCGCGCGCTCGGCAAGCGCAAGGCCGCACCAAATACGCCTGCATGCGGCGGAAAAAGGTTTAAAGATAATAGGGGAATCGGTTTATTCGCGCGGCGGACAAATATTTACCTCGCAATTCAAAGGCAGCTACAAATTAAAGCGCGGGGAAAAATTCGAGAAGCCAATCTACCCGCATTTATTTTTGCACTTGCAGAAAATTTCATTCAACGGATCTGACTTCAACTGTCCCGAGCTCGGCGCAAATGAAATATGCGCGCCTCTGCCCAAAAATTTCGCCCTTGTGATTGACAAACTTGGACGCGCATAGGCGTTCAAGCGCGAGATGCGCCTGCATACTTTTATTCTAGAATTTTCTCGAATTTTACGTCTAAGCATTCAAGGCGACGGCATTATTCCATTGTAATCCAAGTTTAATATATTTTTATATCTTTAAAATATATTGACATTTATGGAATTGAAGTTCATTAAATTATATATGAAGTTTACACATTCTGCCACAGCCTTTCTACTTTTAGCACCTTTTATATCTGCCGTCGCCCAAGATTCTGAATACACAGATCTATACTGCACAAAAGATTTTAAAACCGAAGGCATTTGGGCAAATTTGCCATATTTTAATTCAGATGTAATTTGGCAGACGAGCGACGGAGTAGTCACCAAGCCCGACGCCAACAATAATCTCTGGGTCACGATAGACACGAATATTCAAACAGGATTGGTGTCGGGATATTCAGGCACTCCAATAACTATACACGATCTGAATTACAATATAAGCCTCCACCCAACATCCGCATCCTCAACTGTCACCCCTGACGTAACTATCATAGCCGCTGCCAATACCGATTTGCACATTGCGGGGAACCTCAATGTGACATTGGACTATGCCAATGTTTACTGGAATGCCGCAAGAATGAATATCACAATCGGCGGTGATATGATAGGAGGAGGTACGACAAACTATATGGGGAACACATACCATGTTTTTGGCGACATGAATATTACAAATAAGTCCTCCTACACATCGCTATACAATCAGGGTATGTCGTTGAAAATCACAAATGAGGTGGTATCGAGAGAAACCAGCCCAAATGTATGGCAAACAACAACTGTGCAGAAAAACTGCACATTCCAACTCGACGGAGACCTTAATTTCATGCAAACCCCAGGATATACCTCGTCGGAAGATTTAAATTCGCAAAGAATAATCTTAAATACGGGGGTGACAAACTTCATAGTAAACGGTGTTGTGAACTTTGACACTACTTACAAGAGCACAGTGAACAATGAGTGCCTTTCAGAAACTACAAGCTCGGCAACAAGGCGGACACCTTCGACCCTTCGGAGGCCTTCGACAGCAACATAACCATTGGCGGGCTAAACGGCATTGCGACACTCAGAATGACCGAAACTTACAACGCCTCCGAACACAAGACCACCATGACCTTCACCAATAAGTCCGACGCAGTCTGGCAGGGAGTATTTAGAAATACAGGCGGCGAGCAGTTTCATATAAAGATGGACAAATCCGCCACGCATAGCCAAACGATGATATTTTCCGACAAGTCTCAAACAAGCTCCGCTACCGGATACCTTGTGGATTCAGTCACAGTATCGGGCGGCACTTTATATTTCCAGAACCAGTCGTCTTCAGGCAATGGAACCTTAATAGTCGAAGGCGGAAAATTTGGTGCGCTTGGCGACGGCGCAATGTTCGCGAATGCGGTTTTGTCTTCGGGAGACATTTTAATAGCCAATGCGGATTCCTTTGCGGCGGGCGTTTACACGCTCTCTCTCGGAGAGCTTTCAAGGGAAGGAAGCGAGAAAATCGGTATAGATTTCAACGGATTCGATGCGTCTATGCTTATTGGAGAACCCGCATACACTCTGATATTTGCCGACTCGCTCAAAGGCTTTGACGAAAGCGACGCAAACAGCGACTTCATCGCAAAAAATCTGTTGGGGGCCCTCGCAGATTTCGCATGGGACGGCAATATGCTGACTGTAAGCTTCACGCAGGTTCCCGAACCCGCGGCAATCGCGGCGGTTTTCGGGCTGTTTGCATTCTTATTTGCCGCGCGGCGCAGGCGCAAATAATCTTTCGCTGCGCATTAACATTTATCCCATTTAAAGCCTGTGTAGCGGCATTTTTATGCAGCTGCGAGTAGCCCGCCAGATGAGGCATGGGTAAATATATGCGTAGGGGATAATGCGCTTCCTCGCGCGGGCCAGTTTTTGTTTCCCTGCTCTATAAGACTCTCGATGTTGGGATTTGACGGCGGCTGCCGCGCATGGGCAGATATTTTTACGCCATGCGCTTTTTATTGCGGCGCATTGTCTATATGGTTTGCCGCACAGTTTTTTATACCGCCGAGAAAGTTTAGGAGTAGAAAAATATTTTACACTTTCCCGAATCGGTAGATTAAAAATTTTTCGGCTCGCAAAAAATCAATTTTGTCATTTTGCAGTCTATCTATCAAAAAAAACAAGCGGGCTAACAAACGCCCGCCCGCGATAATAAAAATACTGCTTTTAATAAATATATTAGAACGCTACGCAAATTTTATCGCATAGGATAAAATCTCTAAACGCCCGCGCTTATCGGAGCGGTTTATTCTTAGAGAATCCCTCCAAAAGAGCTTTCAATCGCGGATTGTTTAAATCTTTTTCCTTCACGTTTACGTCGTCTGAATGTTCCGGGGAAAATCCGTCGTATGTTTCACGGTAGGCGTGGTTTGCCCAACTCCATCCGCGCGATTCAAAAAATTCTATGCAATCCCTCAAATATTCTCCGCCGTTGGGCGCCCAACGGACCAGCCCGAACTCTCCTAGAAATATTTTCGCGCCGTACTTTTCCTCAAAATCTGTGACCGGCGAAAGCTCGCGCGCAATGTCCGCCTTTGAAAACTTTCCAGACGGATACTTGACGGTTCTTCCCGCACGTATGTCGTCCATATTTGTTCCAGACTGAATTCCCTGATGCGTATATTCGTGGGGGCGGTACATGTGTACGGAATAAAGAATATCCTTCAACGGAAGCGGGCGCAGTTTTTTAAACGTCGCAGGGTTGTTCCAGCCGTCGCTTGCAACTATCAGTGGCTTTGACGGGTCTATTTCCCTTATGGCTTTTGCCGCCGCGTATTGGAGCTTCAAATAATCGATTACAGGCGGGCGGCTCTGGACGGGCTCGTTTATCAAATCATACGCAAATATCGTGTTGTCGCCCTTCAATGCGCTCGCGATTTTCCGCCATACCTCCACAAAATGTTCCGCGTACTGAGGCTCGTAAAACATCATCATGTCGTTGTTTTTTGCGACCCCGCCCACCGGAGTATGCATTTCTATGACAATCCTTATTCCATGCTTGCGCGCCATTTGCGAAATTTTCCTTATTTTTTCAATCTCGGAATCTATCCACTTGTCGTAGTCGGCGATATCCCTATTTTTGCCTGGGCGCTTGTAATTGCGGCTGATCTGCCAGCGTATGAGATTGGCTTTCCATGCAGCAAGGTCTGCAATATCGCGCTCGCCATACTTAAAGCACGATACGAGATTCATGCCGCGCAGCGCGGGGTAATTTTCCACCCCGGGCGAATACTCGGCCTTGAAGCCGTCTTTGGGGACAGGGACTTCCTCAAATTCGGCGCGCGATTCGGTCGAAAGACAGAAAGTTGCCGCAATAGCCAATGCCTTTAAAACTAAAATAAAATTTTTCATGCAAAAAAATTATCAAAATATAAATTGCATGTCAAACAATACAGGCAGTCTTTGCGGACGTATAAGATTGGCATGCAAAATAAAATAGATGATCCACCGGAAAAAAATTAAAATTAACGGGCATTGCGGCATTTTTTGCAAATATCTTATCTGCGGCCGCGGCAGTAGCGCGCTTAAACAAAAAAATGCTTCAATAATGAATGCCCGGCAAGAAGCGCAAAAAAATCTGTTCCCGCCCCCAGACATTTAGCGGGCATCTATGAGATATTTGCCATACCGTTTTATTTTGAGCGCACGGCATGCCCAGACCTCTCCGGATTTTCCTAATTGTCTTTAATAAAAAAGTGTTGATTCAGGCGGATTTTTAATCAAACTATATGCCTTTAATTGGATTTAAATAAGAGGATATTATAAATGAGTTCCATTCTTATAGGATTGTTTACCCTCATACTAATCATCGTGTGCCTGCTTTTGGTGCTGGTGATTCTCATGCAGCGCCCGAACGCAAATTCCGGCATGGGCGCAAGCCTCGGAGGCGGTGCAGCCGAGGGAATTTTCGGCGGGGAAACTACTAACGTTCTAACAAAGACCACCGTAAAGCTTTGCGTGCTTTTCTTCGTGATATCAGCCGGGCTGTACCTCGGGTACGTCTATTCGGCGTCCGACAAGCCGCAAATGCAAAAAGTCCCCTCGATAGTAGCCGTCGCGCCGGAATCGGGAAAATCCGACGCGAAGAAATCCAATCCCCTTGACGCTATTGCGGAAACCAAAACAAAAGCGGAAAATAAGAGCGCGACCGCGACTGTCGCAGTTCCCGCGACGAAGTCGGAAACTCCAGCTAAGTCGGAAACTCCAGCTAAATCGGAAACTCCCGCAAATTCGGCCGCGCCCGCCAAGAAATAACTTTGATGCGAAAACTGTTTACGGCAGTTATGGGCGCTATTGCGGCGCTCATTTTTATTTTAAGCTCGTCAGCCGCGCCGCGCGGCGGGGCCGACACAAACGCCGTGCGCCCGCTTTCGGCGGAGGAGGCAAATGAAATGTGGGGCGAATTTTCCCGCGCTGGAATTTCAGGCGACTACTGCATGGGCTTTACCATAACCCACCGCCCGCGCAAAGGCGAGCAGACCCGCTACACTGGCGAAATTTTCGGGACAAAAACCGGCGAAGGCTACGACAAAACCCGCATAAGGGTTTTTGGGCCGCGCGGCGGGCAGACTGCTGAGAAATGCCTCGCCGACTATATTTTAATAAACAACCCCGCAGAGCCTAAGGTATTCAAGCTCTCAAACGGCTCGTTTGTGGAATTGCCGCCGGCAGAATGGTCAAAACCTCTCGCAGAGGGCTTTTTATATGCCCCGTTCGACTTGCTGATGCCCTACAAATTTTGGAAGCCCGCCTATGAGGGAGCAGGCAGAATAGGTCAGGCAGTCCATTTTTTCAGGCTCGCGCCACCAGATTCCGCAACTGCGGGACAAAATTCCGTGAGGCTTGCGCTTTCACGCGAATTTAGCTCTCCCGTGCAGGCTCAAATTTTAAGTTCAGACTCGCGGCCGCTAAAAACCTTGAAGCTCGCTTCTGTAAAAAAAATAGATTCTCGGTGGATTATGCGGGAAGCGGAATTGAGGGACGAATCATCGCGCGATAAAGATATTTTGCGCTTTGAATCTGCAAACCTGCGCGATAGCCTCCCAAAGTCGATATTCGACACCAAATCTCCAGACTTGTCCCCCAAAAAGCCCAATATGACAAAAATCTGATTTTTTCAATTAGCGCCTTCACATTTTGCAAAATTCACGATAAATATATAAGACAACTTTTTCCCAACCGTAATATGGATCCGAGATACATAAAACTCGCAAAGACACTCTGCGGGCACTCAACAAAAGTCGCCGCTGGAGAACACGTACTCATAGACGTATCCGAGACGCCCGCCGAGATGGTAGAGGCGCTCATCGACGAAGTAGTTTCCCGAGGGGCTTTCCCGCACGTGGACATTTCAAATCCGCGCATAAACCGCGCCCTCGCCCTCGCCGCCTCCGACGAGCGCCTCGCGGTCGAGGCCGAATGCTCGCTTTCAAAGATGAAGAAAATGGACGCCTACATCGCGGTCAGGGGATCTTCCAACATATTCGAGAACTCCGACGTCCCCCAGGCGAACATGGCAAAAATTGCGAAGGCCATGAAACCCTCCGTCGACTGGCGCGTCAACAAAACAAGATGGGTCGTTCTGCGCTGGCCCACTTGCGCCATGGCACAGCAGGCGCAGATGAGCTCAAGCGCATTTGAGGACTTCTATTTCGAGGTCTGCACTATGGATTACGACAAGATGGAGGAAGGCATGCAAGCCGTCCGCCGGCTCATGGAATCCACCGACAAAGTCAGGATATACGGGAACGGCACCGACCTTAGTTTTTCGATAAAGTCTATCCCCGCAATTCCATGCGGCGGGCAGTACAATATTCCCGACGGAGAAATTTTTACGGCCCCCGTGCGCGATTCAGTGGAGGGCGTCGTGTTCTACAATGCCCCGACCGTTTACAACGGGATTTCATTCGACTCTATAACGCTCGTATTTGAGAAGGGAAAAATTGTCGACGCAAAATCGTCCTCAAAGACAGACGAGCTAAAAAAGATACTTGCGAGCGACGAGGGGGCATCGTACATCGGAGAGTTCGCAATGGGATTTAATCCGTACATAAACAAGCCCATGCGCGACATACTCTTCGACGAGAAAATCGCGGGTTCATTCCACTTCACTCCCGGCCAGTCGTACGAGACTGCCGACAACGGCAACCGCTCGCGCATACACTGGGACATGGTTTGCATTCAAACTCCCGAGTGGGGCGGCGGAACGATAGAATTTGACGGCAAAGTGGTGCGCAAAGACGGGCTGTTTGTCGGCGAAGGCATAGAAAAATTAAACCCCCAATACCTAAAATCATAGCGCCGACGCCGCGCGGAAAAACCGGAATATGCCAGAGACTGCGACATACACGCACCCGGAAGGAGCGGAGCCGACGCGCGCCGACAAGGCGCTTGCCGCGTTTCTATCCGACAGAATTTCCCGCTCGCGGCTTTTAGAGAGCTTTTCGGCTGGGAAAGTGACTCTCCTCGGCAAGCCTATCGGCAAAAAATTTATACTCAATCCCGGGGACACGCTCGAGGCTGAGCTTCCCGAGCCTCCTCCGACATCGATAGAGCCCGCGGATATCCCGGTTGAAATATTGTATGAGGACGAAGACGTCGTAGTGGTAAACAAGCCCGCCGGAATGACAGTGCACCCCGGGAGCGGCACGGGCCCCGACACGCTCGTCCATGCGATGAGTTCGCACTGCGCCCTGAGCCTCGCGGGCGGCGCAATGCGCCCCGGCATAGTCCACAGGCTAGACAAGGAAACTTCCGGAGTAATGGTGCTCGCCAAGACCGACGCCGCATACTACGGGCTTGTCGAGCTATTTGGGAAGCGCGAGATTGAGAAGGAGTATATCGCGTTGATATCCGGAGTCCCCACCGTCAGGAGCGGTTGCATAAAAAAGAATATTGGCCGCCACCCCTCCTTCCGGACAAAGATGTGCGTGTGCGACGATTCAACCGGCCGCGACGCCCACACTGAATGGTTTGTAGAAGAAAAGTACGGCGCCAAGGCTGCTCTTGTGAGGTGCAAGATATACACAGGCAGAACCCACCAGATTCGCGTGCACATGTCGGATCTCGGCTTTCCAATCATGGGCGACTACACCTACAAATTCCAAAAGAACAAATTTCGCGAAATACCCCCGCCGGAGCGCGTAATGCTGCACGCCCAAAGGCTTAGGCTGCTCCACCCCGTCCGCGACGGCGTGGAGATAGATGTGACCGCCCGCCCTCCGGCCGATTTCGAGGCGCTTGCCCGGCTTTTGAAAAAAACATACGCATTTGAAGGATAGAATATGAAAAAGAATCTGCACATTGAAACGCTCGCAGTCCAGGCGGGCTGGGAACCCAAAAACGGAGAGCCGCGCGTTGCGCCAATCGCCCAAAGCACAACATTTAAGTACGATACCGCCGAAGAGCTCGCAAAGCTTTTCGACCTTGAAATATCAGGACACTTCTATACGCGCCTCTCTAATCCAACCGTGGAGGTTTTAGAGAAAAAGATGGCTGCCCTTGAAGGGGGAGTCGGCGCGATAGCCTGTTCGAGCGGCCAAAGCGCAACGTCGATTCTCGTCACAAACCTCTGCGAAGCCGGAGACCACATAGTTAGCGCGGGAACGATTTACGGCGGAACGAGCAATCTTCTCGGTCACTCTTTTAAGAAACTTGGGATAGAAACTACCTTCGTTGACCAAGACGCCTCGGAAGAGGAAATATTCGCGGCTGTGCGCCCGAACACCAAGCTCATATTCGGCGAAAGCCTGTCAAATCCGAGCGTAAAAGTGCTCGACTTTGAAAAGTTCGCGAGTGTCGCGCGCCGCGCCGGCGTTCCCTTCGCCGTCGACAACACTTTCCCAACGCCCTACCTTTGCAGGCCTTTCGATTACGGCGCAAACATCGTAATACACAGCCTTTCAAAGTACGCCGACGGGCACGCATGCAGCCTCGGCGGCATAGTAATCGACAAGGGCGACTTCGACTATTCCGCGTCCGACAAGTTCCCTGGGCTTACTACTCCCGACGAAAGCTACCACGGCCTCGTATACACAAAGGCTTTCGGGAATCTAGCCTTCATAACAAAGGCGCGCACGCACGTAATGCGCGACTTCGGAATGATGATGTCGCCGATGAATGCGTGGCTTACGAATATGAATCTGGAAACGCTGCCGCTTAGAATGCAAAAGCACAGCGAAAACGGCATGAAGCTTGCCGAATACCTTGCGGCGCACCCAAAAGTCGACTGGGTAGAATACCCCGGCCTGAAAAATTCCCCGAGCGCAGGGCTTGCGAAAAAATACCTAAAAGCATGCGGCGGAGTAATGACGTTTGGGCCGAAGGGCGGAAGAGCCGCCGCGGAAAAACTGTTAAACTCGCTGGAACTCGCGGCGCTTGTAATACATGTTGCCGACACCCGCACGGGAGTCCTCCACCCGGCGAGCACAACCCACAGGCAGCTTTCCGACGAGGAACAAAGGGCAACCGGTATACTCCCCGAACTAATAAGAGTATCCGTGGGGCTCGAGCACATAGACGACATTATCGCGGATTTCGAGCAAGCCCTCGCAAAAATCTAACAAATTTGCCTTATATAATTGCGGCGGAATGCGGCACAGTTCGGCTTTTGCGCCCTAATTGGCACTTGGCGCCGCAGTCTGCCTGAGCGCCGCAAAACGCCAAATGCGCGTTTTCCGCAAAGTTGTTTGAACTTACGCCGCGCAAAAAGCGTCTTTATATAAGCCGCTTGATTTGCGCGCGCATACGAGAAGGATTAGAAATATGAAATCAGCCCGACATCACGAAAATAAATACTTTAACAGGGAGCTTAGCTGGCTCGCCTTCAATAGAAGGGTATTGAATTTGTGCTCAGAGCCGTCGTTCCCCCTGCTTGAAAGGCTCAGATTTCTCTCGATAGTAAGCAACAATCTCGACGAATTTTTCGAGATACGCGTCGCGGGGCTTGAACAGCAGCTTGAATCGGGCGTGCTGGAAGTGGGGTTTGACGGGCTCGGCCCGCGCGAGCAGCTCAGGAGGATAAGCGAAATAACCTCCGCGATGAACGACGACGAATACAGGGTCTGGGCGGACGAAATAATGCCCGCCCTCCGCAAGGAAAAAATTTTCTTTAAAACCCCGAAGGAATGTTCTGCGGAGGAGAAGGCGTGGCTAAAAAAATTCTTCGACGACAATATATACCCCGCCCTTACGCCGCTAGCCGTCGACCCCGCCCATCCGTTTCCCCACTTGCGCAACAAGGGATTGTATGTGCTGCTGCAAATAGCAAATCCGGCAATAAGGCGCGCGCCGAGCGACATAGCGATAGTCCCGATTCCCCCGATCTTGCCGCGCTTCATAAAAATGGACAATTTCGGCAAAGACGGCGAAACGCGTTTGGTGTATTTGAGCGACACCATAAAGTATTTTGCGGAGGAGCTTTTCCCGGGATACAAAGTCCGCGGCGGCGCAATATTTAGGATAACGCGCAACTCCGACTTATACTTCGACGACGAAGAAACGGAAAATCTGCTTCAAACGATAGAAAACGAGCTCCACAACCGCAGGAAAGGCGCCGCCGTAAGGCTCGAAATAGAAAGCTGCGTGAGTGAAACCGCCCTGAAAGAGCTCGTAGACGCAATCGACCTCGACGAAAGCTTTGTCTATAAAATTAACGGAAGCCCGCTGAATCTCGCGCGCCTTGCCGCAGTTTACGACATGATAGAGCGGCCCGACTTGAAATTTCCGCCCTTTAAGCCGTTTCTGCCCCACTGTTTCAAGAGCGGCGACGACATATTCTCCGTAATCCGCGAGCGCGACAGAATGCTCCACCACCCGTACGACAGCTTTAATCCGGTTGAGGATTTTGTGGCTTCCGCCGCGGCGGATCCAAAAGTGCTGGCGATAAAGATGACCCTCTACCGCACAAGCCGCGGGTCTCCGATAGTAAACTCGCTTAAAAAAGCGGCGGCGAACGGCAAGCAAGTGACGGTGCTAATAGAGTTAAAAGCGCGCTTCGACGAAGAGAACAACATTCAGTGGGCGCGCGAATTGGAGGAATGCGGAGTTCACGTTTTATACGGAATTGTTGGCTACAAAACGCACTGCAAAACATGCCTTGTAGTGAGGAAGGAAGACGACGGAAAATTGAGAAGGTACGCCCATTTGGGAACCGGCGAGAAAATTCACCTGACGCTGACGCTCAAAAATACGGGCAGCAACGGCTACACC